>OGHO01001706.1_pt1 | contig 19920 bp, 24 predicted proteins | sample 1571421 | NCBI WGS metagenome assembly OGHO01 (sample SAMEA2581937, study PRJEB24529) | metagenome | biome: Human gut stool | place: China | collected 2011
GCAGGCCGGTTCCCTCGCTTACTATGACGGTATCTAAGGGGGAAGCCATGAGCAGCGTCATCACCAACCGTATGGATCGCCCGTGGACGTTTGTAGCGCCGGGGTGGGCCTTTTCCTTCACGCTCAAGCCGCTGGAAATGCGCGTCCTGTCCGATGAAGAGGCCAAGGCCGTGAGCGCGAACCCTTCCGTGGCCCGGCTTGTCGATTCCGGCTTGCTGGCTATGGATACGCCGAAAAAGGACGCCGAAGCCGTGAACACCGTGGCGCAGACGCAGAAGCGCGTGAAGGACGCGGAAAAGAGCGAAGTCCTGACCGCGCCGTCCGGCAACAAGGCCGCCACCGTGAAGACGGAAATCAAGGGCACGTCCACCGTGCTCGTGAAGTAGGGGGAGAGCCATGTCCGTCACCGTCGAAGCCTTCCGCGCGGCGTTCCCGGAGTTCGCCGACGTGCCCGACGCGGCGGTGGCGGGCGCGCTCGAAACGGCGTCGCTGTTGTGGAATCCCGGCAGGCTCGGGAAGTTCTGGGAACGCATCGTCATGCTTTCCGTGGCCCATCGCCTCGCCGTGCGCTTCAACATCGGGCGGGCGCTGAACGCGGCGGGGATGAAGGGCGCGGAGGCGGGCGTCGTCAACAGCCAGAGCGCGAGCACGAGCAGCCTGAGCGTCACCAACGCCAACAATGGGATGGTGACGGGAACCGATCCGTTTCAGGCGGACTACGCGCGCACCAGCTACGGTCTGGAATTGCTGTCCCTGCTCGAACTCATCATGCCGCACGGCTATGTGGTGAAGTGACATGATCTCCATCAAGCTGAACCGCAAGAACCCCGGCGGGCTGAAAGGCTTCTCGAAACGTCTTGAGGCGCTGGCCGGGAAAGAGGTCGCCGTGGGGTTCCCGCGCGGCGGGAGCGGCCTCGGCAATCCGCACTATAAGAACGGGGCCAGCATCCTGCTGGTGGCCGTGGCCAACAACTACGGTCTGGGCGTCCCGCGCCGGGCGTTCATGGAACTGGCGGCGGAAAAAATCCGCAAGTGGTTCCCCGAGTACATGCGCACGGCCATGCCGGACGCGGAAGCGGGCAACACGGACATTAATGACGTGCTGGAAACCGCCGGGAGCGTCGGGGCCGATCTGGTCAAAGAAGCTATCGCCGATGGGGATTGGGAAGAGAACTCAGAGGAAACCAAGCGCAAGAAGGGTTCGGACAAACCGCTGATCGATACCGGGGCCATGCGTCAGGCGGCGACATGGCAGGTGAGGGACAGGTCATGAGCATGTTGCCTATGGATTTTTCATCCGTCCTCGACTCGTTTTCCCAGCCCGTCCTTGTGACGGACACCACCGGGGCGCACGTCAACGGGGTGTGGGTTGAAGACGGGCCGGAGACGACGCGCACCGTTTCCGCCATCGTCCTCGCCATGTCGTTCGAGGAGCTCCAGTTCTACGCCGAGGGGGACAGTTCCGCCGCGGGCATCACCCTGACCACGGACGAAGAGCTGTTTTTCACGGACATCAACGCGGAAGGGCTGGAACGGCGCCAATCCTATGTCGAGTACGGGGGCTACCGTTTCCGCGTCGCCGGGACGGGGTTCATGCAAAAGAACACCTTGCACAACATCTACGCTTGCGTCCGGTACTTCGAATGAGCGGGCCTTTGGTAAAAACGCTGACCGTGAACGCGGTCAACACGCTGCTGGCGGACTACCTGACCTCCGTTTTCCAATGGGAGGCCGGGCGGGTAGTCGTCGAGACGCAGGCCGGGCCCCGCCCGCCGAGCGGCGTGTACGCGACGCTCTGGTGGAAAGGGCAGGAACTGCTCCAACAAGGGATGGGGGATTTCACCCTCCCGGAATCGCCGGAGGACGAGGGCGTCCAGTCCCTCGGCAACGAAGCGCTCTGCACGGTTCAGGTTTCCGTCCGGGGGCCGGACGCCTACAGCCTCGCCGGCGAAGCGCGGTACGGCCTTGAGGCTGCGGAACGCTTTTTCGACCTGTGGCGCGTCCTCGGGTTCGCCGGATGCGGCCCGGTGACCGATCTGTCCGGCCCGCTCGGCGGACGCATCCAGCAGCGCGCCTTCTTCGACATCACGTTTTACGCCCTGTTCGGCAGGGCCTACCCGCTGGAGTGGTTCGACGCCTCACAGTGGGCCATCAACAACGAATCCCTGCAACTTCCCAAGGAGGAAGCCCCATGCCTGTGAGCCCTGTGGTCTGCCCGAAGGAACCCCTTTCGCGCGACCTCGACGTTTCGGTAAGCATCTCCCGCCCCATCACGGAGATCGCCACGGATATGACCATGATCTGTTTTGTGACTCCCGACGTGGAGTTCTCCGCCGGGAATGGGCGGGTGCAGTTCTTCAGCACGATGAAGGCCCTTTCCGCCGCCGTGCCCGCCAACAGTGCGGCCTATTGGGCCGGGAACGCCTTCTTCTCCCGAGACGACCGCCCGAAGACGCTGGCGGTGGGGCGCGTCTTCACCGAGCCTACGGCCGCCGAACTGACGGGCGGGCAGGTCGCGCTTTCCGGCCTTGCGAACGTCACGGAAGGCGCGTTCGACATCGAGGTGAACGACGCGCTGGTGTCCGTCTCCGGGCTGTCTTTCGACGGCACACCCACCATCGCCGAGGTCGCGGAAGTCCTGAACACGGCGCTGGCTTCCAAGGGCGTCACCGTTGCGGCATCCGGCAATGCGCTCCGGCTCGTTACCGCGCAGGCCGGGGACGGCGCGTCCCTCGGATACGCCGCGGCGCCGTCTTCCGGCACGGACGTTTCCGCGCTGCTCGGGCTTACGTCCGCCAGGGCCGCCAGCAATATCCCCGGATACACGCCGGGCGATCTGGTTTCGGAGATCGGCCTTATCCAGACGGCGGCCCGGTGCTCTGGGAACGCGGTCTACGGCTGGGCCATTGACGCGCAATACCGCGACACCGACGAGCAGAAGGCCGTGGCGGATTGGGCGGAAGGGCAGAGCCCGGCCATCTTCGGGGCGTGCACCAACGCGCCCAACGCCTACGATACCGCGAACACCACGAACATCGGCTACTATGCCATGAACAGCGGATACCGCCGCACGTTTACGTTCTACCACGACAACCCGCAGGTCTACCCGGAAATGTCCTATCTGGCGCTGGCCCTTTCGGTGAACTACGCCCTGAACAACTCCACGCTGACCATGAAGTTCAAGCAGCTTCCGGGCATCAGCACCGTGCCGTTGACCGAGACGCAGCTCGCCGCGCTGGAATCCCGGCGCATCAATACCTACGTCTCCATCGGGAACACGAGTTCCGTCATCCGGGAAGGGGTGCAGGCCGCGTCGGACTGGTTCACCGATTCGCTCGTGAACCTCGACAACTACAAGGAAGAACTGCAGGTCGAGGTCTACAACGTGTTCCTGCGCAACAAGAAGGTGCCCTACACGCAGGCCGGGCAGAACCTGCTGGTTTCCGCAGCCGCCAAGATCAATCGGCGCTACACGGACAACGGGACGTTCGCCCCGCGTGACGTCGAATCGGACAACACGGAGACGGGATACGACACGCTGCCCGCGACCTCCATCACTCCGGCTTCCGTCGCCGGGGCCACCATGTCGGAACGCGCGGCCCGCATCGCGCCGCCCATCGCCATCACCGCCTACGAGGCCGGGGCCTTCCATAGCGTGGCCATCGCCGTGTCCGTGTACAACTAGGAGCGCAGCACCATGAGAAAAGTCTACAATCAAAAGAACATGTCCCTGACCATCGACGGGGTGAACATTCAGGATTTCCACGAGGGAGCCACCTTCGTCTACACGTGGGACGGCGGCGAAGTGGACAAGACGCAGGGCACCGACGGCGCCGGGATCAACATCGCCACCAATCAGGGGGCGACCTTGCAGTTTACGCTCCGGGAGACGAGCCGGTCCATCAAGTTTCTGTCCGACCTGCGGCTGCGGCAGGAGAACGGCGGCGCGGGCGTGACCGTGGTGGCCCGCACGGGCGCGGACATCCTGCTGACCATGACTGAGGGCTATATCAGCCGTCCCGGCCAGCTCTCCACGGGCGACAAGAAACAGGGTTCCATGCAGTTCACCATCACGTCCGCCGAGGACGAAACCGCAAACCTTTCTTCCTCCCTTTCCTCGCTGTTCTAACGCATTATCACCGATAGGAGTTCTTCCATGAATGTCTCTGGACTGGGGAGCTTTTCCCTTGATGGCGTCATCTACCGTTTCGAGGCCCTGAACCCGCTTGAGGCCATGCGTTTCGGCAACCGGGTGTTCAAGGTCTTCGGCCCCGCGCTGCTCTCCTTGGCGTCCGCGAAAAAGGACGGCGGGGAAATGGCGGGGGAGGGCGTGCTTGCGTCCCTTGCGCCCGCGCTTTCCGAGATGGATGAGGACAAGGTGTCCCTTCTTGTCGAGGAGGCCCTCCGGCGCTGCTACACGCCGCAGAACGAAGCCCTGCGCGACGAGGTCGTTTTCAACCGCTGGTTCATGGAGCACCCTGATCAGCTCTATGGCGCGGGGCTGCTCGCCGTCTGGCATCTGGTGAAGGATTTTTTTCCGAAAACGCTCGCTACGTTGAAAGTGCCCTCCCTGACGTAGCCGTAGACGGTGCCGTTTCCATCCCGGTTCCCGAGGGTTGGGAAGAGTACGCGGCCCTGAGCCGCCTCGTTGGTTCGGGGCTGTGCCGCTACTCCGATCTGACTGACGGAACCCTTTCCATCAAGGGCTATTTCGACCTGCTGCGGCTGGCGGACTGGCGCGAGTACGCGGAAGCCTGCGCGCGGGCGCAAAAGGATTGAGCATGATTGCTGAAGAACTGGTGACGCTGCTCGGCGTGGAGCTTTCCCCCGGCGCAAAGGAAAAGTTGCAGGCGTTCGACAAGGGGCTGGATGCGGTCGTGTCCCGCGTCAAACAGGCTTCCGTCGTGCTCACCGCTGCGGCGGGCGGCATGGCTCTGTATTTTTCCAATGCGGTGAACGGCGCGGCGGACTTGCAGACGCTTTCCGACACCATGGGCGTCAGCACGACCAAGCTGCAGGAATGGGCCTACGCCGCGAACGCGATGGGGGTATCCGCCTCCGCCGTGCAGTCCGACCTTGCCAAGATGGAGAAGCAGGCCCGCTGGACGGGCCGGACGCTGGAGAGCTACGCCAACCAATTCAAGGGGATGGATGCGGCCACGGCGAATATCTGGGGGGATGCCTACGGGCTCTCCCCTGAAACCGTGTTGCTGCTCCGGCAGGGGGCCGACGGCATCGCCAAACTCAAGGCGGAAGCCCACGACGTCGGCGCGATCATCCCCCCGGAAACCGTGAAGCGGGCATCGGAATTCAAGGCGCAGGTCGTCCAGATCACGACCATGATCCGGGGGATGGCGACCACGATTGCGCTGGCGGCGTTGCCGCAGGCGGAACGGCTGGTAGCTACGTTCAAAGGCTGGATTTCTGAAAACAGGGAATGGATACGGCTCGGCATTGGCAAGATCATCGAAGGGATGGGGACGGCCTTTGAGCGTGTGTGGAAGGCCGGGAAGCGGCTGCTTGATTGGGTGAAAGATGCATTGGGGCCTGTTGGAGATTTCTTTAGTGAGCTCGGGAAAGGTGCGGACTGGTCGAAGCTGCTTACCGGGGCGCTTATTCTTTTGTTGGCGGCTTTTGCCTCTTTGATTGCAAATGTAGCCTTAATTGCTGCGGGCTTCGCACTGGCGAGCGCGGTTGTCGAAGATTTTTTTGGGTTCCTAGAAGGCAAGGACAGCGTCATTGGGCGCATCATCGGCGCGGTTAAAGAATGGTTTGCCGATCTCGGTGAAAAGTTTCCGGCCCTGAGAGCGATGATTGAAGACATCGCAGGGTTTGTCGGCGGGATTCTGAAACGCAATTTCGATTCTGTAAAAGAAGTCATCGAGCTTATCAGCAAGCTCTTTGATGGATTCTGGGGAAAAGTGCAATCAGGGATAGAAAGTGTTGCGTCTCTCGGCAACGAATTTGCAAAGCTGCTCGGCTATAAAGATGAAGCTCAAGAAAAGAAAGACAAGAGGCTCAAAGAAAGAGAAAAAGAGATTTCTGCTGGCCTTGAACAGCGCACAGAATTGAAAGCCCCGGTGGGGCAGGCGGGGTTGCAAGCTGTACGGGATACTTTCAATGTTGCTGAAGGGAAGAAAGGTGATCCTGTTTTCTCTCAACCTCAGACGGTAGGAAAGCAAGTTGTCCCTGCTCCATCATCTTCCCATAGCGCAGAGAAAAAGCAGGAACTTTTTTCCCCTTCCATGCTCAGAGAAGTAAGTACGCTTGTGGAGCAGGTCGCGGCCTACTCCCAGAGTCGCCCCGGAGGCGTGCAGACATCTTTGGAAGGACAATCGGTCATTCGTATGCCACAGAAGAATGGCCCGACAATCACTGATAATAGAAGTTTCACAGTTTACCAGACGATAACCCCGTCCGATCCGCAACAAGCTGCAGACATGTCAGCAAAGTCTTTTAAAGATATTGCACAGATCGTCACGCCGGGCATGAATGCTCCAGTTGTTTATTAAGGAGATAGGCACATGGCTGATTCATCCATATCTTCGACAGTGCAGTCCGGCGAACCGGCCGCGATTGTGCGCAAAGGTGTTGCCATTGCAGGCATTCAAGTTTCAGTGAAAAAGAGCGAGGCGCACACATACACGTCGCAGGCTACGGAGTTGGCGATGGAGTCGGGCGCAACGGTGACGGATCACGTTATCCTGAAGCCCGTGACGCTGGCGGTCACGGTAGCCATGACCAACGCCGGGGACGGTGCGGACGCGGCGCGGGATGCGTTCGAGTCTTTTGTGGAGATGCGGAAAAAGCGCGAACCCGTCGAGGTGATCACCGAACACTCTATCTATACGAATATGGTGATCACCAGCCTGACGCCGACACACTCCGCCCCCTATAAAGGGGCGCTGGAAATCGGGATCACTTTCCAGCAGGTCAATTTTGTCGAGCTGCAAAGCGTTGGACGGTCTCCGTCGACGCTGAAGGGGAGCGCGAAAAAGACAGGGGCTGCCCCGGTGCAGAGCGGAAAGGTGGAAGCGAGCGAACCGAATAAGACTTATCTGGCGGAACGGCTGGATGCGTGGAATAAGAAATAGCCTACTAGTATTTTTGTACTATTGATGCAGTAGCATCAAGAACGAATTGAAAGAGAAAAGACTTTTTCCTATTTCTTCCTTGATTTATGAAGAGAAATATGGTTCTGAAAGCAAGGAGGAATCACTATGAGACTGTTAGGCAATATCCTTTGGCATTTTCCCTGTTTCGGTTTTCTTATGTCCCTCTTTTCGTTCATAGTAGGGGCTATCTTAACCGTTACCGTCGTTGGCGCACCCATTGGGCTTGGCTTGATCCAATATTCCAAGTTCGCTCTCGCACCGTACAGCTATGCGATGATAGACAAACGGGAGTTGCATCCAAACAAGAGCGGGAATATATTGTATTCTATCCTTTGCATAATCATCAGAATACTTTATTTCCCATTGGGCGTGATTTTTTTCCTGTCGGGACTCGTTCAGGTCGTCATCATGTGTTGCACGATAGTCTTGCTCCCGATGGCAATTCCCTATGCAAAATCGTTGTCCACGTTCTTTAACCCCGTGGGTAAGGTCTGTGTTCCCGTTGCCGTCGTGAACGAGCTTGAGCGGCGCAAGGCTGAGAAAGAAGTAGAAAAGTATCTTAATAATTAAAAAGAGTTTCCGAATTGTATAAAAGCCCCCGACTTATTCGCCGGGGGTTTTATATTTTGATGGTTACCTTTCGATAAATGAAACACTCCCACATGTGTGTGGAAGACCCGTCTACACGGCAGATAATCTTTTTCCTGTTGATAGTCTGCGCGCCAAACTCTTCTAAACCGCCTACACGGCGGATAACAGCCGGAAAGTAGCCAGAATGCCCCGTGAGAACTTCTAAACCGCCTACGCGGCGGATAACCAGAAATTTTTGATAGTCACTCCTTTGTTTCTAGGGTGTTGCATCGAGATTTTCGCCAAAACCTTCGTTTTCAGGACAACTTTCCAACCACCTTATTCCAAAAGATTTTCCCGGACAACTTTTTTATGAAGCCGGAAGAACCCATAAGAAAGTATGGGGAGTACCGTTACTGGCTGTAATAGGCTCTTTCAGTAAGTAAGTATTGACATTTTCACAAATTTATGGCGTTGTCCTTTCACGGTGCTCGTAACACCTCAAACAGGCGGACAACGCCACCCGACAGTATGGCTCTTTTTGTGCCCCTTTTGCCAAAGTCAAGACTCTTTTTGACTGCGGTTTTTTGCTATACTTGCATCTTCTCGATGCCGGGTGTGCCCGATATGTCCAAGGCTTCGGCCTAAAGGCGGGCAGCCGCTCCTGTTTGGCGGTTACGAACACCCGGCATCGTCATTCGTAGGCGGTGCCAATTCCAACAAACAGGAGTGGCACATGTCTCAGTCTCTTTGCTTCAACGATGTTCAATTTGATGTAATCCCTCAAAATTCGCAGCCTTGGGTAAGGGGGTACCAAATTGGTACGGCCCTTGGATACGGTGAAAACGCTGATGTTTCCATCCGTAAGCTCTACACCCGCCACGCCGACGAATTCACCCCCGCAATGACCGCCGTGGTCACTCTCCCGACGGAGGGCGGCCCGCAGGAAACCCGCATCTTCTCCCTGCGCGGCTGCCACCTCCTCGCCATGTTCGCCCGCACTCCGGTAGCGAAGGCGTTCCGCAGGTGGGTGCTCGACGTCATCGAGCAGTACGGCGACCGTGTGCCCGCCGAACAGCCCGTCACCCTCTCCACACCATCCACCCCCGCCGACCGCAAGCCGCTCCGTTCCCTCGTCAACGCATGGGCGAAGCTGGCGAACATCCACCAGTCGACGCTCTGGCCTCAAGTCCGGGCGCACTTCCAGCTCGAACGCATCGACGATCTGCCTGTGGAATGGCTCCCCGACGCCCTCGCATGGGTGCAGGGCAAGATCGACGAACTGAGCCGGGTGCCCGAAGTAAAGGTGCTGTCATGTGAAGCGAGACTTGCACAACTTGATGCACAGCTTGATGCACTACGAAAGCATGTGGAAAAGGAACGTAGTGATATTTATTCAGGTTTATTGACGATACTTGACCCGCGAATTTATGGATTTGAAGTATGGGATAGATGTCATGAAGCTCTATGGCCTATGCTGGACAGTTGTCTCGTGACGCCTTGGGGAAACAAGATGCATGATCCTGTCAGATTTGTGCGTTTCATCATACAGATGCACGGCAACCATACCGGTGCTATAAACGCACGGTAGGGGGCGAACATGCTCACCACCCTCGACGCCGCCAGAGGTATGCAGCGCAAACACTCCAAGCTCATGCGGGACATAGACCGGGTTCGGTCAATCCTCCCGCCCGACTTCGCGGCAACAGCCTTTACCCCGGACGCGCAGATCAGCCCCGCCGGGAAGCGGCAACGGTTCTTCCGTCTTACACGAGATGCCTTGCCTTTCCTCTTCATGGGACAGGCTACGAAGCATGAAATTCTGTGGATGATGGACGTCATCAAGGCGATGTAACGAAACAGCCCCCAACCGTGAGGAAGGGGGCTGTTTTTTTACATATAAAATGATTCGTGTACTGGGTTAATGACAATATCAAAATCCGATGGGTGTAAAGTTGCCCTTTGAAGTAAAATATGATCGCAATCAGCCTGAGAACGAATTTCCCTACATCTCTCTTTGATTTCATCCTCTGGCATTGCAGATCCAAAAAGGATACTCTTTACAGCGTCTTTGGGTAATCTACATATGCCTTTACATACATCTTGTTTTATCCATTCAAAATCTTCTTTTTCATCAATATATACTGGCATTCTTAATTCTTCTTCGTATTCCCATATTTTACCTTTTAATAGAATATAATTTGAAATATCATCTATATTAGTTAAATATTTTATATTCCTTTTATGTGTATAATGTACTTCTCTTATGTGTCTTAATTGATCTTCATTATTTTTTCTTTTATTAAATAATTTATTGTTTATATTAAATCCTACGTTGAATCCTCTATGCGAATTACCATAATGTGACCACATTAACAGGTTGTTTTGGTTTTTTGTAAGACAAAGTATACCAATATCTCTATGAGCAAATTCTGACATCTTTTTTAAAAATAAAGGTGTTACTTTATCTCTACATACTGATAAAATTTGTTCTTTAATATTTGATTCATATATATTATAAGCATATGATTTAAACTTATCTAATGTCATGGCTATTTTAATGATTTCTGGTCCATTTTTATACTCATCATTGATAATTGATTCAAATTGGCATTCTACCATATTATATAATTCTTTTTCAGGATATATGTTTTCAGCGTATGGCATACATTCAAACGGATCATTGAAATCTTTTGGAGGCGTAAAACGGATAGTCCATTCTCCAAAAACATTTTTCCATGATTCATTTGAATAGTATTTGTAAAGAGTATCTATATTTTTCATGAATTACCTCGTATAGATATTGAATAATTGTGAAAGTTTGCAATACTATTTTACACAAAAAAATAGTTAAGAAAATAGTTCAGGGTGGATAAGTAATGTTTTTATGTCATTATTGAATTAATTTAAATAGATAAAGTGAATACATAGGTACATCATCCACCAAGTTATGAAAGCATATGACCTACCTCCTTCCTCTCACATCGGACGGCGAGCGCACGTTTTCCGTGGTGCTCGGCTCCAACACCTATTTTTTCCGCTCCTACTATGTGCGCGGGCAGGAATCCGCGTGGCTGCTCGACATTTCCGACGCCGGCGGCTCTATACTGGCGTCCGGGGTGAAGCTCGTCCCGGGGAGCCCGAACTGTCTTGCGGGCTATGGCGACGCCTTCAACGGTGAGAACATTGTGGTGATCCTCTCGCGGGGCAAGCCCGGAGACGAGGAGGCCCCCGGCGATACGCTCAACGTCCTGTGGTTCCCGGAAGGGGAGGAATCCCCGTTCACGCTCGGCGATCCGATGGAAACGCTCGGCGAAGCGATCCGGCTTGCGGGGGAATGATGGCCGCTGAAAAGAAAAGCTCCACGCCGAACCGTCCGTTCCTGCGGCGCATCGTCGTCACGCTCGGCCCGCTTGAAGAATGGCGGGGGAAGAGTAGGGGCGAGATCGTGCAGTTCAAGAGCGACGGGACGCTTGAGGGCCTGCGGGTGACGGGCACGTTCCAGAAGACGCTCATGGGGATGCCGCAGCCGTCGCAGATTTCCATCTATAACCTCTCTCGCGATACCCGGAACGCCATCAAGGGAAGCCTCACCAAGATTACGGTCGAGGCGGGGTGGAACAATACCGACCTGCGCAAAGTCTTTCAGGGCTCGATCATGTCCTCAAGCTCGGAGCGGAGCGGGCCGGACATCGTGACCAAGCTGGTGGCCCTGCCGGGGTATGGTTCGCTCGTGCGCGGCGTCAGTTCCGTAACCTTCGGCGCGGGCACGCCCGTGAGCGTCGCGGCGCAGAAGCTGGCGGCCGATCTGCCGGGGATGACGGTGCAGGGCGGGAATTTTCAGGGGGTCGCCGGGAATATCGGGCCGCGCGGGTGGAGCTACGCGGGCGCGACGAAAGACGGCCTGACCCGGCTCGGCGAGGAGCACGGCTTCTCATGGAGCGTGCAGGACGGCGAGGTGACGGCCATCGGGGACCGTTTCATGCTCGGCAGCTACGTCGAGCTGAACGGCGAGAACGGCGGCCTGATCAGCATCGCGCCGACGCTGACCGGGCCGATGCAGATCCAGTCCGGGGTGAAGATCAAGGCCCTCTACGTTCCCGGCATCAGCGCTGGGCACTCCATCAAGGTCAACAGCACGCTCAATCCCCGCTTGAGCGGCACGTATCGCATCCACACCATGAGCATCAATATCGACGCATACAGCGAGGCGTGGACGATGGACATTGAGTCCTTCCGCTTCCCGCCGGGGAAAAAGTGATGGCAGACTACTCCGTTACGTCCGAATCCGAGAATTTGCGCCTCCAGATGCGGCGCATGATGGACGGCTTGCACGTCGCCATGCCAGCCAAGGTGCTCGCCTTCCAGCCGGGGCCGCCCGTCCGCGTCACCGTGCAGCCCGCGACGCAGATGAAAATCACGCTGGGCGAGGAAGTCAGCTACCGGAGCCTGCCTCAGCTTTCCGGGGTGCCCGTCGTGCTGCCGTTCGCGCAGACGGCGGGCTTTCTGCTGACCGTCCCCATTCAGCCGGGGGACACCGGGCTGCTCGTCATCCCGGATCGCGGCCTCGACAACTTTTTGCAGGCCGGTGACGTGGCTGCGCCGCCTTTTTACGGCGACCCGACGCTGATACAGCCGCGCGGCCACAGCCTCACGGACGCCATCTTCATTCCCGGCCTGTCGTCCGACGCCGTGGAGATCGCCGACTACAGCACGGAAGCCATCGAGCTGCGGGACAGGGAGCGCAAAAGCTACATCAGCCTCGGCCCGGACGGGATCACGATGACGGACGGAACGGCGGTCATGAAGATGAGCGGCGGGAAGCTCGAAACCACGGCTCCGTCCGGTATTGCCATGCAGACCGACGCGCAGTGTACCGTCAGGAGCCAGAACATGGACCTGAGCGGAGAGGGGAACACCTTTTCGGGAAACTGCCGCTCCACGAACGGGACGTTCACCGACAAGGACGGCGTGGTGCTCGGCACCCATACGCACGAAGGCGTGCAGACTGGCGACGGGACGACGGGCAGCCCTGTAAAATGAAAAGGCCCCGGGCGGGGCCTCTTGCGGGTTACATATAGGCTTGCGCCGCCCGAACAAGGAATGCCGAGCGGGTCATGCCGCGGGCCTTTGCCGCCCTGTCGATCCGGTTGCGGAGGTAGAGCGGTACGGTGATGTTGACCGGGACGGCTTTCTTTTCGAGGAAGTCGAAGTTCACGTCCACCAGCACCACGGCCCCGCCTTCCGCGTCTTCCGAGGCAAGCACGCTCTCCAGCGGAGAGGGATCGGGAAGGCGTTCGACCTCTTCACCCTCGTAAAAGGTTTCAATGGCGTCCTGTACGTTGGCCAGCGCCTCGTCGAGCGTTTCGCCTCCAGAGAAGACGCCGGGAAAATCCGGTACGGTCACGCCGTAGTCCGAACCTCCGTCCTTATGGACGATAACGGGATACCGCATATCTTTACTCCTGAAGGGGGGATTGTTCCCCCCTTCGGTTAGGGTAACTTGATTTTGGTTTGCCTCGCGATTGCCTTGAGGGTTCCTAACGGGATGTCTCCTTTGTGCCTGTGAATCACGGTGACTCTCCCGTCCGGGTGGACCATCTTGTCGTGATTGGTCCCGCCCTTATTCACGAACCCCGCTTCCTCCAGTTTCTTTATGAGTTCCCGTGCTGTCATGAGTTTTTTATACGCATAGTGCGCATTGTGGTCAAGAAAAATATGCGCACTATGCGTATCTTTTATTGCATCCAAGGAATTCATTCAGGGTGAACGTGTTCCGTATTTTTCCCTACTGTTGCGGCAAACAGGGGCAAACGGATGGCTTGGGACTTGGAGTTCAAAAACGGTGACCTGACGGGCGGCATTGTGACGGGTGACGATGAAGTCATCCAGCGCATCCGCACGCGCTTGTTCCGCGAACTGGGGGAGTGGTTCCTGAATACCTCTTCGGGCTTGCCGTGGTATCAGGACGGCAAGGGGATCCTCGGTTCCCCTTTGCGGGACAAAGGCGCGGTTGATCTGTTCATCCGAAAGCAGGCGCTCGGAACGGAAGGCGTCTCCAGAATTCTCAAGCTCAACAGTTTGTTTGCCGCAGGGCAGCGCGAATATTCCATCTATATGCAGGTGTTGCTCGATTCGGGGAAACTGGTCGAGCAAACCGTGACTGTCCATGAGTCCGTATTCACGGCGCCGGGGATGACCATGTCCGATCTCACGAAGCTGATGGCCCAGAACATACTGTTTTCTGACGGTGAAACCTTGCAGCAGAAGCTGGAAAACGGGGCGTTCGTCGGCCCGGAAGGAAAACCGGGAGAAGACGGCACGGCCGCGACTCTTTCCGTTGGAAAGGTGACGACGGGAGCCCCGGGAACCGAAGCCGCTGTTCAGAACACGGGGACGGATAAGGACGCCGTCCTGTGGTTCACCATCCCTCGCGGTGAGCAAGGAATACAGGGTGAACAAGGAGAACAGGGGATACCCGGTATTGATGGGGTTGTGGCGACGGTCGCCGTCGGCGCAGTTCGGACAGGTGAGGCCGGTTCCAATGCTAAAGTCACGAACAGCGGGACGGAGAGCGCAGCGGTTCTTGATTTTGTAATCCCTCAAGGCGTTCGTGGCGAGCAGGGAGTGCAAGGGGAGGCGGCGCACATTTCAGTCGGTACCGTCATTACGGGTGAACCCGGAACACAGGTTTCCGTTACCAACAGTGGCACAGGTGTGGACGCCGTATTCGACTTCGTAATTCCGAGGGGGAATACCGGAGAAACCGGAGCGAAAGGCGATAAAGGGGACAAAGGGGATACCGGAGCTACGGGGCCGCAGGGAACCAAGGGGGACACCGGGGCCACCGGAGCCACTGGCGCCAAAGGTGCGACCGGAGCCACTGGCACGTCTTTTACTTTGAAGGGGACATGGGCTGCAAACACGGCATACGTCAACAATACGACGCAGATCGACGTTGTGATGTATGGCGGCAGCACCTACGCATGTAAAACAAGCCATACGTCAACGGGTTCCATCTTGCCGACGAACGCGACCTACTGGACGTTGCTGGCCCAAAAGGGCGCGACCGGGGCCAAGGGTGACAAGGGCGATTCCGGGCTTTCCTATTCAGTCAAGGGTGCTGTTGTTTCGGGTACGACCTACGCTGCAAACGATATCGTTTTTGATCCGGAGAGCAACACGGCATACCTCGTCCTCAAGTCGGCCCGGTGGCCATTCTCGGTTGTGGCGGTTTCGGAAGGAGCGGTGACGAGTTCCACTCAGGCGATCATTTTATCCAGAGCCGCCAGCGCGTCAGCCTTGAAGGACGGCAAACTGGATTCTTCGCTCTTGAACGGTGCGCTCTGGAGGTAGTGATATGGCGTCGTCTTCATACGGCATGACCCTTGCGGGATTCATTCCCAAGCGTTTGGCGGATATCCAAAACGATATGAACGCTTCCATTGCGCTCATTGTCGATCCCCATACCGGGGAATACCCGTTTCAGAACGTGACGGACGACGCTGTATTGCAGCAGGTTGTCGGCGTGTTCGCCTCCGCGCTTGAGGAGGCGTGGGAAGCCGCCTACGAAGCCAGCGTCCAGTTTGACCCGCAGAAGAACACGGGGGCTGGGCAGAGCGGCACGGTGCAGCTCAACGCCATTACGCGCAAGGCGGGCACGAAAACCATCCTCACGTTCGACCTGACGGGGACGCCGGGCGTGCTGGTTCCGTCAGGTGCCCTGATTGCCGCCGCTTCCGGGGAAACGGCCTATGCCCTTCAGGAAAACGTGATTTTTCCCGCAGCGGCCGAAGGGCAGCGGACATCCCATACGACAGCGCGCGGGGTCTGCACGGAATACGGCGCATTCGATCCCGGGCCGGGCACGGTCAATACCATCCAGACCCCGGTTGCGGGCTGGTTCAACGCCAGCAACACGGCTACGGAATCGATCGGGACGGCACAGGAGACGGACGAGGAACTGCGCAAGCGTCAGCAGCGGTCTACGCAGCTCACCAGTTATCGCCAGATCGACGCCATTTATGCGTCCGTTCTGGCTGTCGAAGGCGTGACCTACTGCCGGGCCTACCAGAACGCTACGGCGTACCCGGTCGATGATCGCGGCATACCGTTCAAGGAGGTAGCCGTCGTTGCTGAGGGCGGCGACCCAGCGGCGATCACTGACGCCCTGTTCCTGCGTTTCCCCGTCGGCGTCATCGGGCACGGGAGTATATCGGTTACGAAGTATGACCAGCAGGGCGTAGGCTACCCGATCTCGTTCAGCCGTCCCACACCCATTCCCGTGTACGTCAACGTCATCGTCGAGATCACCAACAGATCGGAGTTCCCCGACAACGGCATCCAGCTCATCAAGGAGGCCATCGTCGCCTATGCCCAATACGGAGACACGAGCAACACGGAAGGGTTCCCGCCGGGCGAGGATGTCATCAGGACTCGGCTTTATACGCCGATCAACTCCATAGCGGGGCATGAGATTATTCTTTGCGAGATCGGCACGGAGCATGGCGCTCTCGCCGAAGAGAATATCCCTATCGCATGGAATCAGGTGGCGACCTTTGATGTTGGCGACATCACCGTCACGGTACGGGGGCAGTAGCCATGCCGGTTCCGTCCCGCCTTGAAGTCTCTTTTGGGCAGTATGCCAAGTCCCTGATCGACGAGGCGCTTGCCAAGCTGCCGAGCCAGTTTCTGACATCGTGCATGCTGCGTCAGCTCGTCGCCGTGTTGGTCGGTGAAGTTCAGGAGCTTTACGACGCCGTTCTTGGCATGCAGCGCGGGCGTACCCTCTACGCCGCCGAAGCCGCAAACCTTGACGCGCTTGGGCGTATCGTCGGAGAGGAACGCGCCCCGTACCAGTACAGCGATTCGCACTGGTTCGCCTTTGACCGCATGGGGCAGGCTTGGGATTCGACGCCGTGGTGGTGCCGGGATGCTCCACTGGTCGAGTGCATTCCGGCGGAAGACCCGGTGTACCGGACGAATATTCTGGCCCGCATCATCGCCAACCATACGCTGGTGGCCTCGGTCCCGGAGCTTGATGGGCTTATTCGGCTTGTTGCGGGAAACTCCGTCAGCTTTGAAAAGACGGGTCCCATGCAAGTACGCCTGATCGCCCCCTCGACGATAAGCACAACGAATCTCATTAAATTTACCACCGCTGTAACGACACGGCGGGTCGATGACGAATACGCGGTTCCCTATCCCGCAACCCTGCATGTCTCGGGATATATCGTTTTCGTCCCTGTTTCCTTTTTTTCGTTCGATAAAAGCAACGCCCAACGCTGGGATTCCGGCAGATGGGCAAGCAAGGGTAACCTTTTTCTTTAGGAGAACATATGGCGCTTTCAGGCATCCAGCGAACTTTTGCAGGCGTTCTCAACTCGATATGGGGCAAGAACGCACAGACGACGATCCCCACACAGCCCGTTTCCGGCATTGCCTACCGCGACACCGATGCGGAGTTCGAGTCCGGGCAGAAATACGATTCCCTTGGTGAGAGTTCCCGTTGGAATCAACTTCTGTACCTGCTGTCCGGCCTCTCGGAAGAGTGTTCGCGTTTTGGCATTCTGCCGTGGTCTTCGGCGCAGCCCTATAGCAAAGGCGCGCTCTGTATCGGGCCTGACGGTTCCCTGTGGCAGGCTCAGGTCGCTATTGCCGTCAATCCTACGAACCCGGTCACGCCCGGCACGAATCCGGCGATATGGGATGTTCCTCTCTTCAAGGGGAAAAAGGCCGGAGGAGATACGCCTCCCGGCTCGGTGATTCCGTTTTATAGCGTCAACCTCGGCGGCCCCGATAACCGCAATCCCATCTTCTGGGGAGAGTCCGAGCCCGATACGGGCTGGCTCATCTGCGACGGCGGCAGCGATGGGCGGGGTGGATCGGTGCCTGACCTGCGAAACCGATTCGTGATGTGTTCTTCGTACTCCGGGGACGCCGGGCAGACGGGCGGCGCAGCTTCGGTCACCCCGACCGTTTCGGTGCAGAACGCCACGCAGGGCGGGAGTATTGGCAATACAGCGGCAACGGGCAATATTAGTGCGTCGGGAACGGGCGTTGGTGTTCAGGGTACGACATTGGATGTTAACACGTTGCCGTCTCATGCGCATACTGAGTATCAAGTGCAGATTACACCAGGGGATTTTGGCTCTGGTTCTAATAAGAAAAGTGTTCTTGGAACATCAGGATATACAGGAAATTCATGGGCACATGCACATGGAGTATATGATCCCGGTCATTCACATGGATTTTCTGCTGTGGCACATAGCCACACTTTCACAGGTGCAGCCCACACCCATACAGCTACAGCAAATGCCATCAGCACCATCCCCCCATACTACAAGATGGCGTATTGTGTGAAACTGCCTGAGTAACCCACATACCAGAGGGCGAGGAATAAAAAGTCTTTTAACATCACAATCTCCTAGGAAAATACCATGAAACAGCACGTTACCGTTGTTCCGTCCGACCGTCTCATCATTGTTGGCGGTATCCCGCTGCAGCTCGATTTCTCCGCGCCCGAGAATATGCATGCGCTCCAGTGGCATGAAGGGAGCGGTCATATCGAATGGACGGACGACATCAATCATCCGCTGACCCCTGCGGATTACGCGGAGGACGTCGCCCCGTTCGTCGCACTCTGGGAAGCGGAAAAGGCCCGGCTTGAGGAAGAGGCGGCAGCCGCGGAAGCCGCCCGGCTGGTGAGATACTCCAGCGAAGAGGCAAAGGCGGAACGCATCCGTGAGGAACGGGATCGCCGTATCGCCGAGACAGACTATCTCGTGGCTACAGACTACCCCTTGGCTGCGGATAAAATGAAGTCCCTCAAAGCGTATCGGCAAGCCCTGCGTGACCTTCCGCAGCAGGAAGGTTTCCCTTGGTCGGGGGAAGTAGACGATCCGACCATCCCGTGGCCTGTATTAAATTTTAGCCAATAACCGATAGAAAAGATTTTGTTGGCGCTCCTTGACAAGCTGGTCGGTAGTTAAGACGGGAGGAGTAAAACAGCTAAGCTGATTTGCTGCAATTTTTTCTTCAAGAAGCTCAAGAAACGTCTCTGGGCTTTCTATATGCATGCCACGGAGATCCCAAAGGGCAAACCGCCACCAACGGAGTGTAAGCATTTTTTGGATAATACGGTCCACGAAACGATATTTGATAATGCGTGCAGGATTTCCCCCTACAACTGCGTATGCCGGAACATTTTTGGTGACAACGGAGCCAGTGGCAATAATGGCACCATCTCCGATAGATAGCTGATCTTTCAGAGCAACATGTGAACCGATCCAGACATCATTTCCAATGGTGACACAATTGCTGTTTCTGCTTATTTTATCTATAGGGTCATCAAAATCGGCATACTCCGTATCGTAGAACCAAGGAGAAGTGGATGCCCACGAGGGAAAATGTCGTGCACCAAAAATTCTTAGTTTTTCCCCTATACTGGAATATCTGCCAATAGCAAGTCCATGTGGAAGAGGAGAATTTGAGTAACTGAAGGCTCCCATTGTGCCTATCGGACTTCCTTTGCAAAATTTTACATATGGCTCGATGAGACATCCTTTATAGCAGATATATTTTTTATAAAATCTGTCGTCAGGAATCGCTATGTGGAATCTTGAAAAGATAGAATGGATCTGGAGAAAAGATATTTTATAATACTCATCAGAGCATTGATAGGTACTTTTTTTATATAGGCTAAGAAAATCAGTGTGAAAAGTGTTCATAGAGTTTTTCCACGGAAAACTTAGTACAGGAGAGGCGGGGGAGTTACGAGCTCCCCCACCGGCCCGGTGTACGACCACCGGACCACGGCCCCACACGATAAGGACATATCGTGCAGAGTTTCCGCCAGTGTTCGTGCCCATTCTACAGGGCGCACGAAGGGTAACAGGCAGAGCGTCGGGGCGCAAGACAGGACTTAACTCAGTGACGACAGGAGCTGAACAGAATAAATGGCAGGATTGGACGTTTCAGGGATTTGCCCCGGAATTTGATGCCCATGTGCGGGAACAGTTGCCGTGGTATGGGATGGCGACGGAATCCGTCGCGCTGATTGCGCGGCACTATATTCCCCGGCGGGGTTTGATTTATGACCTTGGGGCCAGCACGGGGAACGTCGGGCGCGTGCTGGCGTCGACGCTGCATGAGCGGGAGGCGCGGCTTGTCGCGCTGGACGAGTGCCGGGACATGGTGGCGGCGTACCGGGGGCCGGGGAGGGCGATCACGGCGG
>OGHO01001711.1_pt1 | contig 19857 bp, 13 predicted proteins | sample 1571421 | NCBI WGS metagenome assembly OGHO01 (sample SAMEA2581937, study PRJEB24529) | metagenome | biome: Human gut stool | place: China | collected 2011
GGGTAAACACCTCGTTGATTTCATTCTTCACCCGGTTGCGGAAACGGTTGATGGTGATGAAATCCGGTTTCTCATATCCGGCAAGCCAGATATAATGGATGTCACGGTGAAGGAGCTTTTCGATTTTCCGGCAGGAGTAGACGTTGTTCATATAGGCATACAGAACGACCTTGAGCATCATCCTGGGATGGTAAGGGCTGCGGCCGCTTTCCTTGTACAATTTCCTGAAACTTTCAAGGTTCAGGCTCTTAACCAGAGCGTCAACCATGCGCACCGGATCGTTCTCTGCAATATCCTCATCAATTCTTTGAGGGAAAAGCACGGTTTGGTTGGGATTGTAAGGGCGAAAATGTATCTTGGGCATAGTATAAATTGTATGCTTAAAGATACAATATCTTTAGGTAATAACAAAGCCCCTGCTTGTGAAAGTCGGGGTTTTGTGCATAAAAAAAGAAGGTGTGCATTTTGACACACCTCCTTTTTTATTCCGTGAAATCGACGAAAGCCCGGCTTTCTCGAATTTTTTTGCAGTAATTACTTACTTTCACGTGTTCCGGATGAACTTTATAACGGGCGAGCGCTTCGGCATTGGCAAAAGTGGAGATTAAGACCGCATCGTATGCCATATCGGATTCTTTTTCATTAATTCCGACTTGTAATGATATGATTTCTGGAACGATACCGACTAGTCTTTCCAGACTCTCTTTCATGATTAACGCATTCTCTGCTTTTGTTTTTCCTTCGGCGAACTCCTTGAGTTTCCACATGACAATATGTTTTAGCATACTTTTTGATTTTAAATAATTACGTTGCAAAAGTAGTCTTTTATAAAAAATAAAACTAATTTTGAATGCAAGTGAGATGGGATGGGGGATTGAAAAACGAATGTAAAAACAAACGAGTTATGGTGGAGAAGGCTAAAAAATTAAAAGCGTCAAAAAATCAGACTGTTACAGATATAAATTTCAAATTCAAAAGTATTCGTACGAGTTGTAGCAAGGTGATTGATTTTACCGGAAACAAGCATTATCGTACGGTTTTTCGATTGAACGAGATCGAAACTTTATTCGTGGACACGGAAGTGATAAACAAGCAGTTTGATGAGAAACCCTGGGATGCGGAGATCGTGGCTGCTTTGATATATATGCATGAGGATCAACCTGTGCTGGTAGCACAAAAAGGTGGAAAGGTTACAATCCCTGAAACGGATTTCATTTTTCAATTTTCAACTACTTTTTCGGCTGAGGATTTTACAAACTTTCGGTTTCAAGAGGGAATCTACCGGGTACAAGTGATGATAAACGGGCAAGCCGGGGTGTCGGATGAAATTCATTTGTTGGAACCGCATGATTTGTTTCGGGATTATTTTCAATTGTTGGATATTGGGTTTGACAAATGCGTGGAGGAGGCTCCTGATATGCAGCGTCCTCACTCGTATCAGGCTTTTTCAGCCTCAGGATTGGAAGATGTTCGGTTCTATCTGGTGGCAGAGAACTTTTTGTCGAGTGAATGGACGTATGAATTTTTGATTAACGTATTTGATACTAACGGTATACTAAAAGCAAACCGAGTGGTTAAAGGGAACTATTACATTCCAAATCGGGAAGGGAAGCGTTTGCTTTGTTTTGCGTTGGATTTAGGGGCTGGATTGAGTAATTTTTGGGAAGAAGGGAAATATCGGGTTGATGTATTGTGTTTTGATCAACCGGTGATACACTTGGAGTTTTCGATCGGGGAACAGGATTTTCCCTATGATTTCACAGACGAAATCGCGGAAGTTAACGGACAGGTACACGAGGTAGAAGGTGTACCCTCGACTCAACAAGATAAGGAAGAGGCTTTATCCCGTCTGTATCAGTTGGTGGGATTGCGTAAGGTGAAAGAGGAAATTACCCGGATGTATGAGTTGGCGGAATTCGTGAAAATGCGACAAGAGAACGGTTTTAACGATAAACTTCCGATTTTAAATATGATCCTTATGGGGAATCCGGGAACAGGTAAACATTTGGTTACCGAGATCACGGGAGAGATGTTTTACCGTTTGGGAGTACTGTCAAACGGTAAAGTGCATCGGTATAAGAGAGAGGATTTTACCCGTCCGGGAGTGGCCGCAGAAGAACAGTTGATTCGGGATGCTATCACGAAAAGTATCGGAGGTATTCTGTTGATTGAGGATGCAGATGAATTGTACCCGACAAATGACCCGAATGATCCGGCCATGCGTATTTTTAGCGTGTTGTTGGGAATTTTAGAGCAGGAACAACCTTCTTTGTTGGTTGTCATGGCGGGCGATGTAATAGCATTGCAGGCTATTACAGAAGGAATTCCCGGTGTGAAGAAATGTTTCCCTTACCAATTTGTATTTGATGATTATTCGGCAGAGGAATTGATGGAAATTACTCATCAAATGTTGGAGAAACGACAATTTAAGTTTACCCTGGAGGCAGAGGATAAGTTTTCCGATATGTTGAAGGATTGTTGTTCCGTGAGGGAATCCGGTTTTTCCAATGGCAGGTTTATAGAAGAGCGACTGGATGATGCCTCGACACGGATGGCCAAGCGGTTGATGGCAAATCACAAGGGTACACATACAAAGGAAGATATGATGTTGATTCAGGTGGGAGACATCGAAACGCTGGAACAACCGGATCCTAGTAAATCCGTTGATGCATTGAATGATATGATTGGATCTAAAGAGTTAAAAAACAGCTTGATTAGCTATATTAATTATATCTATTTTATTCGGGAAAGACAAAAGCATGGTTACGCAGATGTGATTCCTCCTTTGCATATGCTGTTCACCGGGAACCGAGGGACTGGGAAAACGACCGTGGCCCGAATGCTTGGGGAGATATTCGAGTCGGCTGGGATTCTGGAAAGTTCTATGGTGACTGTCAGGAGCAGGGGAGAAATTATCGGAGATGGTTCCATTCCTCCACAACAGATTGCCATGTATATTTTCGAACAGGCAAGAGGGGGTATTCTTTTCTTGGAAGATGCTCACACCTTGTTTCAAGATAATGTGGGGGCTGCGGCATTGAGTGTCATTTTCGGGCAATTGTCACCTACCGATAATGGAGATACCATTGTTATATTGAGCGGAGACCCGGAAGCGATGGATAAAGCTTTAGCCGGAAATCCGAGAGTGAAGTCTCTTTTCCCGTATCATTTCCATTTTTCCGATTACACGCCGGAAGAGTTATTGGAGATAGCGATTCAGAAGGTTGCAGAGAAGAATTATACCCTGCATCCGAAAGCGAAAGAGACATTTAAAAACTTGGTATCCCAAGTATATAACGAGCATGATAAATTCTTTGGAAATGCTTTATTTGTCGAGAAGATGGTAGATAAAGCCATTCACAACCTATCTGCTCGAACCATGAAGATTAGGAAGGAGCGGGAACTTACCCGAAAGGAGATCACGACATTGATGGCCGTGGATATTCCGACGGCAACTTCCGAGCTACCCAATTCTTATAAAGATACTTTCGACGAGAAAGAGATTGCCTCAGCTTTGAAGGATCTGGATCACATGGTGGGACAGACGAAACTCAAAAAACAGATTCATGATTTTGTGGATTTGGCTCGTCATTATAATCAACAAGGGACGAAGCTGAATACCCGTGTATCATTACAATGGTGCTTTACCGGGAACTCCGGAATGGGAAAAGGAACGGTCGCCCGGATTATTGCTCGTATTTATAAAGCCATGGGAATTATAGACAAGAGTGAGGTGACGAGTTTTAAAGTAGAACGTTTACTCGGGTTGACCGAGGAAGATGCTATACAAAGTATCGGTATGGCTTTGTTGCAATCGAAAGGTGGACTATTTTTCTTCGATGAAGATTCCAGTAGTCTGAATGAAGTTTCCGGTTTCCGGGATCGGGTAAGGGCGATTCTTGTGAATCAGTTGGCAATGCAACCGGGAGCTTATAACGTGATATATGCGAAACAGGACCCACCCCGTCAGATTATCAATGACGAGGTTGAAAAGGTTTCTGATATGATTAATGTTCTTGTTTTTGAAGATTATACAGCTGATCAGTTAATGGAAATATTGAAACGTGATCTTGCCACGGATAATACCCGGATGACGAGAACGGCTCAACAACATATGGAACAATTTATCTCTTATATTGTTGCGAATAAAAAACGTAGTCATGCCAGTGCCCGGTTAATCAAACTGGTTGCAGAGATGATGATTCGGAATCGGGTACAGCGCTTGGCTCAGAACAAGAAAGCGAATGATGACGTGGATATGAAACATTCGGTCACGAAACAGGACGTTGAAATGTTCACGCCTGCCATGTTGGATAGTATGATATCAGAAAGGAATACAATCGGGTACAAGCAATGAATCGCAGAATACTTCATCTTGCTATTCCTTCTATCGTGTCTAATATTACCGTTCCTTTGTTGGGATTGGTAGATGTGACGATTGTGGGACATTTAGGGGCGACAGCTTATATAGGTGCTATTGCGGTGGGTGGATTGTTATTTAATATTCTTTACTGGAATTTCGGTTTCCTACGAATGGGTACCAGTGGGCTGACTTCACAGGCATACGGTCGGAAGGATAAGGAGGCTGAAATACGGGTACTTGTACAGGCGGTGAGTGTCGGTTTGTTTTCAGCCTTGGCCATGCTGATTCTGCAATACCCGATAGAACGACTGGCTTTTCGGCTATTGGACACGAGTGCGGAGGTGGAACAATATGCCGTCACCTATTTTAGAATCTGTATTTGGGGGGCTCCGGCGGTGTTGGCACAATACAGTTTCACTGGGTGGTTTATCGGGATGCAGAATTCTCGTTACCCGATGTATATTGCCATTGTGATGAACGTGATTAATATCGTATGTAGTTCCTGCTTTGTCTTTTTGTTCAAAATGAAGGTGGAAGGAGTGGCTTTGGGGACAGTTGTCGCGCAATATTCGGGGGTGATGATGGCCTTGGGGTTTTGGTATTATAATTATAAAGAATTGCGGGGGCGGATTACATTTAAAGGAAGTCTTCAATTAATTGCCATGCGACGTTTCTTTGCCGTGAACCGGGATATATTTCTTCGGACACTTTGCTTGATTGGGGTGACAACATTCTTTACTTCAACAGGAGCCCGTCAAGGAGATGTAATTCTGGCTGTTAATACATTACTCATGCAGTTGTTTACCTTGTTTTCCTATATCATGGACGGTTTTGCCTACGCGGGGGAAGCTCTGTCGGGGCGTTACGTGGGAGCTTGTAATTTGGTACAATTGAAACGGGCGGTGAAGGCATTGTTCTGCTGGGGAGTTGTTTTGTCGTTGGTTTTCACGTTATTGTACGGGATTGGAGGTGAGAATTTCTTGGGGTTATTGACAAATGACACGGTTGTGATAGAGACTGCCGGACGTTATTTTTACTGGGTGCTTGCTATTCCGTTGGCAGGATTTGCGGCCTTTCTGTGGGATGGCATTTTGATCGGGGCTACGGCTACTCGTTTTATGCTATGGGCCATGTTGGTCGCTTCCGGTAGTTTTTTTGTAATTTATTACTGTTTTTCCGGGGCTACGAATAATCATACGTTATGGTTGGCCTTTCTGGTTTACCTTGCACTACGTGGGATTATGCAGACGATATGGAGTCGGAGAGTATTTACTTTAAAATATCTCCAAAGTCTGAGATCATAAATTGAAGGTCGGATAAGTTTATTTGCCCGCTTTTTATTATATTCGCGATGCAAATACGTGTAGTTGAAAATAAACAAATAAAACACATGGCTATAGTATTCTATCAAAAAGATGCAACAGTGTATGCCGTACACTATAAAGAATCGGAAAATCCTTTAGATGTAAGTAAGTTAGAATGGTTATTTAGTGGAGCTAAGAAAGTTCAAAGCGATTCACTGGAAAGCTTTTTCGTGGGACCTCGTCGGGAAATGATTACCCCGTGGAGTACTAATGCCGTGGAGATTACTCAGAATATGGGTATTTCCGGAATCTTACGAATAGAGGAGTTTACTCGTGTGGAAGATGAACAAGCGGCTTTTGACCCGATGTTACAAGCATTTTACAAAGGTCTGAATCAAGATACGTTTACCATTGATAAGAAACCGGACCCGATCGTGTATATCGAAGATATCCGGGCATATAACCAACAGGAGGGATTGGCACTGAATGAAAATGAAATCTCTTACCTGGAAGGTCTGAGCAAAAAATTAAACCGTCGGTTGACAGATTCCGAGGTATTCGGTTTTTCACAAGTGAATTCCGAGCATTGCCGTCATAAGATTTTCGGAGGTACGTTTATTATTGATGGGGAAGAACAGGAAGAGTCTTTGTTCTCCATGATCAAGAAAACTTCCCGAACGAATCCGAACCGGATTGTTTCGGCCTACAAAGATAACTGTGCTTTCATTGAAGGACCGGCCACGGTGCAGTTTGCCCCGGCAACACCGGACAAACCGGATTTCTACACGCAAAAAGATATTAACACGGTTATTTCGCTTAAGGCGGAAACTCATAACTTCCCAACCACGGTAGAGCCTTTTAACGGGGCGGCAACCGGTTCCGGTGGTGAGATCCGTGACCGTATAGCCGGGGGACAAGCATCACTTCCGTTGGCTGGTACGGCTGTTTACATGACGTCATATCCGCGCTTGGAGGCAGGTCGTCCTTGGGAATCGGCTATTGATCCTCGGAAATGGCTATACCAGACTCCGGAAGATATTCTGATCAAGGCTTCTAACGGGGCATCAGACTTTGGAAATAAATTCGGGCAACCCCTTATTGTGGGTTCCGTGTTCACGTTCGAGCATGAGGAGCATGAAAAGACATATGGTTACGATAAAGTAATCATGCAGGCGGGGGGTATCGGTTTTGGTAATAAAGAACAAGCCATGAAAAAGACCCCAGAAGTTGGCGAACAGGTGGTTCTGCTAGGGGGGGATAATTACCGCATCGGAATGGGTGGTGGTGCCGTTTCTTCAGTGGATACCGGAGTATATGCCAACGCTATCGAATTGAATGCGGTGCAACGTTCCAATCCGGAAATGCAAAGACGGGTATGTAATGCCATCCGGTCTATGGCCGAAAGCGATGTTAACCCGATTGTTTCCATTCACGACCACGGGGCGGGAGGACATTTGAACTGCTTGTCCGAATTGGTAGAAGAAACAGGTGGATTGATTCACTTGGAGAAATTACCTGTCGGTGATCCTACTCTTTCCGACAAAGAGATCGTGGGAAATGAGTCCCAAGAACGTATGGGCCTCGTGATGAAAGCAAAGGATGTGGAGACATTGCAGCGAGTGGCTGACCGCGAGCGGGCTCCGATGTACGTAATCGGGGAAACCACGGGAGATCATCGATTCGTGTTTGAGGATGCCAGAACCGGTGAGAAACCAATCGATTTGGAGATGACGGATATGTTCGGTAATCCCCCGAAAACAGTTATGGAGGATAAAACCAAAAAGGAACATTTTGCCGATGTTGAATATAGTGAAGATAAAGTTGAAGAATATATCGAGCAGGTATTGCAGCTTGAGGCTGTTGCTTGTAAGGATTGGTTAACAAGTAAAGTTGACCGTTCTATTACCGGTCGTGTGGCTCGTCAGCAATGCGCCGGACCTTTACAGTTGCCTTTGAATGACTTGGGTGCCATGGCTCTCGATTATCGCGGGGAAAGAGGTATCGCCACTTCCATCGGACACGCTCCGGTAGCTGCATTGGCAAACCCGGCTTGCGGTTCGAGACTGGCTATTGCAGAGGCTTTGACGAATTTGGTTTGGGCTCCTATCGAACAGGGAATTAAAGGTGTTTCATTGTCAGCAAACTGGATGTGGCCTTGTAAAAATGCCGGTGAAGATGCCCGTTTATATAAAGCCGTACAAGCTGCCAGTGATTTTGCCATCGAGTTGGGAATCAATATCCCGACGGGAAAAGACTCTCTTTCCATGACGCAAAAGTATGGAAAGGATAAGGTATACGCTCCGGGAACCGTGATTATTTCTACCGTGGGTGAGGTTACTGATGTGAAGAAGATAGTTTCTCCGGTACTGAAACCGGATCAGGATTCTGAAATCGTGTATATCGACTTTTCTTTTGATAAATTTAAACTCGGAGGTTCCAGTTTTGCACAGGTGTTGAACCGGGTGGGTAAAGAGACCCCGGATGTAAAGGATTCCGATTATTTCGTGAATGCTTTTATGGCAATACAACGTTTGGTTGAGGAGGGATATATTTTAGCCGGACACGATATTTCTGCCGGAGGTATGATTACGACCTTACTGGAAATGTGTTTTGCCGACAATCGCTTGGGATTGGATATCGATTTCTCTTACTTGGCAGAGAAGGACATCGTGAAGATCCTGTTTGCAGAGAATCCGGGTGTACTTGTACAGATCAAGGATTGTAAGAAGGTTGCTGCTATCTTGGATGAAGCGGGAGTGGCTTACAATTTCTTGGGACGCTTGGGTAAGGCCGGAAAGTTGAATATCAAGAAAGACAGTAAAAACTTCCACTTGGATATTCCGTCATTAAGAGACTTGTGGTTTAAGACATCTTATTTGTTAGATCGTCGTCAGAGTGGCAATGAGTTGGCCCTTGAAAGATATAAAAACTATAAGAATCATGATCTGAAATACAAGTTTACACCTTCATTCAGCGGTAAGCTTTCCCAATATGGATTGGATGTTAACCGTGTTAAACCTTCGGGCATAAAAGCTGCCGTTATCCGGGAGAAAGGATGTCAGTGTGAGCGGGAAACGGCTTGGGCGATGTACTTGGCTGGTTTTGACGTGAAGGATGTTCACATGACAGACCTTGTTTCCGGAAGAGAGACTTTGGAAGACGTGAACTTTATCGTGTTTGTTGGCGGGTTCTCGAACTCGGACGTGCTTGGTTCTGCTAAAGGATGGGCCGGAGCCTTCAAATATAACGAAAAGGCTCGGGTGGCTTTGGAAAACTTCTATAAACGTGAAGATACTTTGAGTTTGGGTATTTGTAACGGTTGCCAGTTGATGGTCGAGCTAGACTTGGTATACCCGGAACATGGCGAGAAGGTAAAGATGTTGCATAATGCATCCCATAAACTGGAATCCGCATTCTTGAGCGTGGATGTTGTGGAGAGCAATTCCGTGTTGTTGAAGTCATTAGTCGGATCTCGTTTAGGAATCTGGGTTGCTCATGGAGAGGGACAATTCCAATTGCCTTACGGACAGGAAGAATATAATATTCCACTTCGATATAGCCATGACACTTACCCGGCGAACCCGAATGGATCACCTTTTGCTACGGCAGCTATTTGTAGTAAAGACGGACGTCACTTGGCAATGATGCCTCACTTGGAACGTTCTCTTCACCCGTGGAACTGGGGATATTATGCAGAGGATCGGAAAGAAGATGAAGTCAGCCCATGGATTGAGGCGTTTGTAAATGCTCGTTTGTGGATTGAAGAGCATAAATAATATAAGTCTCACGAATGTAAATAAGAAGGAGTACTTCATCAGAGGTACTCCTTCTTATTTTGACATTAATTATCCCTGATAAATTTTCTTTTTATGAGGAATATAATGAGCCTATTTTTTGATTATTATTCTTACTTTTGCCAAAGTGTAAAAAAGTACGATCAATATGGATTTGCTTAAAAAAAGAATTTTGCAGGATGGAAAATGCTTTGAAGGTGGCATTTTAAAAGTGGATAGTTTTATTAATCACCAAATGGACCCAATTTTAATGAAGTCGATCGGGGTGGAATTTGTGCGTCGTTTTGCGAATAAGGATTTTAATAAAGTGATGACCATTGAGGCTAGCGGTATCGCTCCGGCTATCATGGTGGGGTATCTTTTGGAATTGCCCGTGGTCTTCGCCAAGAAAAAGCAACCGAAGACGATGGAAAATATGATTTCAACAACGGTACGATCTTTTACAAAAGACCGGGAATATAATGTTTGTATCAGTAAAGATTTCTTGAGTAAAGAGGATCGAGTGCTTTTTATCGATGATTTTCTTGCAAATGGGAATGCCGCAAATGGAATTATTGATTTGATTGACCAGGCGGGGGCACAACTTGCAGGCATGGGATTTATTATTGAAAAAGCTTTTCAACATGGGGGCGAAGTACTGAGAGAACGTGGGATTCATGTTGAATCTTTAGCTATTATAGATAGTCTGGATAATTGTCAGATAAAAATAAGATAAGCCGGCATGAGTGAAACGACCAATCGTCAGGTTAGCTCGGCCATTATTTATGGAATAGAGGACCATCCGCCTTTTAAAGAGGCTTTTTTTGCTGCGTTACAGCATTTATTAGCTATCTTTGTTGCTATTATAACTCCATCGTTAATTATTGCCGGAGCGTTGAATCTTGACTTGGAAACGACGGGTTTTCTCGTTTCGATGGCTCTTTTTGCCTCTGGAGTCTCTATTTTTATTCAATGTAGACGGGTTGGACCTATTGGAACCGGGTTATTATGTATTCAAGGAACAAGTTTCTCGTTTATCGGCTCGATTATATCTACGGGATTGGCGGGTGGTTTGCCTCTGATATTCGGGGTGTGCATGGCTGGTTCTGTGGTTGAGATGCTGATCAGTAGGATTTTAAAATATGCCAAGAAAGTCATTACCCCGCTGGTATCGGGAATCGTGGTAACATTAATAGGGATGAGTCTGGTGAAAGTAGGTATTACCGCTTGTGGTGGGGGTGTTATTGCTAAAGAAAACGGTACTTTCGGTAGTTTCGAGAATCTCGGATTGGCTTTACTGGTGTTAGTTTTGATCATCTTTTTTAACCGGAGTAATAATAAATATCTACGGATGAGTTCCATCGTGATCGGGTTAGTCGTGGGATATGTTGTCGCTTATTTCATGGGTATGATCGACTTCTCTTCTGTACAGAGTTATTCCGGGGTAAATATTCCTGTTCCTTTTAAATACGGGTTAGCTTTTAGCTGGTCATCATTTATTGCCGTCGGGTTGATTTACATGATCACGGCTATTGAGGCTTATGGTGATATTACGGCTAACTCCATGATTTCGGGAGAACCCGTGGAAGGAGAGAAGTTTATTAAACGAGCTTCTGGGGGAATCCTTGCCGATGGTTTCAATTCTTTCTTGGCAGGGGCATTTAATTCTTTCCCAAATTCCGTGTTTGCCCAGAATAACGGGATGATACAATTAACAGGAGTGGCCAGTCGTTATGTGGGATATTATATTGCTGCTTTTTTAGTGATACTAGGACTTTTTCCTGCTGTCGGGCTGGTGTTCTCGTTAATGCCAGAACCGGTTCTAGGGGGAGCTACACTACTTATGTTCGGTACGGTCGCTGCTGCCGGAATCCGTATTATAGCCTCCCAGAATATAAATAGGAAAGCCACGCTGGTTATTGCATTAAGTTTCTCCTTGGGATTAAGTGTCGAATTCATTCCGGAAATATTGAATAGTTGTTCCGATACCATTAAAAACATATTCTCATCCGGGATCACGACGGGAGGTTTGACGGCAATTGTGTCGAATGTACTGATACACGTGAAAGAATAATTGTAAAAACAACCTTATATGGTTGTTTTTCTAGAATTAACCATATAGGGTGAGTATGTATTAATTGGAACATTTGTACGTTTTACGATCGCCATCTTGTTAGGATTAATAATGATTAGATTAATTGCATAAAATGATAGGAATAGAAGAGATTTACCCTTTGGCTGTTGAATTCCGGCGTTATTTTCATCAACATCCGGAATTCGCCATGCAAGAAGTAGAGACGCAACGCTATATTGCGGAAGTACTGGAACGAAATGGAATCCCGTACCAAAAAGTGGGGACGGGATTAATTGCAACCGTGGGGAAAGGAGAGAAATGTATTGCAATCCGGGCTGATATGGATGCACTGAAGGTCAAGGAAGAGACCGGATTATCCTATTGCTCTCAAAATGAAGGCATGATGCACGCTTGTGGGCATGATATGCATATGGCCATGGTTTTGGGGGCAGCACTTGTTCTTAAATCCGGAGAAGACAAATTACAGGGAACGATAAAAATTATTTTTCAACCCAGTGAAGAGAAACGTCCGGGAGGGGCTCGTTTATTACTTCCCGAGCTTTTAAAAGAACCCGTTCCGCAAGCTATATTCGGACAACATGTTTTCCCGAACCTTCCGACCGGAACTGTCGGAATTCGTCCAGGGGCCTTTTTCGCCTCTTCAGATAATATTATTTTTTCCGTGGAAGGTAAAGGTACTCATGCTGCCATGCCACACATGGGCTCAGATCCCATATTGGCCACGGCTTGCTTGATACAATTTTACCAGACGTTGATTACTAAATTTCGAGATCCGTTGATCCCGGCGGTTCTTTCGATTACTTCTATCCATGGTGGCACGTGTAATAACGTAATTCCGGATCGCGTAGACGTGTTGGGAACCGTCCGGACGCATGACAACTCTTTACGGTATAAGATATTCGAATTAATCGAGGAAAAATCAAACTCCATTTGTGATTTGTACGGTTGTACATTCCATTTGGATAAAACTTGGAATGGATTGCCCGTGTTGGTGAATGATAAGAGTTTGACAGAATTTGTGAAGAAAAATGCAACAGATTTACTGGGAGAACAAAATGTGATTCTAATGGATCATCTTACTCTAGGAGAAGATTTTGCCATTTACTTGGAGAAGATTCCAGGAGTATTCTGGGTCTTGGGTGTCCGTCCACCGGAACAGGAGAGTATGCCTCCACTTCACAATCCGGGAATGGCTCCTGACGAGAATGCCATGAAAGCGGGTATTGCGCTGATGGTGGAGAATTGCGTTCAGATGTTGAGTCCACGAAATGTATAAAAAAATCCCAAGGCTCTGCTCCTTGGGATTTTTTATAGTTGGTACTTCGGATAAAATTACTGTAAATCTGCAATATTTACTTCTATCGCTGCCGGATAGATTCTTTCCGGATCGAAAAATGCAGCACAACTGTTCACCATGTTTTTAAGTTGTGGTTTAACCTTTCCCTTAAAAGCTTCTTTGCCATTTACTACCAATGTAATTTCCTTGTTTAAATCCACCAGTTTGTCATTCAAATAAATGATTACTTTCCCTTTTGTCGCGGGTTGATAGCTCTTTTCAAAATCCAGTTCTATACCCCAGTTCGGATCAATTTCTGTTGCTTTATAAGTAACTAAATCAATCTTTAAGGAAATATTATTTTCCTGTATATCCATTTCATAATGGGTTCTGGATTGCGTATCATCATTAGAACGTTCTTCAACAAATAAGTTATAGAATCCATTACGATACAGACCGTCCATTTCGAAGTTCTCCCAGCTTACATGTTTGGGATAAGGATTTCGGGTATATTGTTTCAACCAAGGGGTTGTAAGTTTGTAATCTATACCATGTCCCATACCGGGAATCAGTTCTATACGATGGATAAAGTTACCCGGATTGGCTTTTTCTAATTTATCAAATTCGTCTTTCGTGCGTTGCGTAAGTTTATTCCTGTAAAATCCCCTGTCATTTGCTCCTGTCAATAGAGAGAAGGCAATGTTTCTGCAATTTTCAACAGGAGCGTTCTTCAGAGGTTCCCCTCCGGCCATCGGGCCTGCTGCAGCCAGATAATCCGCATAAAATGATGCTAACCGTTGACTACCGTATCCGCCTTCTGATATTCCGAAAAAGTAAACTTTATTGGGATTTATTTTTCCAGACACGAAAGCTAATCGTAGCATCTTTTCCCAAGCAAACTGCTTTGCTTTTTGCCACCAACGATAGTAATCGCCCATGTTCGGTATCTGAGGTATGAAGTAAACCGATGGAGCATCATCGAACTTTTGGCATATGTTGATCCCCGTTCTCCATTCACTGGTTTTATCTCCGGAACCATGCGTGTATAGATATAATGAAAAACCACCTTCCGGTTCCGAATCTCCCTTGTATCCCCAGTAGTATGGCATGATTGCATTGGGTTCCAGTTCCTGCGGGAGAGTCCATTTTCCTGAATTTGCTTTTTCCAGTTTATCAAGATTAATCAATTTCTGCTCGGAGAATTTGTTATTTGCCTCCTTCCATGCATCCCACACGATTTGCTGCATCTTTTTCACATCGGTTGATTTGAGCCTGCTTTTGTCGTCATAGGCATCAGCATTACCTGACAGGTGACCGGAGAAATGGGTCGTGATTTTTTCTTTTGTTTTTACATCCTGTTTTTTCAAGGATACTTCTTGAGCCATGCTATAGTTAGAAAATGCAAGGACTATTAACAAGCTCAACATTTTGAACGAATAAACGGTATTTTTCATTTTGTTATTTGTATTTTGTCTTGTTGCAAAACTACAAAAAAATACACAAAGATACTTCTTTAGGGCCATTAGAGTGTTCCTTGGATTACATTATAGATAACCCGGTATCTCACTGATAGGTTAATTGTAGATCAACGATAGGTTAACTATTGTACTCAATAAAAAATGACTGGCTAAATTTAACCAGTCACTTATAATCTATTACTAATCCTAAATTGTTACTTGTAAGTTTTTCCGGAAAGTTCTCCGCGAAGAACCATCAGTCCGTTCATAGCTAATGCTCTCATTTCATCTTCACCGGCATATACTTTTATCGGAGCGATAAACCCGACCATCTCTTTCACGTAGTCAACCAAGAAGGGGTTGTGAGCAATTCCTCCGGTTAACAGGATACCATCAACTTTACCTTTTAGCACGGCAGCCATTTCACCAATGGCTTTACCTACCTGGTAAGACATGGCATCTTGTACCAATTTATATTTCGGATCTTCTTTGGCCTTTATTTCTACTTCGTAAGCATCGTTTGTTCCAAGGTAAGCTACTAATCCACCTGCACCTTTCAACATTTTCTTGATTTCTGCTTCGGTTTTCTTACCGCTAAAACATAGTTTTACCAACTGACCGGTAGGAAGACTTCCTGAACGTTCCGGTGAAAACGGACCATCACCATCCAATGCATTATTCACGTCAATTACCCGTCCGTGATCATGCGCTCCAACAGAAACGCCTCCACCAAGATGTGCGATAATCAAGTTTATATCTTCGTATTTCTTCCCAATTTCTTTTGCATAAGTACGTGCTATTGCTTTTTGATTCAAGGCATGGAAGATAGAAACTCTCGTAAAATCAGGATGTCCGGTTAATCGGGCTACATCTTGTAATTCATCAACTACTACCGGATCTGCAATATAAGCTTTCGTTCCGTTATTAAGAGATTTAGCGATATCGTTTGCGATCAGACCACCTAAATTAGAGGCATGTTCTCCAAGAGGAGGGTTGTTTAAGTCGTTAATTAATGCTTCATTTACCTCATACACACCGGATTCAATGGGTTTAACTAAACCACCTCTTCCAACGATTGCGTTGATTTCGTTAATATTAAATCCAGCATTCTTCAGTTCGGAAAGAATAATATCTTTCCGGAATTGGAACTGTGAAGCCACGTTATCAAATTTCGCAATTTCCTCTGCGGAATGTTTGATGTTCTTTACAAACTTCTCAGTTTCATCTTCAAAGATTGCAATTTTCGTGGAAGTTGATCCCGGATTGATCGCAAGAATTTTAAATGACATAATTTTAATTGTTATTTTAAATATTAATAATTATTCTTTTTCGTACGTTATGAGGCTGCAAAATTTATAAATTGTAAGCAAAACTCAAAGAAAAAGTGATAATTTATTTATAATAGAGAATCAATCCGAATAAGCGGATAAATAAAGGGTATCGACAATAGCTTGAGAGATGATCTTTAAATAATGTGGGGCATTCTTTATAGAATCTTGAATGGAACGGGTATACTGGCTCATTATGAATACTTTATCGAAACGGGTAAGGACTTGCTTTTCTGCCAATCCGACAACAGCATAGACCGGAACGTTATGTTTCTGACACAGGTTTGCAACAGTTCCCGGAATTTTACCATAAAAGGATTGGAGGTCGATTTTCCCTTCTCCCGTGATGACCACTCCAGCCTGTAAAAGATTGTCGTGGAAACGGGAGAATGTCAGGCAGTATTCGGAACCTGAAATAAGTTGTGCGTTTAGTAGAGCATACATGGCGGCAGTTATTCCCCCTGCAGCACCTCCATGTTTTAACTGGGTTATATCCTTACCTGTATTCTGTTTTAATAAATCACTCCAAAGACATAATTGGTTGTCAAGCATGATAATTTGCTCTGGCGATGCTCCTTTTTGTGGAGCAAACACAGCGGCAGCACCCTCCGGACCACAAATAGGATTATCGACATCACACAGTATTGTAATATGAATTTCTTTAAACTTTTGCTGCAATAATTCGGTGTTAATACCCTTAATATCTGTGATATAATTTCTATTCGGAGAGTTGTTGACAATTGTTAATCCCATTTCCCGAAGAGCTCCTATACCACCATCTACGCTGGCGCTTCCACCGACACAAAGAATCAAATTGTTCGCTCCTTGCGAGATGGCATGATTGATTAACATTCCGAAACCTGCCGTGTTCGTGTTCAAAATGTCATATTCCTCTCGCTTCAAATGTTTCAGACCGCAGGCTTCGGCTAATTCAATGATAGCTGTATGGTCTTTTAAGTAATACGAAGCGAAATGCTCACGTCCCAAGGCATCTACTGTTTTCGTCTTGATGGGGGAAGCATGAAGGTAATGTGCCACTATTCGGGCTGTTCCATCACCACCATCTCCTAATGGAAGGGAGATCGTATGGAATCCACATTCTTCTAATTCAGAAGCCAGAATTCGACAAAACTCGAAAGCATCCAAACTTCCCTTGAATGAGTTGGGAGCTAAAAGAATATTACAATTGTTTATGAGGTTCATGGCTAAATGTTGTCAGGATGCACGGGATGTGCTTGGACTCCTTTTTCGTTGGCCAGCAATTTTTTCCCATCTTCGAAAGCCTTGCAGTAATCAGGATCAAACAGATTCCTGTCCGGCCATTCTTTTACCCGATCCATGGCGCAAGCCATCATGCCTTCGATCTTATGGGGAAAACGAGGTCCGGTCCAATTACTCGTGTTGGTAATGAATGCCCAACAGAACCCGTCCCGTTGACGCTTTAACATAGCACTGGTTCCAGCCAGAGTCCCGGAACGCCACCAATCACCCTGGTTATTGGTGTTCATCCAACCAAGAGGCAAAGCGTTTTTCACGCATTTAGTCATAATTTCCACGCTCTCTTTTGTCAATATATCCGGATATGAATCATTTGCGTCTATGGCAGAAAGGAAACGTAATAATTCCGTCGGGGAGGCCACCCAGCCTCCGGCACCATAAAGAGCCTCGATGTTGTTTCCCCCGTTACTGCGATACACTAGTGTATCCCGTCCGTCACATGAACGGATCAGGTCTGCGTCCGATTGTTCGTAATACTTGACCTCGTTGAAATACCGGTCTTTATCTAGATTATGGGCCAAATGCATATCATAACACCCGGCAGGAATGAGTATGCTATCCTGGATAAATTCTTCGTAGTTTTTCCCGGAAATTTTTTCTATTACTTTTGACAATATTCCGTACCCCACGTTTGAATAACAAGTGCTTGTTCCCGGTGTGAAACCTAAACGCCGGGATAAAACGAATTTGATGATGGTATTTAAGTCTGCCGGTGCCGGAACATTCATCTTTTCCGCGATGTCTATTGGGCAGAACATGGGGTCGCCTGCACGATTTGTGAATCCCCCTTGGTGACGTAGAAGATTTTCCACGCTGATATGATTCATCCGTTTATCTTTTACCGGGGCATAAAGTGTCGTATCGTTCAAAATACCTTCTTCTCCAAATACTTTATCATCCAAGGATAGCGTTCCGTTTTCAACTAATTTCATGATTCCTGCCGCCGTGATCAGCTTGGAAACCGAAGCAATCCGGAAGATGTGATTCACGTCGGTTTTCACCTCATTTTCTTCATCTGCATAACCGTACCCTTTGCTGTAAATCAGTTTCCCGTCTTTCATAATGGCAAGGGAAGCTCCTTTTATTTCCCATTGATCCATAAAATGTTCGATCGTTTGATCTAAACGTTTGGTTTCAATTAGATCTGAATATTCATTCGTGAATAAATCATGCACCGCTACGGCAAGTGTATCCTGGGGGATGGAATCTTTTTCAACTTGAATTTCTTTCGTGAAAAAATTCCAAGGCCTGAAGCTGATAACTAGAAAGAATAGTATAATTAGTATAGTATATTTCATTACATCTGCAATCTAAGGAAAAAAGCGTGATATTCCATGTCAAAAGAATATCACGCTTGCAATATTAATAAAAATACATTTTTATTCAAAGAGATCTGATGTAAAACACCTTTAAAAATTCTTATTTAATAAATTGAAATAGTGTTCCATAACTTTCACCAGTAGAGGATGGCGCGGGTCGAATGCAATCCCGTCGATATGAGCGATGGGCAATACGAGCGGGGAAGTCCCCGTTATAAAGGCTGCCTGATAGGTGGCTATGTCCTTGTAATTCACTCTTTGTTCCACCACGGTCAGCCCGTTTTCCTGACAGATATTTAATACCCGTTTCCGACTGGTTCCCGGTAAAACATGGGGAAGAGGAGCCGTATAAAACACGTTATCCCGGATAAAGAATACATTCGAACGAGAACCTTCTGTTATGCAGTTATCCCCATCGATTAATAAAACTTCAGCAACTCCTTGTTCCTGAATAATCTTGTTTGTCATTTCCCGTAATCCGGAATTGATATATTTCACTTCGGCATTCTCTCGGATGGCATGGCACGTCACCGTGTCCACTCCATGTTGATAAGCTTCTTCCGTCGGATAGGAGTGTTTTATCTGGTAAACATATTGTTCGATTCCTGTCGGGATAACTCTAATCACGTACTTGATATTTCCTTCCTTGATGTTTTCAAGCTGAATCAATCGATTTAATTGGTCGGCCACGTGTAGTGAATTCAAATCAATGGCAAGGTTTGATTTTTTTATTGAATTGTCAAGTCGTAAAAGATTGTCATTTAGAAATATAACTTTACCTCTAAAAACCCGGCATACTTCATATATACTAAAGCCTTCATTTAGGATATCTTCGGAATATTTCTTGTTATCGATGGGTTTATTATTAAATAACATCATAATTTTCTCCTTTTATGTGTCGCGAATTTATGCTTTAAAACGATTATATAACCGGAAATGTTCAGAAATTTTAGAGAGAGAAAATGGGGCTTGTTACTTTCGATAATTTGCGCTATTTTTGGCTGATATATGGAAACACGAGAGCAAATAGAACGAATAGAGCATTTCATACGTGAAGTGGTTGTGAATGAGATTGCTAAGTTGCAGGGTGTGGGTTTGTCGTATATGCAATTTGTCATCATGGGGCAAGCGATTGAGGTTTTGGGAAGTTTTTTAGACAATAAACCCATGAAAGCCAAGGGCCAGTCAGCCAAACGTTTTTCCCTTGGGGTAAAGAAGTTATTCGGGGGACGTTATCGATTATTAAATGATAACGGTTTTTTGTATGATAAACTTCGCAACCAAATGACTCACACGTTTATTCCCGGGGGAGATTTGATATTATTGAACCAAGCGGATAATAAAAACGGGTATAAACATCTACAAATAGTCGAGGGAAAATTAGTTTTAATTTCCGAAGTTTTCAATGAAGATATTCATAAGGCGAGTGAACGTCTTTTAGAAGCCATTAAAAACGGGGTATTATTTCCTAAAAATATTGCTTACTAGTACATGGAACAACAGGATAAAATCATATTGATCGGGGCCGGGAATGTCGCTCATCATCTGGGCGGAGCTCTTTTAAAAGCGGGAGAAAATTTATGCCAGATATACAGCCGGACACTGGATACGGCTCGGCAACTGGGAATGAGAACGGGAATATCTTACACGGCAGAATTGAATGA
>OGHO01001717.1_pt1 | contig 19781 bp, 16 predicted proteins | sample 1571421 | NCBI WGS metagenome assembly OGHO01 (sample SAMEA2581937, study PRJEB24529) | metagenome | biome: Human gut stool | place: China | collected 2011
TAATTCCGGTATCCGTCATCCATTATAAAAGCAGCCATTATTATGAGCTGTATATATTTCATGATAAAAATAAACCTAGGACTATTAAAAAAATCCGAAGTTCTGAATGCCTGCTCCAATGCCAGCACCATACATACGATGGCAGCTCTTATAAATGCCGGTGCTCCTACTGAAAAGCTCTGGAAGGTCTCCACAACAAGATAAATAATTAAAAGTACCACCGCCGGAAAATGTCTGGCCGCAAAATTCTTTTCGAGTCCAACCAATTCATCCTTTTTGTACATTTGCCCATTATCTCCAATACAATTCTATTTTATCTCCTGCCGCTAACGGTGCATTGAATGCCGCCTTTTCACCATTTACCCTTGTAACAAGCTCCGTGCCTCCGGCTGTTTTAAGATCAAATGGATAAAAATCAAAAATATCAACGAATGTATAACCGCTCTTTCCCGTCATCTCCACAGAAGAATCATTTACCGTCACAACTATCGTTTTCGGCTCGTCAAAAGCCGCTTCTCCTGTCTCCTGCGGCTTCTCCTGTGTTATTCCGCCGGAGGTATGATTCTCTCCCGGTAATTCTGCCTTATCCTGCGAAGCTTTAAGCGAATTGTCTATATCCTCCGGATCCGGTAAGTACTGCTCATCCCCAGGCTCTGTATATTTGACATTAAAATTCTCATAGACAATGGTATCATCCGCTGCCGGCTCATTGTTGACCATTATTTTCTTATCATCTGTAGCTATATCCATAAAGTCAAACAGCTGTTTGACGGTATAATAGTTTTCCATGACAACATTGTCACCCTGATTGATGCTGTAATCCGGACCCTTAAGCTCATTGTCCACATACGCAAATTTAGGGCATACTATGAGCTTGTCATTGACAATAAAGTTAACCGTACTCTTAAACTCGTCAAGCTCTCCCACGGTTATGTGTCCTGATTCTCCCGCTGTGGATTCGCGTATCTCTATCTGGTCATTATGTGCTATTCTGGTATTCATGCTGCTCTCACGTCCGTTCAGCAGAATAACCGCCGCTTCACCCGTCGAACCTCTGACAATCCTTGATCTTCCGTTCACATTGAACACCAGCTCATTTCCCCTCTTAGGGAAAATACTCTCGTTAGGCATGCCGGACTGCATAACCGCATCCACTATCGAAAGATGATTGTTGTCATAGAGCTTTACCCTCTCTCCGTTGACTGTCGCAAAAATAAAGTTGTTCTTCTGGTTGTAATAATTGATACATATTCCTATAGGAGTAACCAACAGCGCATCCTTCTTAACCTCATTAGTTACAAAATCAATACCTGTAAGAACCTCCTCGCCGCGGACTGCAACACGCTCTCTTGCAATTTGTAGTCTGTCTGCAATCTTATCTGTAAATCCCGGAAACTTACCGCCGCCGCCGACCACGAATACCGCACTTACGGCTTTATCACCATTGAGTTCGCATATCTTATCAGCAACATCATCTGCAAGCCTTGTCAGTTGTTCATCTATAAGCTTCTGAACATCTGTCGGGGCAAGCTTATGAGATATTCCCATAATATCCTTGTAGGTAATTGTCTTCTTCTTTCCTGCCGCCAGCTTAATCTTCTCAGCTGACGCAAAATCGACCAGATATTCCTTTGCGATTATCTCTGTCAGTTCATCCCCGGCAGACGGAATCATGCCATACGCCACAATGCTTCCATCCTTTGTAAGGCATATATCGGATGTACCGGCGCCGACATCCACAAGTGCGATATTGAGCAGCCTGTACTGTTCCGGTATCGCAACATTCATAGCAGCAATAGGCTCAAGAGTGAGATTGGCAACAGAAAGTCCGGCATAATCCACCGCAGCATACAATCCGTCAACGACCTCCTCAGGAAGGAAAGTGGCAAGAAGATCAATTCCTATCTTCTCGGCCTTATGTCCTTCAAGGTTGTTTATCGCATAGTCATTAAGATAATATCTCACAGGAGTATAACCTACACAATAGAACTTATATTTCTCATCTTTGACTTTTAATTCCTTATGCGCCTTCTCAACGGAAATCAGCTCTAAGGAATAGATATTCTCGGCATTGACACGAACCTCTCCCTCAAATTCCACATCCTCATGTACCATAACCGTCCTGAGCACTCGTCCGGCTGCCGCAATGCAGACTTCCTTCAGCTTTTTTCCTGTCATTGACTCAAGCTCATGCTTTATCGTCCTTATAGTATCTCCAACCTTACCGATATCATGAATCTGTCCGTCAAGCATCGCTCTTGTCTCATGCTCCTTAGAAACTATCGCCGCGGCCTGAAAACGTCCATTCTTCATATATCCGACTGTACCAACCACATTTCTGGTTCCGATATCCAGTCCGAATACAAAATCATCCGGACAAAAGATTGTATCACTCATTGTTTTCCCCACCTGTCCTGTTTTCGGTTGCAAAAAGAATCTCTTTCAACCGTTTTCTAGTCATGCTACTATCTTCCGAGTTATCAATCACATACCTGCAATGCCTCCTGAATTCTTCATCAGATAACTGGTTATTCATTATAGAAATACATTTTTCTCTTGAATATCCTCTGTCAGACATAAGTCTTTCTATCCTCGTCCCATCCGGCACATATATGTACCAGAATTCCTCGCATATATCGTCATATCCTGCCTCTATAAGCAATGCTGCCTCAATGAATGCGTAGTCATATTTACCTTCACCGGACGCTTCCTTCAGCCTTCTTATAACTTCCTGTCTGGTAAGCGGATGAATAATCTCATCCACCTTGGCGCACAGCACGTTATCCGAAAAAATCCTTGCTGCCATCTTCTTCCTGTCTATGCATCCATCCGCCTGTAAAATATCGGTTCCCAGCAGCTTCACAATATCCTTATAGGCTTCACCGCCCGGCATCGTCGTCTCCTTAGCCACCTCATCTGTTCTTATCACGATACAGCTTACCATGTCTTCAAGCATTTTTAGTACAGTTGACTTACCTGCACCTACTCCGCCCGTCACTCCGATAATTCTCATTACCTTTTCTCCGTTTCGCAATTAATGAGCTTCTAACCAGTTGCTTCCCTCATTCGTATCCACAACAAGCGCAACAGAAAGTCTTGCTGCATTCTTCATCTGCTCATCAAGAATACTCTTCACAATATCTACCTCGTCTTTTGCCGTCTCTATTAAAAGCTCATCATGAACCTGTAATATAAGCTTAGACTTAAGCCCCAGTTCCTTAAGCTTATGATACACTCCTATCATAGCCAGCTTTATAATATCCGCAGCCGTTCCCTGAATAGGTGCATTCATGGCAACTCTCTCTCCGAAGCTTCTCTGCATGAAATTACTGCTCGAAAGCTCCGGTATAGGTCTTCTTCTCTTAAACATCGTGACAGAATATCCCTTTTCCTTCGCACTGCTTACCAGACCATTAAGAAATTCATGTACCTTAGGATATGTCTCAAAATACTTCTCAATGTACTTCGCAGCCTCCTTCTTGGAAATACTTAAATCCTGGCTCAGACCAAAAGAGCTTATTCCGTACACAATTCCGAAATTAACCGCCTTTGCATTGCTTCTCTGTGTCTTGGTTACCTCATTTAAAGGTGTGTTGAACACCTGTGACGCCGTTATTCTGTGGATATCCTCATCGCTGTTGTAGGCTGCTATCAGATTCTCGTCATCGGACATGTGTGCAAGTATTCTAAGCTCAATCTGTGAGTAGTCCGAATCTAAGAACACGAATCCCGGCTTAGGAATAAATACCTGTCTTATTCTGCTTCCAAGCTCCATTCTTATAGGTATGTTCTGAAGATTCGGCTCCGTACTGCTTATTCTTCCTGTTGCAGTTATAGTCTGGTTGAATTTTCCGTGTATTCTGCCATCCTCGCCTATATACTGCAAAAGACCATCCGCATACGTTGAGTTGAGTTTCGTGAGCTGTCTGTACTCAAGCACCTTCCCGACTACAGGATGTTCCGGTGCAAGCTTTTCAAGGACATCTGCCGAGGTGGAATAGCCCGTCTTGGTCTTCTTACCGCCCGGAAGTCCCATCTGCCCGAACAGCACCTCTCCAAGCTGCTTAGGTGAATTTATATTAAACTGAGTCCCGGCAAGCTCATAGACCTCCTTCTCGACAACAGCAATCCTCTCCTTCAGCATATCTCCGTACGCGATAAGTCCTTCCTTATCGACAAGTATACCATTGCTCTCCATCTCTTTAAGAGCATATACAAGAGGCTTCTCTATATTCTCATAGAGTCCTGCCATATCCTCATCCTCAAGCCGCTGCTCTAACACCTTATATGCCCTTGCGGCAGTATAAGCATTATAGCAGGCACATATATATGTCTTGTTCGATTCCTCATACAATGCCTTACCCATTATATCGGCTCTTGATTTTACCAGCATCCCAAGGAAATCCCTTGCAATGTCATCATACTGGTAGGTATCCTTGAGCGGATTTAAAAGATAAGCCATAAGTGCCGCATCCTCCGCCCCATCGCTCTCCGCTATCGGCAGAAAATCAAGCTGCTCCTTGAGATTTATAAAGCAGGCCTTTTTTCCATTCTCATGTAATACATGAACCAGCTCAGCCGTCCTGTCCGAAAGATATTCCGCCGTCATAAAGCCGCCGACCGGGATGTATACTGTTCTGCCATCACCGCTGTCTCCGGTTCTGCTAAGTGCAACCGCAAAAAGCCCATTACTCTTATCCGGCACCATGAATAATCCGACACTGTCCGCCATCCCGAAAGCTGTGAATACCTTCTCCGCGTCACTCAGGTCCTCGATGATTTTAAAGCTCTTTTCCAGCTCATCATCATTATAGCTCTCGACATTCTTCTCAAAGCGCGGCAATATAGACTTGAACTCAAGCCTCTTAAAAAGCTGGTATGCGTCCTTGGTAAACATATCCGAAAGTCCTGCATTCTCGAAGGAATATTCAAGCGGTGTGTTGATATTGATGGTGGCAAGTGTCTTGCTTAGCTGTGCCTGTTCATAGTATTCCTTAAGATTATTCTTAGCCTTATTCGGTGTAAGCTCCTCCACATGCTCATAGGCATTTTCAATGCTATGGTACTTCGATATTATAGCTCCGGCCGTCTTTTCGCCTATGCCCGGAACCCCCGGAATATTGTCGGAGGCATCACCCATAAGTGCTTTCATGTCTATAAATTCTACCGGCGTAACTCCGTAGGTCTCAACAACCTGTGCCGTATTGTAGTCCTCAATCTCCGTAGTCCCCTTCTTTGTCTTAGGTATACGGATCTTTATATTGTCCGTGGCAAGCTGTAACAGATCCCTGTCACCCGAAACCACCGAAACAATCATCCCTTCCGCCTCGGCACGCTTAGCCAGCGTTCCAAGTATATCGTCCGCCTCATAGCCCTCCTTGGTGACAACACACACGTTCATATCGGTAAGTGCCTCCTTGATAAGAGGAACCTGCTCAACAAGCTCATGCGGCATCGGCTTACGCGTTCCCTTGTACTCACCATACATCTTATGTCTGAATGTAGGAGCACTGAGATCGAATGCCACCGTAAGATAATCCGGCTTCTCCTCGTCAAGTATCTTGAACATAATATTAAGGAACCCATATACCGCATTGGTATGAAGTCCCTCCGAGTTGGTAAGCTCAGGAACCCCATAAAATGCACGGTTCAGAATACTGTGTCCATCTATCAAAACTAATTTTTTCATTCAAAAGCTCCTCCTACAAAAGATACGTTACAAGCATGACCACACCTATAAATATAACCAGATATATAAAAAACTTAAACGCTTCTATTATTCTTTTATGTCTTCTTCCTCTGATTATTCTGTGCTGTGCCCTCGCAAAACATTCATTGACAATATCCTTCAGTACAAAGGGACCGTCAAAAGCCTCATTGTCCTTGATTCCACGTTCAACTATAAAATAAATCTCAAGCTCATCGCGGCATGACGGACAACTCTTAACATGTGAAAGGCACTCTGCCATCTTGTCATATCTAAGTCTCATATTCACGAATTCCGGTATAGCTTTTCTGAACTCCTGGCACTCCACGGCAACTGCCTCCCCCACTGCAAACTGTAATATATCTATTCTATTTTAAGACACTAATATCAAAAAGTAAATAGAAGAATCAATAAAAGGCAATGAAAGACAATGCTGTGAAAATATTTTTACATAATTCAGCAAAAAACATTTGCATTTTTCTTAGATATCTGTTATCATGAACTAGTTCGCGGATGTGGCGAAATGGCAGACGCAGCAGACTCAAAATCTGCCGATGGTGACATCGTGCGGGTTCGACTCCCGCCATCCGCATGACCTATATTAGCTTTGAATGTCTGGTTTAATGACGTTCAGAGCTTTTTTAATGTATCGCCCAATGCGCGTTGGGACAGGGGTCTGGTACATGTCCCAGTTCTGGGACACGTACCAGACCCCTGTCCCAACCACAAAAAAACAACCGCAGCCCCACATCAGGACTGCGGTTATTTTTTTATCCCGGTGCACAGGTCTTTCCCGACACGCGGAATGTGCTCATCATAAGTGGCGAATATGACTAATAATACTTCTTGTTTCCCCACAGATTGGACTTTCTCAGCTCCAGATACTCCGCATACGCCTTCTCTAAAATCTGTTTCTCATTGGAAAACTTGAGAAGATGGTACGCCTCATGGAACTTGTAATATCCTGAGTCCTCAAAGAACTCCTCCTTCTGTGGCTTACTGTAGTAGCTGTCTGCCATCATCAGATACCAGTGAACTTCCTTATCAACTACATCTGAAGGCACGGAAAACGTGTACTGGCTTTTACCTACATACTTAATAATCTGGGCTGATACTCCTGTTTCTTCCTTCACTTCACGAAGTGCTGTCTCTTTATAATCTTCGCCTTCCTCGACAGTTCCCTTCGGAAGCACCCAGCCCTCATACTTGTTCTTAAAATTCTTATATAAAACAAGTATCTTTCCTCTGAATATAACCACACCGCCACAGCTAGTTGCCTGTATCACAGCAATCCCTCCTGTATTATGGTGTGTCACATATGACTTGTGTATAGTATAAACCACTTTTCAAACAATATCAATGATTTTTATTGTACCACGCATCAAAAATCTCTTTCGCAACATTCACCGCATATCTGTCCGGTGTTCCGTCCTCGTTGAAGCTCTCAAGCACAACGCTGACTATTATTTCGGGGTCATCATAAGGCATGTACCCGACAAAAAGCGAATGTTCATACCCGGAGGTTCCATACTGCGCTGTACCCGACTTTCCGGCTGCCTCATAAGGAGCCTCAGAGAATACATGTGGGAAGCTCACCTCAACCACCTGCTTAAGATGTCTGGAAAGCATGTCCGCCTCATCCTCTGTCATAATGCTGCCATAGTATTCGTCCCCATCCGAACCATCGTACGAATATACAATCTTCCGGGACACAGGGGTCTGGTCACTCTGTCCCACGCTTGCGAAGATGGTTTTGACAATATAAGGCTCATACAGTGTGCCGCCATTTGCCACAGCCTGCATTATAAGTGCATTGTGAAGCGGTGTTATGAGCGTTGCTCCCTGTCCGAAGCTGGTCTGTATTATCTCCCATTCCGGTGATTCCCCGCCAAGCACATACTGTGAGCGGCTTGTCACAGGTCCTAGATTGTCATGGTAATGTATGTCCGTGTTAAATAAGAGCTGTTGTGCCGTATTAATACTCGTCTCCACCGCCGTGTCAAGTCCCATAGTGATAAAGGCTCCGTTACATGAGTGTGCGAACGCACCATAGGTATCCACACTTCCATGCGCAGTGTGACCTACACAGGCAACAGAGAGCGTGCCCCTTGTGAATACACCGCTGCACTCATACACAAAGCTCTTAAACCTTTCACCCGCATTACATTCCCTGTAATATGACAGCAGTGTAACGGTCTTAAATGTTGAACCCGGCGGATACAAGCCTGCCACTGCCCTGTTCAAAAGAGGGGCATCGGCATTGGCATCCGTGCCCTCCGTCATAAGCGTGTTAGGGTTGAAATCAGGTTTTGATACCATCGCAAGAACTGCACCATTCCTGTCCATTACAACAACCGCACCCTTGTTCACTCCAAGAGCCTCATACGCCGCCGACTGTATATCATAGTCAAGTGTCGTGACAACTGAATTTCCCCTATATTTATGGTTGGTAAGCTCTGCATGCAGCTTGTCATCGAACGGCTCACTGCTTCTTAGAAGCTGATAGTTCAACACACCCTCAAGACCCGCGCCTTCGCCATAGGTATATCCGATGATATGTGAGAACAATCTACCATAAGTATATACCCTCTCAGCTTCACCATTCACACCTTCAACACTTGAGGCAAGCTCTTCACCTGTAGCCGCATATATGGAGCCTCTAAGCGTCTGCTCCTTCATCTTGCTGAGTCTTCTGTTGTAGCTGCTGTCAAGTATGCTCTCATCAAATGACGCAAGCTCGTATATATAAAATCCGCTTATTATAAGAACAAGAAGAAGGCTTCCGACAACCATGCGTGGCGAACGCATAGACCTCGTGCCGCCATTTTTTTCGGATTGCTCCTCAGCATCTGCGCTGTCAGTGCCGTATTTATCAATTCCCGGAATACCCGCCTTCCCTTCATCATCCTCAGCAGCCTGCGGATTATCCCTGTCATTCCGCGCAGCAATTCCCTGAATAATCGCAATCATTATCATGGAGCTTATAACAGAGCTTCCTCCGTAGCTCACAAACGGAAGCGTTACTCCCGTGCTCGGAATGCAGTTAATGGTTCCTCCGATATTTAAAAAGCACTGGAAAATATACATTATTCCAAAGCCTCCAAGTAGCTGTCTGTTGAAGCTGTCCTTATTCTCGGACAGCACCGTTATAATCTCAAGGAACACATTCAGGCATACCATTATCACGATAATGCCGAACAATCCGCCAAACTCCTCTGAAATCGCAGGGAAAATAAAATCCTTTGTGACTACAGGGATAGAACCCGGAAGTCCCTTGGTAAGCCCTGTTCCGAACCAGCCTCCATTTCCGATTGCGAAAATGGACTGTACAAGCTGATAGCCCTTGCCATCTATATATTTGAACGGGGCAAGCCATACATCAACCCTGACCCTGACATGGGATATAACAAAATACGCTCCCACACCTGCCAGCACCGCACATAAACCGCCCATGACAAGATATCTGTGCTTATGTGTGGCATCATAGAGCATGACAATATAGGTGACATAGAAAATCAGCGCCGCACCAAGGTCATTAGAAGCAACCAGGATAAGCACATGCGCCGCCGCGCACAGCGACGTGATTACAATTCTGCCAAATGCTTTCTCACCGCGGAGCATACACGCAATAAACATCACGTATGTAAGCTTGACGAACTCCGACGGCTGAAGTGAAAAGCCTCCTATATTTATCGAAAGGTTAGCGCCGTACACCGTATTGCCAAGTACGAACACCACGCCCAACAGGACAATGCCGGCAACACAGTACAGCACATCAAGCTTAATCAGAAAATGCAGCTTTTCCACTATGACCGGCACCAGCATCAGCACAAATGTACCTGCCCATATCAGCAGATATTGTCTGATAAGCTTATCCGTGTCAAGTCTTGCCAGCATCAGCATTCCCGTACACATAAGAAATGCCATGTCATTCAGAAGAATCCTGTTACACCTCTTATAAATCATAGGAAATATATTGAGCAGGAAAAAGAAATAAAACAGCTCCATGAACAAAAACACGATAAACAGAAAATCCTGCCTGTTCATAAAGAGAATAACATTCCCAAGCACTGTCATACAGATGACTATTATAATCTGAATTATTCCTTTTCTCTGCTTCCCCTGTTCACGCCTCTTTTTATAAAAGACATGTCCCAAAAATCCGTGCAGGCAGAAAACAGCCCCCAGCAATATAAAAACGTATTTTGAGACGGCAGTTACTATATTTATCACTTAATCTACTCCTCTGTTATAATGGCCTCTGGTGTAAGCTTTAACACTGTCGGCATTCATTTTCATAATATTTTCGACCTCATCGGCACCTTCTATGGAAAAGGACAGCCTGAGTGCATCCACTCCCATATTCCTTATCTCATCCGGCTTGTCAAGCAGGTACTCCGGAACACTGTTGTATATAAGATTATAACAATAGCTGCAGCTGTTGAGTGCCGCGAGCTGCTTACCCTTTCTGTCCGTGAGATAATATACGCCCGGTCTGCCGCACGGCTTGTCCTTAGAAGTATACTTTAGGGTACAGCCTGCCGTAACCATAAGCGGGAGGTAGCCGTACACCAGCTTTTCCAGGTAAATATTCCTATCCTGGACAGAACGGCACAGCCCCCTCAGCTGTCCTGCGTTCAGCTCCTCCGAAAGGGTAAAATCATGTATGCCAAGCCTGATATACTCATCAAATGCCGCTTTATTGTAGGTATACACATCATAATCAGCCACCACTCTGCCCGCATACAGCTCGTACAAGCCCTTTTTCCTTATATAGCCAAGCTCCTCAGGGCTTCTTATGAGCATACCGTCGAAGCCTGCTGCCTTGACATCCTCAAGCTTCCTCTCAAAAAGCGTTACCGCCCTGTCCCTGAAAATATACGGCATTGCCATATAGACTTCTATTTTCCTATTATTGGCGGAAATGCCGGCATTATATTCATCAACCATTCCCTTCATCGTTATAGCTCCGTCTATGCCTGAAAGCTCGGTTGATATATATATTCTTGACACGTTATTATGAGCCGTTCTTAATACTGCCTCAAGCTGTTCCTTATTCATCACCTGCACAGTGATGTCATGCTGCCCCGCCGGGGAATCCCTGCGCTCTGTCAATCCCGCCTTATATGCTGCATTTTCCTGCGCAGCATCAGCTTCTAATACCCCTGCAGTCATCGAAGCCTGCACCTTCATATATTCATGATTTCTCTTATAGCCTGATAAGAGCATGCTTTCCAGCTCCTCAAGCGCATTTCTTCTCAGGTCATTCAACAGCCTGACCGGAACAAAAGGGCTTCCCTGTATATCTGTAACTATGCTTCCTTCATCGCTTGAGAATGCTGTCCCTCCAAGCTTCTTCAGCTGCTTTACTATATCCTCCCTCACAGCCGGGCGCTTGTCGGAAGGCTCCAGCACATCGCCATACACAACAAGCTCCTTGTCCCCGGAGAGCAGCTTCAGGCATGCTCTCTCACCGGACTTTAAGAATATCTCCATCCTGACCGGAATTTTGATATCATTGTCAATATATCCTGCCCGAAGCTGCCCTAGAAGCTCATTGTTCCTCGTCCTGTAGACAGCCGCACCATTCTTAGGGTTCTTAAGGACTCCCTTAGGCAGTGCAAGCCTTCCGCTCTTTTTCCCTGTCGGTGTCGTGTATTCGCTTCCATCCGGGAACTCAAGCACATCACCCGGATTCACCTCCTGTGACAGGATAAGCTCCCCGTTTTTGATATTTCCGATGACGATTCCCTGATGATTCGGTCTGTCGAAGGTCATCATGGACTTATCGTTCTGTGCATAGTAATATCCCTTGCAGAAGCCACCTCTGTTGTACAGATCCATCAACTGTCTGATATCCTGCTCTTCGACCCTGTAGCCGTCACGCCCCTTTTCAAGGTACATATCCACATATTTTCTGTAAGCGTAGGACACACCTGCAACATATTCAGGGCTCTTCATTCTTCCCTCAATCTTCAAGGAGTACACACCTGCATCAAGAATATCCGGAACTGCCTCTATTGTACACATATCCTTCGGGCTTAAAAGATATTTCTCACTTATTCCGTTCGCGCTGTAGGTAAGACGGCAGGGCTGTGCGCAGCGACCGCGATTGCCGCTTCTTCCGCCTATCATGCTGCTGAGCAGACATTGTCCTGAGTAGCAATAGCATAATGCGCCATGGACAAAGCTCTCTATCTCAACATCGACGTTATCATATATATCCCTTATCTCCTTAGCAGAAAGCTCGCGCGCAGGTACAACACGCGCTGCACCCATGTCCTTTAAAAGCTGTGCACCATATTTTCCCGTAATCGTCATCTGCGTGCTGGCATGAAGGTCAAGCCCCGGAAACGCCTCCCTTAAGACCGCAAATACCCCATAGTCCTGCACGATAACAGCGTCAAGCCCCTCCTCATAGTAGGGCTTCACATATTGGACAAGCTTCTCAAGCTCATCATTTCTTAAAAGAGTGTTTACCGTTAGATACACCTTCCTGCCATACAAGTGTGCTGTGCGGATAGCCTTTATAAGCTCAGCCTCCTCAAAATTCCCCGCAAAAGCCCTCGCACCGAACATGCTTCCTCCAAGATACACCGCATCCGCTCCTGCATTGATTGCGGCACGGAAGCACTCATAGGTTCCTGCCGGTGCAAGAACCTCTCTGTTTCCCATATCAATCATATTAATCCTTTCACAATCCTGTAAACTATAAAAGGGGCTTCCATACGGAAATCCCCCCTTTAATTACTGCTTCTTCGTATCCTTCTGTGCCTCAAGTCCAATAATCATGCTCTCGTAATCCTGTGCATCCTTCTTAAGCTGCGCAATCTCCTCCGCCTGCTTATCAGCCTTAGCCTGCAGGGTGATAAGCTCATGCTTGAGATCATAAATTTCCTTGTCCTTGCTCTCAAGATCACCCTTAAGAGTATCCGCCATATTCTTAGCCTTAAAAAACTCATCCGCTATATTCAGCTGGATCATAATGTTCTGAAATTCCAGTGGAAGTCTGTTATAGGATTCCATCTTCTTATGTTCATCTAACTTATTGTCCAGGTATGCTGCTACCTTCTGTATATATTCACGGCTCTCATATCCACTAAGTGTAATAACCCTGCCGCCAATAGCCACTTCTGCTTCGTTCTTCGCTGGCATACAATCCACTCCTTATCCTTATAGTATCTGCTAAGCTGTCCCGAACTAAAATACTCTTACAGGTAAATATCACAAATACTTATCCAGTATAGCACACTTCTATCTATAATGTCCAGTTGTCATCACATGAAATCACTGTGAGTATTCTTTTACTTACGGAGAACCTGATATTGTGTCCCGAAAAATTCATACCATATATCTTTGATAAATCATCGGCGGATTCATCATGCCTGTACCCCGGTCTTGGATCCTGTGCAAGCAGCTCTCTCAGCTCATCACAACAGCTTTTCCCAAGCTTAGCTGATACATTCTCAGGAATCACAACCTCAAGCCGGTAATCCTTAACCTCATCCGCAAAGCCGCATACAGCCTCAGGGTGCGAATCGGTGTATGACAGATATGGCTTGATATCGTAAATAGGAGTTTTGTTAAGCATATCAACCCCGGATACGATAAGCTGCGGTCCATCGGTACTATCGGTAATAACCTCCTCAAGCCGTACACTGGACAGTCCCATAGGATTAGGTCTGAACGGCGAACGTGTCGCGAACACGCCCACCCTCTTATTTCCACCAAGCCTCGGCGGACGCACTGTCGGGCTCCAGTCCTGTCTGACACTCTCGGAGAACTTCCAGATAAGCCACAGATGTGAGTATCCGTCAATCCCAGCAAGAGCCTCCTCATTGCGGTATTCCGGTTCAAACACTATTCTCCCACGGCACTGCTTTACGATACCGCTCTGCCTTGGAATGCCGAATTTCTCATCAAAATCAGTATAAATATGCGCAATAATCCTTATATTCTCCATACCTGCAACATTCCAATCCATTACCTTTCTATTCCAAAATGCTTATAGCACAGCTGTGTCGCAACCCTTCCCTTAGGAGTACGGTTGATGAAGCCGTTCTGTATAAGATAAGGCTCATAGACATCCTCTATAGTTCCCGCATCCTCACCTATGGCCGCCGCCAGAGTGTCAAGCCCTACAGGTCCGCCCGCGAACTTCTCCATAATGGTGGTCAGTATAAGGCGGTCACTTCTGTCAAGCCCCATCTTATCGACCTCCATCCTGTCAAGTGAAGCTCTCGCGACCTCATAATCTATCTTTCCGTCATACTGCACCTGTGCAAAATCACGTACTCTCTTTAACAGCCTGTTGGCAAGACGCGGCGTTCCGCGCGACCTGCGTGCCATCTCTGTGGCTCCCTCATCATCAATCTCTATCGCAAGCACATTTGCGGAACGCAGTATAATCTTCTTAAGCTCGCTCTCAGTGTAAAAATCCATCTTGCATATCACACCGAAACGATCCCTGAGCGGCGCTGTCAGAAGTCCCGCCCTTGTGGTAGCTCCTACCAGCGTGAACTTAGGCAGATCAAGCCTTATCGAACGCGCCTGTGAGCCCTTTCCAATCATAATGTCTATCGCGAAATCCTCCATAGCAGGGTAGAGCACCTCCTCAACCTGCCTGTTAAGACGGTGTATCTCATCCACAAAGAGCAGGTCACCCTCCTGAAGATTGCTTAGTATCGCAGCCATGTCCCCCGGCTTCTCTATCGCAGGTCCGGAGGTCACCTTAAGATGCACCCCCATCTCATTAGCGATAACTCCCGCTATGGTTGTCTTTCCAAGTCCCGGCGGTCCGTAGAAAAGACAATGGTCAAGCGGCTCCTGCCTGCTCTTTGCTGCTTCTATATATACTTTAAGATTCTTTTTCACCTTTTCCTGGCCGATATAATCCGCCAGTGCCATCGGACGAAGACTCGACTCTATAGGCATATCCTCTTCCGTAAATTCGGTGGAAATCATCCTCTTTTCCATTAAAAGTTACTCCCTTCCATGAACCTCCAGCTTAAGCATGAAGGTCTTACATAAATGCCAGCTTCTTAAGTGCAGCCTTAAGCAGTGCTTCCGAATCCATATCAGCCCCGCCGTCCACCTGCCTTACCGCCCTTGTGGCATCTGCGGAGGAATATCCTAATGCGGTGAGTGCCATGACCGCCTCCGCTGCAGCCGTATCACCCATATCACTCTGCGGCTCATAGCCTCCGTCCGCCCCGCCATCAAGAACATCCTCAATCTTAAGCTTGTCCTTCAGCTCTATGATAAGCTTCTGAGCGGTCTTGCTCCCTATTCCCGGTGCCTTGGATATTGTCTTAGAATCCCCGGCAAGCACAGCAAATCTCAAATCATCAGGCGACATGGTTGACAATATGGCAAGCGCGCCCTTAGGGCCTATACCGCTCACTGTTATAAGAAGCCTGAACACCTTAAGGTCATCCTTTGTCAAAAATCCATATAAGTCAAGCGCATCCTCCTTGACATACAGATATGTATGTACCTTAAGCTCACTTCCTATCGCCGGAAGCTTCGCAAGGATGGAAGCCGGCATCATTATTAAAAAGCCCATGCCATCATGGTCAAGCACGATGGCATTCTCTGTAAGCTCCACAAGCTCACCCTTAATATATGATATCATATTCTTTTCCTACCACTGGTTGATTGCATACATTACCGCAAGTGCAATCTGATTGAAGAGCATATCGGAAAGCTTATTATATTCCTCCAGCTTTTCTTCTGCCGCTGCCTTTGCCGCCGGTCCGTCATTCCATGAGCCCATGCTGCCGAATACATCCGCGTTGGAGGCTGCCTCAAATAAATCCCTGTTATGTCCCGGAAGCTCCAGATGGGTTCTAGGCGGCATGCTGCGCCCCTTCTTCTTAAACTCCTCGAGAATCTTCTCATCATCGGCGGCATAATCAAAGCCGCCTTCTAACATGGCAATGGATCGGTTAAATACATTAGACCAGCCCTCAAAGCCAAGCTCCTTGGAAAACCTGCTGATTTCCGCAAGTGCCGCCTTAAAAATCTCAGTGTTATCCTTGTATTCAGGCTTACCTGCCGGGTGATTCTCCCATATCTTCTCAGTGTATATAATATGCCAGCCCTTTCTGTCCTTGTCCATGACCCATCTTGGCATCCACATATGAATCACATCATCAGGGTAAAAGCACAGCATGATATTCTGGGATGTATTCACGAAGCCGAGAACTCTTCTGTCCTTAACCGCTGTAGGCGCCAATATCTTGACATCCTCCATTCCATTATACACGCATCTTGCATACCAGCTGTCAACGCCTTCAATCGTCTCACCCTTCTGTCCTTCTGCCTCAGGAACGAACTGAAAAACCGTTCCACGCTCATAGCTGAGTGGTTCATACTGTATAAATGTCTGTGTATTCAATGCATTCTTAGCAGCCGTAATCACGCTGCATAACTGAAAAACCTCGCCCTTCATATAATAAAAATCCTTTCAAATTCAATATTTTCAATGTAAGTCTTACCAAAACACTTGTTTATATAATAACCTCAAAACATTTGTTTTGCAACTATGGGATTTAAAAAACTGTTATTATGTTCTGTTTTCACTCAGAAAAGCATAAAAACATTCCTACGCCGTGCTTATTCTGTATAAGCAGCCGGCGGAGATATAACATATTGATTTGCAGCTTTTCCGCACTTTTATGCAATATCTTTATTGCAGCCTTATAGATTCTCTGATAAAATATATTTATCTGAACACATTACTGAGCATAGATTTACACAACGAATTTTGCCGATAATCCACATAGAATATATTAATCTGTATGACGAATCGAAAGGAAGTGTACATTATGACCCCTGCTTCACAGCTTAAGCCTGAATTAATAACCCTTACACAGTACGAGGCTTTACCCGAAGCTAAAAGAGCGGAAGTATTTGAAAGCATCGTGTGTAAAAAGACTGGTCCATCGCATATACATCAGGCACTCTCAATGCAATTATCAAATATCATTTTTAATTATATCAAGAACAAAAAGGGGCAATGCAGTGTATTCACTGCCCCCTTCGATGTCAAGCTGTCCGACACCCCGCTTACAATTGTTCAACCGGACATCATGGTTGTCTGTGACAAAAATAAATTAGACGAAAAGCGGTGTAACGGTGCTCCCGACTTCATAATTGAAATCGCCTCACCCGGCAATTCATCCGATGACTACATCAGAAAGCTTTATTATTATAAGAAATATGGAGTCCGCGAATATTGGATTGTAGATTCAAAAAGAAAAATCATCACAGTGAATTTTTTTGAAAATAATATAGTGAGCGTCCAGTACCCTTTCGACTCAGTTATCAAGGTGAATATATATGACGATCTGTTCATCGATTTTTCGGAAATTTCTGATGTATTAAGTTTATAAGCATATCAACATAATATGCTTTCAGCACATGATATCAGCTTGAATATATAGATATGAAAAGGCACAATCGTGCATAGCATTCCCCGCAATCTCTCTATAAATAATATAGATAGATTGCGGGGCTTCATTTTACATCATATATTCTATAAATGCCTTTGACCCTTAGCGTACACAAGCCCTGCCAGAATACCCACAAACACTCCTGCCGCAATGCCGGTCACAATCAGTGCCGGAAAATAACAGAACATCCCCACATTCTCAAATATAACCATCGCCACAAGCACCTGTCCCAGATTATGCGCCACGCCTCCCGCAAGACTTATACCCACCATCGAAAAACGCCCGCTCTTTTTCAACAGGCTCATGACAAGTATACTTAGCGCCGCTCCCACAAGCGAAAATACTGCGGCAGTCATGTTCCCAAACAGGCTGTTCACAACTATTATCCGGACAAGGCTCACAAGCGCCGCACTCCCAAATCCGTATCCCATAAGCACAAAAAGTATGACACAGTTGGCAAGCCCGAGCTTCATGCCCGGCAGCAGCCCCGGTATCACTATAAAGCTCTCTATGTAGCCCATCACGATTGCCACTGCAGTGAACATGCCGCAGAAGGCGACGCTGCGGGCGCCATGTGGACGGTTATTTTTGGTCGCTTCAGTGTTACCATTATCACCTTTCGTCCGCTTATCACCTTCCGGCTCTCTGTAACCTGCCGGAGCCGCTTTTTGTCCATCATTGTGCAACGCCGTCATACTCGCTCTTTCCCCCTTTAATCGTCACCATAGTCTTATTCGGCAGACATATAATCGTCTGTCCCGACCTGCTTATCTTCCCTTGCGAAATACACAGCTTGTCCGGGCAGTCCGCCTCCTCCATCCATACCTCACCTTCCGCGATGACCACCTTGTTGTGACCGTCTATGTCTATCTCTCTTCTTTCTGCCTGCTGATTTTCCCCCGCCAGCAGAGCGCTGTAATATTCCTCTCCATCTACAGTTACAACCACCATCAGTCCATCCCGGCTCCCGTTCCTCTGCACAAAAAAAATGGCACACCAAATGCACAGAGCTGCCAGGAGAAGCCCTGTGCACAGGAGTAAGTCATTTCTGTTAATTGTTGATTGCTTTTTCATTTTGGTCCAATCTTTATTTTATGTGTCATTGCTTACTTTTTTTGGAGCATTGCTTACTTTTTCCGGAGCATTGCTTACTTTTTCCGGAGCATTGCTTACTTTTCTGAAGTCCGGTTCCACACCTGCTTTCATGCTATTTAATCATTTTTATTTAATCATTTTACCACACCTTAAAAAAACTTGCCATTACATTTTTCTCTCAAAAATATGATATTAGAATAAAAAGGTATTTTGCCACCCACGATAAGACCTCACAGCAAAAAGGCTCCCATACCGGAAAACCGGTATGAGAGCCTTTTAAAGCTTATGCTGCTGTTCCGTGCGGAATAATCATTCCGCCGGAAGCAGATAATATCAAGCAGGAATTAGCCGAGTAAGGAGAGAACTCCCTGTGTAGCCTGATTAGCCTGTGCAAGCATAGACTGTCCAGCCTGTGCAAGAATGTTGTTCTTGCTGTACTCAACCATCTCCTCAGCCATATCAACATCACGGATACGTGACTCAGCTGATGTTGTATTCTCAACAACATTGTCGAGGTTAGCGATTGTGTGCTCAAGTCTGTTCTGAACAGCACCGAGTGATGAACGCTGGTCTGATACCTTCTGGAGAGCATCAGCGATAGCGTCTACTGCGTATGTAGCAGCAACACCTGTATCATCAGATACATTAAGACCCTTGATTCCAAGATAGCTTGAACTCATTGTCTCGATGTTGACATTGATCTTGTTGGTCATATCGGCATCTGAACCTACGTGAAGGTTGAAGTTGAGCTTCTCTGCTACCTCTGTCTGAGCAAGCTTAATCTTGAATGTTCCATTACCATTATTAAGTGTGATTGCGGCATCTGCGGTATCAGTAACCGCAGCATTTCCTTCTGTGTCACCTATCTTGTTAGCTGCAAGAAGCTCATTTGCAGCAAGCACATAAGCATTTGCCTTTGTGATAACCGATGAATCATCAGATGAAACACCTGCTGTTACATCTGCTGCCTTAAGCGATGTTAACTTCTTTCCATCTGCCTCTACAGTTGAACCTGCTTTCGCTGCTGTCTTTAAATCATCAACTGACTTGGCATCACCTGTTGCTGTCCATTTTCCGTCTGCATAGTAACCTTCTTTTGCATTAGCTGCACTATCATCAGCTCCTGTACCCTGCGCAGCCATATACTTGTATGTTGTACCATTGATAACTATATCTGCATGGCTATTACCGTCAGCAGCAGTAATAAGAGCATCTGTATCATCCTTTGTAGCACCGATTGTATAGCTCTTACCAGCAATTGTTACGCCGTCACCAGCTTTAAGGTCATCCATAACAAATGTTGCTGTACCATCGCCATTGTCAGTAAGCTTTCCCTTAAGACCTGCATCATGAGCCTCAAGATACATCTTCTTAGTTGCTCCATCTGCATCACCCTTTAAGAGGTATGACTCGTTGAACTTAGTTGTCTCTGCAACTCTGTCAATCTCTGTTGTGAGCTGGTCAATCTCAGACTGGATAGCGTCTCTATCTGTCTTGGAGTTAGTTCCGTTGGAAGCCTGAAC
>OGHO01001731.1_pt1 | contig 19654 bp, 15 predicted proteins | sample 1571421 | NCBI WGS metagenome assembly OGHO01 (sample SAMEA2581937, study PRJEB24529) | metagenome | biome: Human gut stool | place: China | collected 2011
TCTGATACTCCCCTATAAAAATGGCTATTTATCAACTGTTTGTTGTGACATAGCCTTTCAGAAAAAGAACGTATTCCCCTCATTCTTCCATAAAAAGAAAACTATTAAATTCAACAATATAATTCCAAAATATTTGAGTCATTCCACTTAACAGACAAGATAAAAACAATGTTTCTTGTAACGGGCAGTCACCTGTGAGCAAAATCTTACGTCTTGATGTAAATATTTTAGCTAAAAAAAGATATGGATACGCTACAGCACCAAAGCAAAGATTTCGCAGGAAGTATTGCCCTACTTCAATACAGGACTGTGGAGTATCTACAGCAATCCAATCATAGAAAAAAGGTAACCCAGCGTACCCTCTAGGCCCTGCTATGAAATGAATGAACGCACACATACCAGCAAAGAACGTCCGCAAAAGATTCCCACACGTCAGCATACCCCGACGATACAGCAGCACAGCGAAAAAGACGCTCGAGGCATAGGAAATGCCGTCGGCAAGGGCGGAAAGTTCAATGGGCGGCATATCGTTTCCTTCTGACAGCATTGGAAAATTATGGAAAGAACCTCTTCTTTTTCACTAGGTCAACACGTAACACGTTATCACAGGAAGCGCCATACAAGGCGGAAACTTCTTTTCGCGGCCTTTCCCCAAGAAAATGAAAAGGAAGCCCGACGGCTTCCCTTTCATGGAGATTTTCTCCGCGTCATCGCACCCGTCATACAAAACTACATGGCGAGGATCCCCCGAATGGCGTTCACAAGGATAAAGCCGCCGCAGAAGAGGCAGACCCATGCGACCATTTTACGGAGCTTCGTGGTGTCCATACGGTTGGCCATGTACACGCCGAGGAGGATGCCGAGGATCTGGATGACGATCATCAGCGCTCCGACCTTATAGTCGATGGCCCCGTGCAGGAAGTTGGCGGCGCTGCCGGAAAGGGCGACCGGCACGGAATAGACCTGCCCCGCCCCGATGGCGATGAGCGGCGGGAAGCCGAGCGCAATCATGATCGGCACGGAGAGCACAGGCCCGCCCGCGCCCGTCAGCCCGGCGACGAAGCCCACGCCGCTGCCAACGGCGAACAGCACCCAAAAGCGCGACCGCCGCCCCTCTTCCATAAAAGAAAAACGCCGCCCCCTCACCGGGCAGAACACCAGCGCGCCCGCCAGCAGGATCAGCAGGGCCAGAATGAGATTCAGGTACGGCGCGGCGGTGAAGGCCTTCACGTCAGCCCCCACATACGTAAACAGGAACCCGCCGATGCAAATGGGGATCGTCGCTTTCCAGTCCACATGGCCGAGCCTGATATACAGCCAGCTGCACAGGCTGGTCGTAAAAATGAACGTAAACAGGGTAGTCCCCATCGCCACATGGCTGCTCAGCCCGGAAAGGTAGACAAGAGCCGGAATCAGGATGATCCCGCCCATGCCGGTACACCCGACAAGAAACCCGACGATGAAGCCAACGATGATCATCATTCCCATCAACATGGACGTGCTCCTTCCTTTACCGGGAAGCGTTTCCCTCTCAGCATGACAAAGCCGCACCGCCCCTTGGCGATACGGCATCCTTTCCGTAACAGACGCTGCTTATTCCTCTTCCGGCGGACGCTCCGCCCTCGCCAGCAGGAACGCCGCTTTCTCGGCACGGGGGCGCTGCTTCCCCTCCCGCTCCAGACGGCACGCGGAAGAGGCATCCGGCTGCGCCACGCAGCACACCAGCTCAACGGGACGGCGCGCCCGCGTATACTTCGCGCCACGGCTTCCCGCGTTGTGCTCCCTCAACCGCCGCTCCATGTCCGTCGTCACCCCGCAATACAACGTGGCATCGGCGCATCGGAGCAGGTAGACATACCACATGGCTTTCCTTCATGCGAAGCCCCATGCAACGGCCTCATTCCGCTGAAAAACATGGTTCTTTCAGGCTGTTCCGAACCCGCCCCGCCCGGATGCCCCAAACGCGGGGCATTCCGCACTCCCCCCAAAAAAAGGAAGCGGGCACGCTTTTTTCCGGATTCTTTCTGTACTAGGCGAGGGGACGCACCGGACGGACTCTCGGAATGCCGAACAAGATAGCGAATACGGCGGCCACCGCGAGCAACATGCAATACCAGTTGTTCCCTGCAATGGACAAAGGCGAAAGCTTCGCAATGGAACCGGCCAGCAGCAACTGCGCCCCATAGGGAATGAGCCCCTGCACGACGCATGAGAATATGTCAAGTAAGCTGGCGCTGCGCCGCCTGTCAACTCCGTTCGAGACCGCGATTTCGTGCGCCACCTTGCCCGTCAGAATGATAGCCACCGTATTGTTCGCCGTACACAGATTGGCAAGCAATACCAGCAGGCTGATGCAGCATTCGCCCGCCTTCACCGGGGACTCGGCGGAAAGCTTCCGGGCCAGCCCGTTCACGCGCTCCAACAGCCAGCTGATACCGCCGTGGTAACGCATGAGCTCCCCGAGGCCGCCCACCAGCATGGAAAGCACCATGATCTCGTTCATGCCCACAAAACCGCTGTAAATATCCTTGCTCCACTGGATGAGCGTATAGCCGCCCACAGAGGCAATACCCACCGCGCCGGTAAACACGATGCCCGCCAGCAGCACGATGAACACGTTCACGCCCGCGAGCGCCATGACCAGAATAGCGAGATACGGGACAACGCGGATAAACTGATACTCCTCGTGCTTGACCACCTGCCCCGAAGCCCCGGCAAACCACAGCAGGGCCAGCGTGACGAGCGCCGCGGGCAGGGCGATGAGCAGGTTCATGCGGAACTTGTCCTTCATCTCGCAGCCCTGCGTGCGGGTGGCGGCAATGGTCGTATCCGAAATCATGGACAGGTTGTCCCCGAACATGGCCCCGCTCATGACCACGCCGAGAAGCAAGGCCAGCGGAATGTCGGTCTGCTCGCCCACGCCCACCGCAATGGGCGCAATGGCGGCCACGGTCCCCATGCTGGTGCCCATCGCCGTGGAAATGAACGCCCCGATGAGGAACAGGCCCGGCAGGATCATGGACGGGGGCAGCAGCGAGAGCCCGAAATTGACCGTAGCCTTCACCCCGCCTATGGCCGAAGCCACGGACGCGAACCCGCCCGCAAGCAGGAAGATCATGCACATGGTGATGATGTTGATTTCACCCACGCCTGAAAGGAACACGCCGATCTTTTTGTTCAGATCATCCTTGCCCTGAAGGATGGCGAGCACGATGGCGGGGATGATCGCCACCGTCGCGGAAAGCTGATAGAACGGCATATCCGCCCCGGCTGCGGTCAGGGCTATGCCCGTCCCGATGAACAGGACAAGAAAGACGATCATGGGCAACAGCGCCCTGAAGTTGGCTTTTTCGGACATGAAACACGCTCCGCGGCAGATCTCGGGTTAGGAAAGGCCCGGTTTGGGCAAACGACGGGCGTTTACTCTATATCAATGTATGCAGATAAACAATGCCCAATCCGTCCCGCCCCATTCCGTCCCCCTTGTCGGCGGGAACGGCTTTACGCTACACTTACGGCATGGAGACGAACCGCCCATGAAATCCTACCGGCTCACCGAGGTCAAAAGCTACAATGTCCCGTTCGTCAGGCTGCCGCGTCCGGTGTTCTGGTTCAACGACCCGTTCGAAGCGGGTACGTGGAGCGATCTGCACCGGCATGAGCACTGGGGCGAATTGGCGTTCATGCGCTCGGGATACATGGTCATCTGTACCGAACTCGGCAACTATGCCGCGCCGCCGCAGAGGGCCGTGTGGATCCCTCCCGGGCTGACCCATGAATGGTACATCCCGGAGCCGTCCGTGGACAATGCCCTGTACATCATGCCTCATGTCCTGCCCCCCGGCCCCCGGTTTCAACGCTACCACGCCATGGAGGTTTCGCCCCTCGTCCGCGAACTCATCCACGCACTCGCCCCGCAACCCTGCGACTATGAGGAGCCCGGCCCCGTGGCCAGGATGGTTTCCGTCCTGCTCGACCAGCTCCCCCTGCTCCCCGAAGTGGGCTTTCCCCTCCCCATGCCCCGCGATCGCCGCCTCGTCGCCCTGTGCACCGCCCTCCTCAATGAGCCGGACTCCCCGGAAACGATCCGCGAATGGTGCACGCGCCTCGGCATGTCCGAACGCACCCTTGCCCGCCTGTTCCAGCGCCAGACCGGGGAATCCTTCGGGCGCTGGCGTCAGCGTATCCGCCTGCACCACGCCCGCGCCCAGCTTGAAGCGGGGGAAAGCGTCACCGCCGTGGCCCTCAACTGCGGCTACGCCTCCGTTTCCGCGTTCATCGCCGCCTTCAAGAAACTCTTCGGGCGCACGCCGGGCCAACTCGCCCGCTGACGCGCACGCCGCCTTCCCGCCTCTTCGACACAACCATCTCCCACGCCCGTACCCTAAAGCCGCCGTCATCCCGCCGCCCCCGCGCAGGCACCACCTGAGGGCGTTAGTCTCCCAATAATTTTATCAAAAATTACATGTAGTTTTTTATTAGGATAAAAATCAGAATCACTTATCGGAAGCTCTCCCCATTTCCCCCTTTCCACCTTCCGCCGGAACGAACTCCCGCCGCGCGGCCTCCCCTCCCTAACCTTCTCCCCCTGCACCCTCCCCGCACCACGCACCCGCCATTTCCGCCCATTTTGGCAGGATCGCGATACTCTTTGGCAGAATGCGAGAAGACGGGAAAGACGGAAGGCGCGTATAGGAGAGTCATGGGCCGAGATCCCAAAACGGGCCCATTCCCACACCCACCCAGAATACGTTTGGAGGCAAAACCATGATCCAGATCCGCAACTTCATCAACGGCCAGTGGCAGGAAGAAACGGGCGGCAAAACGGTTCCCCTGTACAACCCGTCCACCGGCGAAACCATCGGCTCCGTGCCCGTTTCCAACATGGAAACCTGCGAAGCCGCCATCGCCACCGCCGCCGAAGCCTACAAGACGTGGCGCCTCGTCCCCATCGCCAAGCGCATGACCTATATCCATAAAATCCGGGAATGCATGATCCGCGATCTGGAAAAGCTCGCTCAGGGCATCGCGCTCGATCAGGCGAAACATATTTCCGAAGCCCGCGGCGAAGTCCAGCGCGTCATCGAAATCGTCGAAATGGCCTGCTCCATCCCCGCGCTGATTCAGGGCGAGACCCTCGATCAGATCGCCGGGAGCATCACCGGAAAGGTCACGAAACAGTCCCTCGGCGTGTTCGGCGGCGTGGCGCCCTTCAACTTCCCCGCGCTGGTGTTCGGCTGGTTCATCCCCTTCGCCATCGGCACGGGCAACACCTTCATCTATAAGCCGTCCACCCAGTCGCCCTACTTCATGCAGCTCATGTGCGAAATCTTCATGGAAATCGGCCTGCCCGGCGGCGTCGTCAACGTCATCCACGGCAGCCGCGACATCCCTGGCACGTGGTATGAAGATCCCCGCATCGCGGGCGTGTGCCTCGTCGGGTCCACCCCGACCGCCAAAAAGATGGCCGAAGGCTGCGCCAGAGGCGCCAAGCGCTCCATGCTGCTCGGCGGCGCGAAAAACATGCTTGTGGTCATGGAAGACGCCGACATCGACGTTTTCATCGAAAACTACATCAACTCCTGCTACGGCTCCGCGGGCCAGCGCTGCCTCGCCGGGTCCATCGTGGCCATCGTGCCCGAACTGTACGACACCGTGCTCGAACGCATGATCGAAGCTGCCAAGAAGGTCAAAGTCGGCGACGCGCTTGATCCCGACGTGTACATGGGACCCCTGATTTCCCGTTCCGCCGCCGACAAGGTGAAGGAATACGTGGATATCGCACTGAACCACGGACACGGCTGCGAACTCGTCCTCGACGGCCGCAACCCCGAACTGCCCGAAAAGAACAAGAACGGCTATTTCGTCGGCCCCACGATCATCAAGGACGTGACCCCCTGCAACCCGCTGTTCACGACTGAAGTGTTCGGCCCGCTGGTCGCCACGATCAAAATCGCGGACATCGACGACGCCCTCGAACTCATCCGGCAGTCCGAATTCGGCAACGGCGCGTGCATCTTCACGCAGAGCCAGTTCTATGCCGAAAAATTCAGCCGCGACGCCGACGTGGGCATGGTCGGCGTCAACGTGGGCATCTGCGCCCCGCATCCGTACATTCCCTTCGGCGGCATCAAGGGGTCGCTCCTCGGGACCAACAAGGCGCAGGGCAAGGACGGCATCGACTTCTTCACCCAGAACAAGGTCACCACGATCCGCACCGTCGATCCCAACGCCAAGAAGGGCGGCGATGCAGCGAAGCCCAAGTCCGTCCGCTCCTGCGTAGCGTCCTAAACAGCCGTACACGTCCGGTTCCGGGGCCCCAGCCCCGGAACCCCGCCGCTTTCTCCAATCCGGAGACGTCCTCCTGAGCCTCTTGGCGGAAGAAAGCGGAATGGTTTCCGCCGGAAGACGCTCCCCGCGTCTGGCTGCGCGCCGCGAACGGCACGCGGTTCCTCCGGCCGGGCCTGACAGGGCCTCATGAAGACGGCTCTCCGACAGCGCCCGTCGCTTCCCACTCATCCAAACCGGGCGCTCCGCCGCACACGGCGCGCACGCAAGACGGCTCCGGGTTCCTCGCCCCGGGGCCGTCTCGCGTTTTCCTCCTTTATTTCTCTCCCGCTCCCCGGATGATTTCCTTGACCGGGCGGGAGGCCGTACCTACACTGTTGCTCTTTCCATGCCTTGCATGGATGACCATCAAACCTTCTTCGAGGAAAGCCATGGCTCTGTCCAAACTCCAGAAAGGCCTCGTTGGCCTCGGCATCGCCGTTGTCGCAGTCATCGCCGTCGGGTACGGCGGGATGCGCTATCTTGAAAACGCCGTCGTTGACGCCATCCGCACATGGGCGGCCCAAACTCCACAGGATGCCCACGTGGAGCTCGGGGATATTTCCTATACGCTGATGGACAACCATCTTGTCCTCAAAAACGTCCGCATGACGTATGTTACCCCGGCAAAGCAGACCGTGGCCGCTACCGTCGAAACGCTGGATATCCGGAATCCGGGGACCACCCTGCTTTCGCTGATGCGCGACCCCAAGAGCGAAATCAAGGAAGCGGAACTTCCCGTAGCCGACGAGATCGCCCTGCACAACCTGTCCTTCGGTCCCGAACCGAACATCACGGTACGGCTCCGCACCTTCAAGGGAGTCGCCATTGAAACCGCCGCCGTCAAGACCCTGATGAGCACCGCCGGTGACGACGATCCGAAAGTGGCCCTGGCGATCATCTACGGTCTTTCGTACAAGGAAGATTCCGCCTCCGGCGTCAAGATAACGAGCAAGGCCCTGCCTTTCTCCCTCTCCACCGATTCCGCCGTCCAGAAATCCTATGCCAAAGGGCATCTGGACTCTTCCGTGACAAACGGGATCGTGTTCACCCTGAGGGGGCAGGACGTCCTGACGCTCGGCGAAATCCGGCTCGAGAACATGAACCTGCCGCCCCGCGACATCATGGAGAAGATTTACTTCATCGCTCCCACCGACATCAACGACGATGAAGCGTTCGGGATCTTCCAGAACTTTTTCGCCGGGCCCAAGCCGCTCATCGGCGTCTTTTCCCTGAAGGACCTCAAAACCAGCAGCGCCCTGCTCGATGTTTCGCTGGACAAGCTGAACATCACGAACCCTTCGACCTCCCCCTACGCCCTTGAAGTGTCTCTGGAGCACCTCAAGATGCCCGTGGCCCTCGTGCCGGAACTTCAGCTGCTCTCGGTCATGGGCGTGCCGGAAATAGATGCCAGCGCATCCTATGCCATGTCCTTGCCCAACAAGGACAACCAGTTCAACAGCACCGCTTCCCTCAGCGTCGCCAAGCTCGGTACGGCCGACTTCGCCGTCAAGGGCGAATTCCCCTATGAAGAGTTCTTGGAGATCGTCAAAAAAACCAAGAGCGTCGACGATCCCGCCACCGAGGACGCCATTGAAAACTTTGTTGAAAAGAACATCAAGTTCAGCCACATCGAAGCGGGATACGCTGATGAAGGGCTCCTGCCCCGCCTCGGCATCCTCGGCCAGAAGTTCATGGGCCTGACCCCCGAACAGTGTGTGGATATGGCCAAGAAGTACGTCAAGGAATCCCTCGGCGCCGCCGAAGGGACGGAAAACACGGCGAAGCTCATGGAGTACATCGACAAGCCCGGCGCTATCCGCCTCATCTTCAACACGGAAAAGCCGATTCCCGTTGAAGCCTTCGACACGCTGTCAGACACGGATCCCTCCATCAAGCTGGACGTGAACACCGGGCCCAAGACGGCTCTGGAACTGATGGCCGATCTGGAAAAGAAATAGCCCGCCCGATCCGGGACAAAACAAGAGGGGGGAGGATCGGAACGCCTCTCCCCTTTTTCTATCCTGCGGAATCCGTTGACATACGGGATCGCGTGCCCGTAATCGGGTTGCCCGATCCGGGCGCTTTTGGTATGAAAGCAAATTCGGGAAGCCTATCCCGGCAAACCCCGTCTACCTTTATGGAGTCTCCCCCAATGGCAAAAAAGCCAACCCTTACCCCTGAAGAAGCGCGCCAAGAGGCGTTGAAAACAGCCCTCGAAACCATCGAACGCAAATTCGGCCAAGGCGCCGTGATGAAGCTTTCCGATGATGTCCATGTCAAAGTCCCGGTGATCCCCACCGGGTCCATCGGCGTAGACCTCGCCCTCGGCATCGGCGGCATCCCCAAGGGCCGGGTCACCGAAATCTACGGCCCCGAATCCTCGGGCAAAACGACCCTCACCCTGCACGTCATCGCGGAATGCCAGAAGCTCGGCGGGACCGCCGCCTTCATCGAGGTCGCGTTCATCGACGCCGAGCACGCGCTTGACGTGACCTATGCCAGGCGCCTTGGCGTCAAAACCGACGAACTGCTCATCTCGCAGCCCGACCACGGAGAGCAGGCCCTTGAAATCGCCGACATGCTGGTCCGTTCCGGCGCGGTGGACCTCGTGGTCATCGACTCCGTGGCCGCCCTTATCCCCCAGACCGAACTCGAAGGCGCGATGGGCGAAACGCAGGTCGGCGGGCACGCCCGCCTGATGTCCCACGCGCTCCGCAAGCTGACCGGCACCATCCACAAGTCCCGCACCGCCGTCATCTTCATCAACCAGATCCGTATGAAGATCGGCGTCACCGGCTACGGCAGCCCGGAAACGACCACCGGCGGCAACGCGCTCAAGTTCTACTCCTCCGTGCGCCTCGACATCCGCAAGATCCAGACCCTCAAGGACAAGGAAGAAGCCTACGGCTCCCTTACCCGCGTGAAGGTGGTCAAAAACAAGATGGCCCCGCCCTTCCGCGAAGCCAAGTTCGACATCATCTGGGGCACGGGCATTTCCCGCTCCGGGGAACTCATCGACCTCGGCGTCGACGCCGGCATCGTGGACAAGAGCGGCGCATGGTTCGCCTTCGGGGCCGAAAAGCTCGGCCAGGGCAAGGAAAAGGTCCGTGCCCTGCTCGATGAAACCCCCGAGCTGCGCAACGCCATCGAGAGCCAGCTCATCGAGCATCTGGGCATGAACCCGCGGCCCGTCGTGCACGCACCGGAAGAAACCCTCCCGGACCCCGAAAACGCCCCCGTCGACGACATGGACGACGAAATCTGATCCGATGCGGGGAGGGGCTCCCTCCCCGCCGAACCTTTCCGGAGGCGATGCCGCCGGGCATGGCCTCATCCCCCGATCTCTCCACCTCCCGCAGGAGCCTGTATGCTGACAGCCAATGAAATCCGCCACCGTTTTCTGGAATACTTCAAAAAACACGGGCACACCGAAGTCGCCTCCTCTTCCCTGATCCCCCGCGACGACCCGTCCCTGCTGTTCACCAACGCGGGCATGGTGCAGTTCAAGAAAATTTTCTGCGGACAGGAAAAACGCGACTACGTGCGTGCCACCACGTCCCAGAAGTGCCTGCGCGTGGGCGGCAAGCACAACGACCTCGACAACGTGGGCCGCACCGCGCGCCACCACACTTTCTTCGAAATGCTCGGCAACTTCTCCTTCGGGGACTACTTCAAGGAAGACGCCATCCGTTTCGCGTGGACCTTCATCACCGAAGACCTGAAACTGCCCAAGGATCGGCTCTACATCACCGTCTACAAGGATGATGACGAAGCCTTCGAACTCTGGCAGAAAGTGGCTGGCGTCGCGCCCGAGCGCATCTTCCGCCTCGGCGAAAAGGACAACTTCTGGAGCATGGGCGATACCGGCCCCTGCGGACCCTGTTCGGAAATCCACTTCGATCAGGGGGCGGACATGGCCTGCGGCCCGGACTGCGGCATCGGCAAGTGCGACTGCGACCGTTTCCTTGAAATCTGGAACCTCGTGTTCATGCAGTTCGAGCAGCTTGCCGACGGCTCCCGCGTCCCCCTGCCCCGCCCGTCCATCGACACCGGCATGGGCCTTGAACGCATCGCGGGCGTGTGCCAGGGCGTGCGCTCCAACTACGACACCGACCTGTTCCAGGTTTTCATCAACTACATGGCCGAACTCGCCGGCGTCCGCTACCGCGACAATGCCGACAACGACACCGCCCTGCGCGTCATCGCGGACCACAGCCGCGCCATCGCCTTCATGATCGCGGACGGCATCCTGCCCTCCAACGAAGGCCGCGGCTACGTGCTGCGCCGCCTTATCCGCCGCGCCTTCCGCTTCGGCCGCCTCATGGGGATGCAGGAGCCGTTCCTGTACAAAACCGCGCTCAAGGTCGTGGAAGTCATGGGCGAGGACTACCCCGAACTGCGCGCCCGCGCCGACTTCATGGCCCGCGTGACCCGCGAGGAAGAGGAGCGCTTCTCCTCCACCCTCGACAAGGGCCTCTCCATGCTTGAAGAGGAAATGGACGCCCTCGCCGACAAGGGCGAGAAGATCATTCCCGGCGAAACCGCGTTCAAGCTGTACGACACCTACGGCTTCCCGCTGGACATCGTGAACGACGTGGCCGAAAAGCGCGGCTTCAAGGCCGACGAGGCCGGTTTCAACGAATACATGCACCAGCAGAAGCAGCGCGCCCGCGCCGCGTGGAAGGGTTCCGGCGAAAAGGACATCGCCTCCCGTTTCCAAGGCCTGCTCGAAGACGGCCTCAAGTCCGAATTTTTCGGCTACACGGCCCTGACCGGGGTGGGCCGCGTCGTGGCCCTGCTCGACGGCGACGGCTTGCCCGTCGAAGCCCTGCCCAGCGGCTCGTTGGGCTACGTCGTTACCGATCAGACGCCTTTCTACGGCGCGTCCGGCGGTCAGTGCGGCGACACGGGACTGCTCACCGCTCCGGCTGGCTCGGCCAAGGTGCTTGACACCCTGAAGCCTTCAGCCGACCTCACCGTCCATCACATCGAAGTGGACGGCGGCACCCTGCTTTCCGATCAGGAAGTGGTGCTGACCGTGACCGAATCCATACGCCTCGACGCGGCCCGCAACCACACCTGCACGCACCTGCTCCATGCGGCCCTGCGCCGTGTGCTCGGCGACCATGTGCGTCAGGCGGGTTCTCTGGTCACGCCGGATCGCCTGCGCTTCGACTTCTCGCACATCGCGCCCATGACCCCGGAAGAGCTGGCCGCCGTGGAACGCGATGTGAACGCCGCGATCATGGCCGACTACCCGTTGACCGCCAAGCTCATGGGCCAGCAGGCCGCCATCGACATGGGCGCTATGGCGCTCTTCGGCGAAAAGTACGGCGACACCGTGCGCGTGGTGACCATCGGCAACCCGGATCACACCGAGTCCGTGGAGCTTTGCGGCGGCACGCATCTGCACAGCACCGGCCAGGCGGGCAGTTTCGTCATCCTGTCCGAAAGCGGCATTGCTGCGGGCACGCGCCGCATCGAGGCCGCGACCGGCTGGAACGCCCTCAAGCACGCCCGCGCCATGAGCGAGGAGCTGCACCAGCTTGCGGCCATGCTCAAGACGCAGCCCGGCGGGCTTGCCGCCAAGCTGGACGGCCTCCAGAAAGAAAACCGCGGGCTCCGCAAGGATCTGGAAAAGGCCGCCGCGCAGGCCGCGTCCGGGCAGGGCGGGGATCTCATGTCCAAGGTCGTGGAGATCAACGGCGTGAAGGTGCTTGCCGCGAAACTCGACGCCAGCAACATCAAGGCCATGCGCGAGCTCATGGACGACATCCGCTCCAAGATGCCTTCCGGCGTAGCCTGCATCGCGGCCCCCGTGGACGAGGGCAAGGTGAGCATGATCCTGTATGTTTCCAAGGACCTGCACGGACGCTTCACCGCACCCGCGCTGATCAAGGAAGTTGCCGCGCCCATCGCCGGTTCCGGCGGCGGACGCCCCGATCAGGCTCAGGCCGGCGGCACGAACCCGGCGGGCATTGACGAGGCGATGGATGTTTTGAAGGCGAAGATTGGGGAATAAAAAATCGGGGAGGGGAAACTTTCTGGAGAAAGGGGGAGCACCCCCATGTTTCCCCTTTCCCTTCCCCAAACCTGCCGGCACAGCTTGTGCCCCCCTTTTCCCTGCAAAGGCTTTTGGCCCTATCGAATCCCTGCTCACTCTTTCCATGTAAAAAAGCCGCTTCCTTCTCGTTTTCTGGAGGGAAGCGGCTTTTGTTGTTGAGGGATGAGTTTTCAGGCACAGGGCTCCACGCCAAACCGCAGTACCGTTTTCAGACGTGCCGGATCGGTTTTGCGGGCATCCGAAAGGTAGATTTCCCGGTGGCTGTCCGATGCACGCCGCAACCCGTGTTCCGCGCAGTAGGCTTGCATCATGTTAAAGCTTACGGGTTCGTCGTCATAAGGGCCGACGTGGAGCATTTGCACACACAAGCCATCGTTCCAGTGCCCGAAAGAGGCCGACGCATAGAGGGGATGCGGCTTTTTCCTGCTTGTCGCGGCGAGGATGCGCTCGGCGAGTTCGTCCGTCACAAAATCCGGCTGGCGGATCATCAGGGTGTAGCGCAGGGCATCCTTGTTGAGGGCCTCTCCCGGCAGCATCGGTTCCGCCGTGTCCCATACCCCTTCCAGCGGGAACACGGCGTACTCATAGTAGCCTTCGGGGGCATCCCCTTTCTTCGGCAACATCTTGACCGCATATGACAGGGCGTACAGGACGCCTATGGCTTCGAGGAACGCCTCGCCGTTGGGGTTCCCTTCCCCGCGTATCATGAAAAAGGCGTGCTCGGGGACGGTAACCGGAGCAGGAACGGCTTTCGGAAGGTACAACGCTTTTTCGTGCTTCTTCCATTCGTATTTCATAAACGGCTCCCTAAAACACGTCATTCCGGCAAACAGAGCCAAGGTTCCCAAAAGATGAACGGCTCCATCCGGCATTCGCGCAATGCTTGGCGCTGTCGAAGGCCCTACCGTGCGCCTGACGGGGCCGAGCGTACCGGCGGCTCTGCCTTTACTTGTCCCCGGAACCGCGCCGCAGCACGAATTGCTGACATGGATACCCATAGCGGGTGACAAGTTCGGCCTCTTCGAAGCCGAGGCGCTTGTACAGGGCCCGCGGAGCCGCACCGAGCGGATCGTCTTCCCGGTACGTCGTCACGAAGATATCCTGATCGGCGGGGAGCACATCCAGCATCATGCGGACAAGGGCCGAAGCGACGCCCCGCCCCCGCGCCTCAGGATGTACGGCGAGGAAGCCGATGCCGTTGTGCTGATCCGAGAGCACCAGCACGCCGAGCAGCCCCCTTGCATCCTTGGCGCACAGCGCCCGCCGCTCCGCAATGGCTTTCCGCAGGTTCCCCCGGTACTCGCCGAGCGACAGCCCGGGGAAGGCATCCCGGACAAGAGCAACCAGATCCATCCAAGCATCAATGTCCGCTTCCGACGCATACCCGACGGCACATTCCTGATTCATGTCTCCCTCCTTTGCGGCGGTACCCGCATAAACGAAAAGCGCAAACCCGAGGGCTTGCGCTTTTTGAGAGTCGGACACCCGGCGAACAACCGTTACCGTTGCTTTCTTTCGAACCTGGCGGGGTTGGCGGCGCCACCGCCGCCCGACTCTCTCGAACCTTCCGTATATAGAAAAGAATGCCGCCTGTCAAACGGAAGCCGCCCCCTGCATAAGAATAAATCAGACGATCATTCCGTTCAAGGCGCGGGGCAAGGCTCAGGCAGTTCCCCGTAAAAAGCGCACTGCCGTTTCCCCTGCCGTTTGGCATGATACAGCGCCTTGCCCGCCTCCTTGTGCAGGACCTCGAACGCGGCCCCGTCGTTGGGAAACGCGGCAAAAACGATGGAAACCGAAATCGGACAGGGCACATCCTCATGCGTGAAGGACGCCGCACATATCCGGGGCAGCAGGCTCTCGGCGGACTCTTTTCCGACAATGCCCGGCATAACGAAGACGAACTCATCCCCGATGCGGGAAGCCATATCGGCATCGCCGAGCTGTTCTTGCAGGACGGCCCCCATCCGCCTGAGGACAACATCCCCGGCGCTGTGGCCGAACGTATCGTTGATGCCCCTGAAATCGTCGATGTCCATGATGCCGAGGAAAAAGGCCTTTCTCCAGCCAAAACCGGCTTCAGCCTTCTGACGAGGGCATTGCGCGTAAGCAGGCCGGTAAGCCCGTCATGTTCCGCCCTGCGCTTCAAGTCCCTGTGCGCCAAACGCAACCGCCTTGTCAGCGTATCCCGCTGGAGGCCAGTCAAAAAAGTCTTTATCCTCAACCTGCTGTCGAAATAATGGGCGCAAAAGCCGGAGACGCTGAACACGGCTATATGGATCGCGTCGAACCATGCCAAGGTTGGGGCCTTCGTATGAAAAGCGACGAGGATATGCAAAAGGCAACAGGCATACGTGACAACAATCATCCGCCAGAACCTTTCGGTCAAAAGCTGCGGCGCGGCGGCAAACATGACGGGGAAAATGACGCTCACGCTGTCCGCGTACGCCGCGTTGCCAGTATCCCCTCAATATGGATGCCCGCCAGCAGTATTACTGGATACGGACCATGTTACGCAGGGCTGCATGTTTTACAGCAAAGGCCACCGCCGCATACACTATGCAACTTGCCAGATAAACATATTTCCCGCCGGACAAGATCCCGAATGGGGTGGCGCACAAAAAAAGCACAACGTTAAGGAGATATCCCGTACACCCCGCCTGAAAACACAGCCGCGCGTCATGAAGCAGCACCGATTCAGAACAAAGCGAAAATTCCTGCTTTGTGAATCCGTACCTGTTGACTATATCGGACAGCCGCGTTTTCAGATCCATCCGTTCCACAGAACTCCCGCGTATTCCCCGCCGTTAGGCATACCGGATCATTTCAAACAGCTTGCGGCGCTGCGTGATGGTGATGTGGTAATACTGATTCTGCGGAATGTAGGTATAGGGCACGTCGCTCGCCCTCTGAAACAGGAACAGCGACAGCAAGGTACGGTTGATGGCCTGGTGCCCGACGATCATGAGCGTCCCCTCGCCGGACAGGAACAACGCCCGCCGCAAGCCGCGGGCCACGCGCTCCTTGAGCATCGCATAGCTTTCGCCGTTGGGATAGATATACCCGTACTTATTGTGGGAACGCGCCTCATACTCCAGAGGCATACCGTCGCGCACGTCGGAATAGCGCATCCCTTCGCACACCCCGGCATTGATCTCGTCAAACTCGCTCAGGGCCATGCTGATGGTGTTCGGACGCGAACGCAGCAGCGGCGCGGCCGTCTCGGCGGAACGCTGCTTCGTGGACGTAAAAATGTACGGAAGATCCACGCCGTCGAAATGCGCGGCGAGCTTTTCGGCCTGCTCGATCCCCTTGGCGGTCAAAGACGGATCCCCGCCGAGGCGGCCCTCGCGGTTGTAGTCCGTCTCACCATGCCGCACGAGATACAGATCCTGCACCCAGCGGGAGGAAATGATGTCGCGGATGGCCGCATAATACGGGAGGTCGTTGCTCGGGGCTTCGTCCTGAATGCAGCTGTCCACGGCGTCCACGCGTATCCAGCACCGCTCTTTGCGGACCGGGGTGTATACGCTCTCGTAGTAGGCCAACCGCTTGCGGAAGCTTTCCAACGCTTCTTCCTGCGTCATGTTGGCAAACTCGGGCAGACGGGTCTTGCGCCGGATGGACGCATCCAGCAACAGCGGATCGTCATTCACGCATTCGATGAACAAGACGGGCCGATCCCGGAGCGTCGCGCTCAGATCCACACGCTGATGCACCGTCCCGTTGGTCGCGTCGATGATGGCGACGTCGCCGCCCTCATCGAGCCATGCGCGGGCGCGCTCCATGTTCTGGTGCGTGATCTGATCCCGCAGCCTCTGGGCGCGCGTGTTGTCGGGATTGAAAAACTCGGCGGAACCGCTTTCAAGGCCGAAAAGCATCCGGCGCAACTCGCCGTTGTTGAAGATCGCGGTACGGATGCCCTGCTGCTCCAGCCCCGACCGGATGCGTTTCGCCAGCGTGCTCTTGCCTCTGGCGGGCAACCCCACCATTGCGACATACAGTTTCATGTCATTCCTCAATTGTCGCGCGCGGAGGCGGACCGCCTCACTTGCGCACGGCGAGCGTTAAACCCGTTGCTGCCGATAGGGGACCAAAAGGCCGCCTTCCCGCACGAGGGAAGGTACATTACGATTTGCGCCGGACACCGATGACGTTGGGCAGCGGAGCCCCCTGGCTTCCGGAAGCCCAGAACTCCGGCAAGGAACGCCCCAGCCAGATCTGGCTGCGGACGGGAGTGCGCAGGAAGAGGCCGGCCAAGCTTCCGCCCTCGGTATACATCACCACCCGGACGTCAATGGGCAATGCCAGCAAAAGCGCCCCGAAGTCCACGCCGGTTATCGGTTCACGGCACAGGATGAACAGGATGGCCCCCGTGCCGTCACGGCCCACGGCGGAAATGGAGTGCTTCGGGCCGCCGGGCTTCCAGAGCAGACGCCGATCCGAACTGATCATGCGGTAATTCTGCACGACCATGCTGTAATGCGGAAGCAGGTTCTCCCAATCGTCCGTGGAACGGTCCAGCAGGTCCGCGCCGGGCAAATCCGGGCTGTCCGGGCCCGCGACGAAAAACGCCCCGAACTTGGACACCACGCGCCCGTTATTGACTGTCTCGCCGGTACGGAGATACCCGGTGCTCGTAACGCCATCAGGCAGATACATGCTGGCATTGGTGGCGGCGATCAGGCCCTTGCGCGTGGCCCAGGCTTCAAGCGGCAACGACTGTTTTTCAGAACTCGCCGTTTCCACGGTAAAATCGAAATACGCGGGATCGATGCGCAGGAACACCACTTCAAACGGATCGCCTCCGTCGAATTGCGCGGAAAACAAGCCGAGCTGAAGGCCTTCCTCCAGCTTTTCCCACGGCGGGAGCGTCTCAAAAACCCAGCGCGGCGGAGGTGGGGGAGCCGGCTGTTCCGCGCTCGGCTGTGGCGGGACAAGCGCGTTCTTGATAGCCGTGAGGCCATCCTGCGGCTCGGAAGGCACACCGTCAGCAAAGGCAGGGACGGCGGACAACGCCAGCACGCCCAAGAGGAACAACTGACGGAACACGGCAAACACCCGCGGCGCGAGGCACAAGCCGCGCCCGCTACGGCACATTGCATGTCGTATGGATGAGAAAAGGTGCAACGTCATGATGGTCAGGTCTCCAATGCCCCGAATAGTCAGAGTTTACGGCAATTCCGGCAAAGGCGCAACGCACCCGGGGCCATCCCCTGCCCCAACGCGCGACAAGGCGTTGCCCTTCGCGGAAATCCGGCATAGAATAAAGAACTTGGGATTATGACTGACTTTTGAAACGAGGTTTTCCATGAATATCGGCCAACTCATTGCGGAAAGGGGCAAGCCTTTCTATTCCTTCGAATTCTTCCCTCCGAAAGACCCTGACCAGTGGCCGGACTTCTTCAAGATGGCCGAACGGCTGGCTCCGCTGGAACCGCTGTTCACGTCCGTTACGTACGGGGCGGGCGGCTCCAGCCAGGACGCCACGCTGGAAATCGTTTCCCATCTGAAGAAAGAATTCCAGTTCGAAACGATGGCCCACCTGACCTGCGTCGGCGCGACGCAGGACTACATTACCCAATATCTCCAGCGCCTGCGCGACAACGGCGTGGATAATGTGCTGGCCCTGCGCGGCGACATCCCCAAGGGGCAGGACATCGACTGGGAAACCGCCGAATTCCGCCATGCCGCCGATCTCGTCCGTTTCGCCAAGGCGCATTATCCCGACATGGGCATCGGCGTCGCCGGGTATCCGGCACCCCATCCGGAATCGCCGAGCTTCGCCAGCGACTGGCGCTACACCGTCGCCAAAATCCGTGAAGGCGCGGATTTCGTGATCACGCAGCTGTTCTTCGACGTGCGCGAATACCTCCATTTTGTGGACCGGCTCAGCGACATGGGCGTGTCCGTCCCGGTCATCCCCGGCATCCTGCCCATCCAGAGCCTCGAATCCATCCGGCGCACGCTCTCCCTGTGCGGCGCGAACATCCCGGGCAAGCTCTATCTCGCCCTTGAGGAAGCCAATGCCAAGGGCGGCGCGGAAGCCGTACGCGAAGCGGGCCTCAAGTTTGCCGTGCAGCAGATCCGCACCTTGCTGGACAACGGCGCGCCGGGCATCCACCTGTACACGCTGAACAAGGCGTCCATGTGCCTCCGCATCGCGGAAGAAGTGGGCGCACTGTAATGGCCGTCGATCTCGCCACCTTTTCGCCCAAGCGCATCCTTGTCTGCCAGCTCAGGCAGATCGGCGATGTGGTGCTCGCCACGCCGTCCATCGAGCTGCTCAAACGGCGTTATCCGGACGCCGAGATCCACCTGCTGACCGAAAAAAAGTGCGCCCCGCTCCTTGAGCACAACCCGCATCTCGGCAAGGTCTGGGCATTGGACAAAAAGGTACTGTCCTCCCTGCCCCAGGAAATCGCGTGGTACTGGCATGTGGCCCGCACAGGGTATGATCTGGTCGTGGACTTCCAGCAGCTTCCGCGCTGCCGGTGGGTAGTGGCCTTTTCCGGCGCCCCGGTCCGCCTCTCCTATACGCCGCCGTGGTATACGCGCCTGCTGTACACGCATTCCTCCGACATGCTCGACGGCTATTCCGCCATGAGCAAGGCCAGCGTATTGCGCCCTCTCGGCATCGAATGGAACGGCGAGCGCCCGCGCGTCTATCTCACGGGCGAGGAGCACGCCTTCGCGCGCACCTTGCTCTCTCAGGCAGGCTTGCAGCCGGAACAGCGCCTCATCACGCTGGACCCCACGCACCGCCAGCCCACGCGCCGCTGGCCTCTGGCGCATTACGCCGGGCTGGTCAGCCTGCTTGCTGAGCGCGACGCCTCCCTGCGCTTCCTGCCTCTCTGGGGGCCGGGCGAGGAAGCCGAAATTCAGGAGTTGTCCCGCCTCTGCCCCGCCGGTTCGCTGCTCTTGCCGGATCGGATGCTGTCGCTGCGGGAAATGGCTGCCTGCATCGCGGAAGCGGATTTGCACATCGGCAATTGTTCCGCGCCCCGGCACATCGCCGTAGCGGTGGGCACGCCGACCCTCACCGTACTCGGTTCGACCACACCGGCGTGGACCTTCCCCTCCCCCGAGCACGCCGACATTGCCCTGAACCTTCCCTGTCAGCACTGCAACCGCAACCACTGCCCCGATCCCCGCTGCCTCACCGGGATGCTGCCCGGCCCGGTCGCGGACAAGGCGATGGAGATGTTGAAGAAATAAGAGAATCGGGGAGGGGAAGGGGAGCCTTTTGAAAAAGGCTCC
>OGHO01001737.1_pt1 | contig 19569 bp, 19 predicted proteins | sample 1571421 | NCBI WGS metagenome assembly OGHO01 (sample SAMEA2581937, study PRJEB24529) | metagenome | biome: Human gut stool | place: China | collected 2011
ATCACTCTTGTGATGAATTTCCATTGTATCTTATTTTGACATTCAGGTCAATCCCTGTTGGAATCGAACTCTTACTTATCACTTCTCAGCTTCCATAAGTCTCAACCATGATTGAACCTTAGGAGGCACTTGTTATATCCATTTAACTATGAGAACTAATATTACCTAATAATTTACTTTTCCCTGCATCCAGATGACTCCCTTAAATCTTCTGCCAATTGCAGGTTCCCCCAGAAGGTCTTTTTCATTGATGCAGACATCATATATCAAATCGTTACAGTCCAGTGTAAGCAAACAGATTTTATCACCTGTCATCTTATTATTCTCCATCCTGTAATCTACAATTTCACCTAAAATGGAATACTGGTCACTTTCGATTCCGTATGGCATAAAATAAGAATCTACAATACTTAAGATATCCTCGTTAGCTATCCGTCTTGACAACATGGAATAAGTATCAATATCTTCCAGTGTAAGATTTTCAATGGCATCCTCGTCTCCCTCTCTTGCAGCTGCAATGAGGTAATTACGGTCCTGACTGTTTTTCTTTGTATTCTGAATCTGCTTTTCATTTTTGCTGATTGGCATAATGATTTTTCCATTTAATGACAATGCACTTAATGTAGCGGACATTGGACGCATCTTCGGATTTCTATGATGCTCGGATAAATATTCTGCAACATTCTGTAAATAGAAAATCAATGTAACGCCCAGCTTCATCTCGTCACAGACACCGGCATAAGATTCTTTTTCGGAATGCTTCTCTATCTCTATCTGCTCCTGGGTCGTGATTCCGTCACCCTCTACATACGGGTAATAGTATTCGGTATGAAAGGTTCCATCTTCTGCATATTCTCCGCAAACACGGATTCCAGCTCCCGGTGCAATCTCTTTCGTCATTTCTACAAATTCATTTCCCATAGAATCTTCTGAGACTTCAATTCTATCCGGGGATGAAACGATTTTATCCGTGAGTTTCTCTATATCAGATTTTTTCATATTGTTCTGAAATCCAATTGCTCTTAAATAGCTATGCACGAATCTGTTCTTCCTTCCTTGAAATACCATCTGAAAACCTAAAACAGGCATACCCTATTATATAGTATGCCTGTCATTTTTACAATCTGCTTTCTGCAAATTTATTCATTAAATTTATTCATCTTTTGATTTCATTGCCATTTCTAAAGCTTCTTTTTCTTCTTCGGAAAGTGCAATAATAGAATTTCCATCAATAATTTCCTTAATATACGTATAGCAGCCTTCTCTGCTATGCATTGCATTGATGATATATCCGTCATTGCGCTCATTCAACATTGCAAGGGAAAAGCTCAGCTTTCCACCCATCTCATTAAAAGCATCATATTTTACAAGTCCAAGCTTCTGGAATGTAAAACGTAAAGTAGCAAATATATCTTCGATATTTTTCTTATTTGCCTTGTTAGATGCAACCAGATCATCTATTTCATCTAAACGCTCTTTCAATACATCTTCCAGCGTCCTGGCATCTTTTCCAGACATGAACTTTTTATATTTCTTTTTTAACTTACTCATCTGGACGATATTTACAATGGTAACTATAAAAAGTATCAATACCAGTGCTGCCAGTCCTACTATTACATAATCGGAATCAATTCCTAAATATTCTGAAAAAATCATGTTGTTATCCTCTTCTCTTAATTGCAAACAAATGTTCTATTTTTTAATACTTTCGATTAATTCATATATTCTTGTTAATTCATCCGGGGAATAATATTCGATTTCAATTTTTCCCTTCATAGAATCCTTCTGATTAATGATAACCTTTGTTCCAAGTATAGTTTTCATTTTTTCTTCTGCTTCCTGGTAAACAGCATCCAGTTTTTTCTTTTCCGGATTCACCTCTTTTACAGGTGCATTCTTCTGTTTCTGCATTTTTTTTACCAGCTTTTCAGTATCTCTTACACTGATTTTCTCATCGAAGATTTTCTGTGCGAGTGTATATTGTTTTTCTTCATCAGTGATTCCAAGTAAAGCTCTCGCATGCCCGGTAGAGATCATATCGTCAATTACCATTTGCTGCACTTTATCACAAAGTTTTAAAAGCCGCATGGAATTAGTAACTGCAGTTCTGCTCTTTGATACTCTCTCCGCAACTTCATCCTGTTTCAGATTGAATTCATTTAAAAGGCGTTTATATGCAATTGCCTCTTCAATTGGATTTAAGTTTTCTCTCTGGATATTCTCAATCAGTGAAATCTCTACGATTTCCTGTTCAGTTAAATCTTTGATGATTACAGGAACTTTCTTTAATCCTGCCATCTTTGCTGCTCTCCATCTTCGCTCACCGGCAATGATTTCGTAGTAGTCTTTCCGGTCTACTACCAGAAGTGGCTGCAAGACACCAAACTGTTTGATAGACTCTGATAATTCTAATAATGCATCTTCATCAAAATTCTTTCTCGGCTGTTCTTTATTTGGTTCTACTTTATTGATATTTACCATAACTTCATTTTTTGCATCTGTCTTCTCATTGGATGTTCCAACTTTATCTGCAATCAATGAATCCAAACCTTTTCCCAATCCACCTTTTCTTGTTGCCATTTAGATATCCTCCCTGTCAATTACTTCTTTTGCAAGAAGTCTGTAGCTTTCTGCTCCCGCTGACCTGCTGTCGTATAGATTAATTGGAAGGCCGTGACTTGGTGCTTCTGCTAATCTTACATTTCTTGGAATGATTGTTTTATAAATTGTTGTATGTAAATTATTTTTTACATTATCTACTACTTCATTAGAAAGATTTGTTCTGGAATCATACATAGTAAATACAACTCCTTCCATCTTTAAATCTGGATTCAGTCTTTCCTGTACCAGGTCGATGGTGTGAATCAACTGGCTGATTCCTTCCAATGCATAATACTCACACTGAATTGGTACCAATACGGTATCTGCTGTTGTCATAGCATTTACTGTCAGCATATTCAAAGATGGCGGACAATCAATAATAATAAAATCATAATCGTCCCGGATATAATCTACTGCATTTTTTAAAATATACTCTTTATCATTGATTCCCAAAAGTTCAATCTCTGCTCCGGACAAGTTTACATTAGATGGAATCAAAGTCAGATTTTCAATTTCTGTTTTATGAATACTTTCACGAATTGTACATTCATCCAGCATTAATTCGTAAACAGTATTTTCTAAATCATCTTTATCAACTCCCAATCCACTGGTAGTATTTCCCTGCGGATCCAAATCTATTGCCAATATTTTTTTTCCGGCTTCTGCCAGACATGATGACAAATTAATAGACGTTGTGGTTTTACCAACTCCGCCTTTCTGATTTGCTATTGCTATTATTCTTCCCATATTATTTTCCTTTCTGTCTCTTTCATCATTGAAACATAAATTTCAGTTTTCTATTATTTTATCTGTACCGAACTTGTTTTATTATAACACTATAACACTTTCATTTCCAGTAAATCCATGTAGAAATGAAAGTAATTTTTTCTATTATTTTCTCTGTTTTTACTTTTGTTTTTTGCTTTACAGGAAAACAATTTTCTGTAAAGAAAAAAATGTTTCACGTGAAACATGAAACATTTCCTTTCATAATATAGTAGACTTATTTTTTTATTTATACTAAATCTTGTATCTATTTTATGTTTCACGGACGTTCTTTTACTAATGTTTCACGTGAAACATTTTATCAAAATACCTCTATTATATTGTATATCAATTACTATTTATTCTAACTTATCTTATTTCGAATAGCGAATACAGCAGCCTGTGTTCTGTCTTGCACATCTATTTTTCTAAATATATGGGAAATATGATTTTTTACTGTTCGTTCACTAATTGTCAACTCATCAGATATTTTCTTATTGCTACATCCTTCTGAAATCAATCGAAGTACATCTAGTTCTCTCTTAGTCAGCCATTCAATTTTTTCTTTATCTAAAGCATAATCTTCCATACTTTCATTTAGTGCAGGAAGAAGACTTGGCTGAATATAAGTATTTCCAGAAATAACCACATCAATTGCTTCTTTTAATTCATCATAACTGGAATCCTTTAATAAATATCCATCAATGCCGATATCAACAGCTTTCAATAAATATTCGACTTCATTGTGAACTGTTAATATCAATACCTTTACTGGGATTTTATTCTGTTTAATATATTCTAATACTTCAATACCATTTTTCTTAGGCATATTTATATCTAATAAAAGTATATCTGGATGAATCTTCTTATTTAATAAATTCAGACATTCTTCACCATCATTTGCCTCCGCAATTACTTTCATCGTACCATCCAGTTCCAGTAATTGTTTCAAGCCTTCCCGAATCATCATATGATCATCTGCTATGATTATTTCTATTTTATCTTTCACTTTACTCATTTTCTTCCTCCTCGACAAAATTTGGTACACGAATACTTATTGTAGTACCCTTTCCTTCTTCACTTTTTATCTGAATCTCACCTGATAAAAGATGAACTCTTTCTTTCATAATAGATAAACCAAAACCGGAATTTTTTGTTTTTGCAACTTTCTTTTTTGTATTAAATCCAATACCATCATCTTCAATTACAAGTGAAATATCATTTTCAGTATATTCTAATACAACACATATTTCTTTTGCATCAGCATACTTCAATGCATTCGTGCATGCCTCCTGCATAATTCTTAATAAAGACAATGCAACAACAGGTTTAACGTGAAACGGTTTTCCTATTATAATATATTCTATCTTCCGGTTCCACTCCTGCTCAATTTTTGCAATAGCATGTTTCAGTGTTACATCTATTCCTATATCATCTACTGACATTGGTCTGAGGTTATATATCATTTTCCTTGTATTGCTTATCACATTGCGAATATTATCAAGTACATTTGATAATTCCATTTTACAACGCTGCGAATCCATATCCATTACACGCATAGAAAGTTCTATCTTATGAAGCATACTGGTAAGATCCTGTACTGTAGAATCATGTAAATCTCTCGCAATGCGCTGTCGCTCCATTTCCTGTGCTTCTAATAACTGAATCTTATATTCTGCATTATCTTCTTCCTGATATTGCTGAGCAATTGTCTCCTTTTCCCTCTCACATTGAATAATAGATTGACACTCTTCCAAACGACGTTGTACATCATATAACTTGTTCTGTAATTCAGACTTTTCTTTGATAATATTTTTCTGCTGTACTTTCAGCTCATTAATTTTTTCCTTATTACGGGCATTCACTGTTCTTGGAGTAAACGCTTCATAATTTGGATCATTTATTTCATCCAGAAGTTCAATAAATTTTATATTTTCTTTTTCTATATTTTCTAAAGAAATAATTTTCTTTTCTGTCTCTCTCTTTTGATCTATCAGTTCCTTCTGAATTTTCTCCAGATATTCTCTAATCATAGCCCCTCCTAGAACATATGTTCTTATGTGGTATACATAATAATTGTAAACTATTTTTTTCTATCTGAAAAGTCTTATTCTATGATTTTAATTGTAAAGCAGCATATTTTTGTTTATAATAAAAGTATCATAAACTTTAGGGAGGAATTACGATGAACAGGAATCTGAAAAAAGTAATCGGCATCACTACTACTGCTGTTACCGGCATGTATATTATAAATCGAATTGTAGATTATACTGCAAGACAAAAAAATCTTTTAACTACCGAAGAAGGAAATATATATCACTGGAAAAATGGTGACATCTTCTATACTGTTTCCGGTAAAGGAACTCCGGTTATTCTGATTCATGAACTGAATCCTGCTTCTTCCGCCAAAGAATGGAGTAAGATTGTACACCGTCTGGAAAAGAAACATACCGTCTACACTATCGACCTGCTTGGCTGCGGTCGTTCTGAAAAACCGGGTATTACCTATACCAACTTCCTATACGTACAGTTAATTAATAATTTTATCCACGACATTGTAAAAGAAGCGGCAAATATAGTCGTAACTGGTATTTCTTCTTCTTTTGTCATTATGGCACAGACAATGGAGCCGGATAACTTTAAAAAAATTATTCTGGTTAATCCATCTGACATCAATATCATCAGGGAAATGCCTACGAAAGAGACAAAGGCTGCCAAAACTATTTTAGAGATTCCGATTCTTGGTACCTTTATCTATAACCTGATTATGCATCACAAGAGAATTCGCAATTACATTGAAAGTAAATATTTCTTCAAGAAAACATTCCTTTCATCCAAATTAGAAGATACTTACTTTGAATCTGCACACAAAGGAAACAGTGCCGGAAAATATCTGCTTGCCAGCACCAAAGGAAATTATGTCAATATTGATATCACCAATGCTGTGAAAAAAGCAGACAATCTCTACATCATTTCCAGTAGAGAAAGAAATAATGCCGTAGCTATTACAGAAAAATATCTTCACTTAAATAAGAATATTGAAGCAACCTACATCTCCAATTCCAGATATCTTCCCCAGCTTGAAACGCCGGATAAATTTAAAGATATTGTTTTAATGTTCTTACAATAATAAAACCAGTCATTGAAAACAACGTATAAATCTTTAAAGGATAACAAACGAAAATTTGTTATCCTTTTTATTTACGCAACTAGCGAGAAAAATTATGATAGAAAAGAAGGAACCAAACATGTTTCCAGTAGTTTAATCTAATTTTAATTTTTACTTTAAAGGGCTTTTTGATGGAGTTCCAGCCTTACGTGGATATGCTTTTGGTGTCGCATGAACCTTATTAATTACCACAAAAGAACGTTTAATGTCACTATCCGGCAGTGTAAAGTGAATTACATCCTCTATCTCGCCGCCCAGCACGAAAACTGCCTTCTTTGCATCCTTCAGCTCATCTTCCACCTCTCCAGACTTATAAGAGATAAATTTGCCGCTTATGTGGATAAATGGTAGGCAATATTCACTTAATGTGGATAAATTAGCAACTGCTCTGGAAACACATAAATCAAAGGATTCCCGATAATCTTTTCTTTTAGAAAGCTCCTCTGCTCTTCCATGAACCGTTTCAATATCCTTCATATTAAGTGCTTCCATAACTTCATTTAAGAATAATAACCTTTTATTCAAGGAATCCGCCAGAGTAATCTTAAGCTCCGGAAACATAATCTTAAGTGGGATTCCAGGAAAACCGGCTCCGGTTCCCAAATCCAATAAAGTAAGCGGCTTCTTTAAGTCCATCACCTGGCAAAGAGAAATACTGTCTAAAAAATGTTTCTCCACAACATCCTCAAATTCTGTGATTGCAGTAAGATTCATTACTTTATTCTTTTCTACCAGCATTTCATAAAAAGTCAGGAACTGCTGCTCTTTCTCTGCAGTAAGTTCTAAATTCCACTCCGATAGAATATTTCTCATTTTTGTAAAATCATATGCCATAAGATATCCTCATTCTTCTCATTATTCTTCCTATTTTTTTACCTGTTCCATATAGACTAACAACATCGTAATATCCGCAGGTGATACACCGGAAATTCTTGAAGCCTGTCCAATAGAAACCGGACGATAAAGCTTTAACTTCTGTCTTGCTTCGATACGAAGGCTGTCTACTGCATCATAATCAAAATCATCCGGAATTTTCTTATTCTCTAATTTTTTAAAATGCTCCACCTGTTTAATCTGACGTTTGATATATCCATCATACTTAATATTAATATTAACCTGTTCCTGTACTTCTTCCGGAAGTTCTGGTCTGCCTTCATCAATTGGAGCCAGTTTTTCATAATCCAGTTCCGGTCTGCGAATCAGTTCGGTAAGACGTGTTCCGGTATTCAAAGGAGTACTTCCATATTCCTCTAATAGCTTTTGCACATTCTCTTTAGCACCGATTGTTACTGACTCTACCCGGTTTATTTCATCCTGAATTAATTTTTCTTTTTTTACTACCCAGTCATATCTTTCCTGAGAAATGAGTCCGACATGATAACCATATTTACTCAGACGAAGGTCTGCATTATCCTGACGCAGTAATAAACGATACTCGGCACGGGATGTCATCATCCGATATGGCTCATGATTCTCCTTTGTAACCAGATCATCGATTAACACTCCGATATAGGACTCGGAACGATGCAATACAAGCTGTTCCTTCTCTTTTACATATAAAGCTGCATTGATTCCAGCAACAATACCCTGGGCTGCAGCTTCTTCATAGCCGGAACTTCCATTAAACTGGCCGCCGCTGAACAATCCCCTGATATTCTTAAACTCCAGAGTAGGTAACAACTGGTTTGGATTAATACAGTCATACTCAATAGCATAAGCATTTCTTACAATCTTCGCATGTTCCAGTCCCGGAACCGTATGATACATTTCATATTGAACATCCTCTGGCAGGGAACTGCTCATTCCACCGACATACATTTCATTGGTATTTAAGCCTTCCGGCTCCAAAAATACCTGATGTCTTTCCTTATCGGCGAATTTTACCACTTTATCCTCAATGGAGGGGCAATATCTAGGACCCGTTCCTTCAATAACACCAGCATAGATTGGTGAACGGTCGAGATTTGCACGAATAATCTCATGAGTTTTCGGATTTGTATAGGTAAGCCAGCAGGATGCCTGCTCTATCTGAACACTTTCCGGGTCTGTAGTAAAGGAAAATGGTACTACTCTCTCATCGCCGGTCTGCTCGGTCATTTTACTGAAATCAATACTATTCTTATCCATTCTTGCCGGAGTTCCTGTCTTAAAGCGGAACATTTCTACTCCATGGGCTTTTAAAGAATCTGTAAGATGATTAGCAGGCTGTAACCCATTCGGTCCTGTATAATTAATCACATCTCCATAAAGACATCTTGCCCGAAGATAAGTTCCGGTACACAATACAACAGCCTTACTGTGATAAATTGCTCCGGAAAATGTCTTAACACCGGCAATCTTATTATCTTCCGTGATAATTTCAGATACTTCTGCCTGTCTTATAGTAAGATGTTCGGTAGACTGCAGCGTTTTCCGCATTTCCATGCTATAAGCTGCCTTATCTGCCTGGGCACGAAGAGAATGTACTGCAGGACCTTTTGATTTATTTAACATCTTTGACTGGATAAATGTTTTATCAATATTAATTCCCATTTGTCCACCCAGAGCATCAATTTCACGAACCAGATGTCCCTTGGAGCTTCCACCAATGTTAGGATTACAAGGCATCATCGCAATACTGTCTACACTTACTGTAAATATAATGGTTTCAAGTCCCATTCTGGCACAGGCAAGTGCTGCTTCACAACCTGCATGGCCTGCTCCAACCACACACACATCATATGTCTCTTCGATTACCGACATTTCATTATCCTTCTTTCTATCTAAATATAATTATTTACCCATACAGAATTTACTGAAAATCTCATTAACCAGATCATCTTCTACTGCTTCTCCGATAATAGTACCCAGTTCTTCATAAGCATTCATAAGGTCAATAGAATAAAAATCTTCCGGCATTCCATTTTCTACACTCTGTTTTACTAACTTTAAGCTCTCTACTGCCTGAATCAATGCGTTTTTATGTCTAATGTTAGTAATATAAACTTCATCGTTAAATGAAATCGTTCCATGGAAAAACATTTCCGTAATGGTCTCTTCTAATACATCAATTCCAATATTTTCTTTTGCAGAAATAGCTATCATCTTATGATCTGCACCGGATAATTTTTCTTTCAGTTCTTCTTCTCCGGTTACCTGGGTTAAATCAGATTTATTTAATAAAATAATGGCCTTCTTTTCCCGGATGGCATCTATAATCTTTTCGTCATTTTCATCCAATGCAGTAGAAGTATCCACTACATAGATAATAAAATCAGCTTTATCCACAAGGGACAGTGCTTTATCCACACCAATCTTCTCTACCACATCCTCAGTACTTCTGATTCCTGCCGTATCCATAATATTAAGTGTTATGCCATTTAAATTAATCTGCTCTTCCAATACATCTCTGGTAGTTCCGGCAATATCCGTTACAATTGCCCTCTCTCTTCCCACCAGCACATTTAATAAAGAAGATTTTCCGGCATTTGGCTTTCCGACAATCACCGTATTAATGCCTTCTTTTAAAAGACTGCCATTTTCCGAAGATACAATCATCTGATTCATCTTATGCATCAGTTCATCTATTATAATAAGAAGATTCTCTCCATATCCATCAATACTGATATGCTCCGGATCATCTAAAGCAGACTCAATAAATGCAATCTCATGTATGATTTTACCACGAATTTCTTTGATTTTTCCTGTAAGAGCTCCGTTTAACTGCTGCATGGAACTTTTCAATGCAAAATCATTCTTTGAAGAAATGACATCCATGACAGATTCTGCCTGACTTAAATCAATACGCCCATTCAAAAATGCACGCTTGGTAAACTCTCCCGGTTCTGCAGGTCTTGCTCCATTTTTCAGTACTACTTCTAAAATACGCCGCATCACAAGAGTTCCACCATGGCAGTCAATTTCTACCGTATCTTCTCTGGTATAACTGTTCGGTGCCCTCATCAGAAGAACCATTACTTCATCTATTATTTCATCTTCATCATAAATATGGCCATAATGAATCGTATGACTCTTGCACTGTGATAAAAGCTTGTTTTCTTTTTTTGGCCGGTATATCTTATCAATTACATCAAAAGCATCTTCTCCACTGATACGGATGATTCCAATTCCTGAATTCGTCATGGCGGAAGCAATTGCTGCAATAGTCTCTGTTTTCATAGAAATCTCCTTAATATAAGAATTCTTATATTATCTGTGTAATATATAAGAGTTATAAAACGGTATAATTATATCATTTTATAACTCTTATGAAATCATTTTCTTATAAAATTTTTAAATTATTTTTTTAATGTAACAACTACATGACGGAAAGGTTCTTCTCCCTCGCTGTGGGTTTCTACATATCTGTCACCCTGCAATGCAGAATGAATCACTCTTCTTTCAAATGGATTCATTGGCTCTAAAGATACCGGACGTTTTGTTCTCTTAACCTTATAGGCAATATTCTTTGCAAGATTTTCCAGAGTATCTTTTCTTCTCTGGCGGTAATCTTCGGTATCAAGCTTAACTTTGATATATCCATCCGAATGTTTATTAACAGCAAGATTTGTAAGATACTGAAGAGAATCTAAAGTCTGTCCTCTCTTGCCAATCAGCAGTCCCATTTCTTTACCGCTTAATTCTACTTCATAAACCTTATCATCTTCTGCTTTCTTAATATCAATGGTAACTTCCATATTCATAGCAGAAAATACATTTTCCAAAAACTCACGGATATTATCTACCGTATCATTCTTCTTCCGTGCCCTGATGATTGCAGGTTTACTCTTGATACCAAGAAATCCGGTAGAACCCTTCTCAATAACTTCTACCTCAATCTTGTCACTGGTAGTTCCAAGCTTAATCGAAGCCTCTGTAATTGCATCATCCACTGTTTTTGCTGAAACTTCAATAAATTCCATTGTATATTACCCCCTCTATTTATTGTTTCTTTCATTGAATTCACGTACTCTGTTAGCTTTAGAAGCAAGGCTTCCTGCTTTTGCATTACTTCTTACCTCTGCTGCATGCTCTAAAGCTTCTTCCTTTTCTTCTTTTGTCATAGTACCTGATTCAATAACATTTGCTTTTGTACTCATCTTAGCAGCATTAGCAATCTGATTTTCAATCAGACCCATTTTCTTTTCACGCTTTGCTTTTGCTTTTTCCTGATTAGCTTTCATAATAGCATCCCAGTCCATCTTATCAAGACGTTTGTTGATACCCCACTGCTGGATACTACGAACCAAAGCACTTGCAATCCAGTAAATACCAAGACCAACCGGTACAGTGAAACACATTACAAATGAGAATAAAGGCATCATAAGATTCATGGTTTTCATCTGCTGTGCCATTGCATCATTTTCACCGGTAGAAGCGGTAGGCATTAATTTAATATTTAATCTCTGTGTCAGGAAAGAAATAACCGGAATCATTAATGCACCGATAGCAAGTAAATAAGCTCCTGACTTAAAGCCTGTTGTCATAATATTCCATGGGCTGTTTGAAATGTTAAGTCCAAGGAAATAGTTTAACTTCTCTAAGGATTTCTCAGTTGCATCCAGATTGGTAAGATTACCAAATACTTTTGTTAACTCACCCCATCCGGAAGTATTCATCTTATATAAAACATCAACAATATAATTATGAAGAACATTTGTATCCGTAGCAGTAAAATCAACAGATAAACCTGCAATTTTAATTTTATCAACAAAGCTTGTCATCTTATCCGCAAAGCCATCAACAGACATAATCTCTGTTACAAGAGCAGAAAACTTCTCTTTTACAGCCGGTACATATGCCGGTACATTTAAAAATACACGATATAAAGCAAACAGAATCGGCATCTGGATTAACATCTGGATACAGCTTCCGGTCGGTGAAACACCATATTTCTGGTAAACCATCTGTGTCTCTTCCTGCATCTTCTGCATGGAAACCTGGTCTCTTTTGCCATTATATTTCTTCTGGATAGCCTGAAGCTCCGGATTCATCTTCTGTGAAAGCTTTGAGAACTTCTGCTGTTTATAGGTTAATGGAAAAAGACATGCATAAATAATCAAAGTTAAGATAATAATGCAAAGTCCGATATTTTCTATTCCAAACAAACTATTCAGTACATAATAGATTCCATTCATAATCCATCCTAAGACCTTTGCAATCGGTCCGAGAATCTTACCATTGTACTGAGTTAAAATGATTTCTGACACTTAACGTACCTCCTAATCATGGAACCGGGTCATATCCGCCTTTTGAAAAAGGATTACATCTTAATATCCTCCAGAGAGCCAGTGCTCCCCCCTTTACTGCACCATACTTTTCCACGGCAATCAGACCATAAGTAGAACAGGTCGGGCAATAAGGGCACTTTGTTGTTTTCATTGGTGAAAGATATTTTCTATAAAATTTAATGATTGCAATTAAAATTTTTTTCAAAATCATTCCATCTTCTTTTCGATATTATCTTTAAATAATTCCATGAAGATTCGAAAGATGCAGCAATGAACTCTTTAACTTGTGATAACCTTCATTTTTTGCTGACACCCTTACGATGACTACAATGTCCCAACCACTATGAAACATCTCTTCGTGCAGTCTGTAACTTTCTCTTAATAATCTCGTCAGATGATGTCTTACTACACTATTTCCTACTTTTTTACTGACGGAGATTCCAATTCGATTCGATTCCAAACCATTTTCCAGAACATACATCACCAGATACTTGTCCGCATAAGACTTACCATTGCGATATACATTCTGGAAATCTTTGTTTTTCTTCAATGAGTCCATTTTTCAATCCTTAAAAAAGTCTTGTAATAAGAAGAAAAAGACCACAAAAGTTGTGGCCTATGCTGATAATTTCTTTCTTCCTTTTAATCTTCTTGCAGCCAATACTTTTCTTCCGCCTGCTGTACTCATTCTTTTACGAAAACCATGAACTTTATTTCTCTGTCTGTTTTTTGGCTGAAATGTCATCTTACCTTTATGCATAATAATCCACCTCCTCTATGCTAGAAAACATCAGTACAATTATAACAAAAAAACCTGTCAAGTCAAGTAAAACCTGCATTTTTCGGTAATTAATTTTTACACTACAATATATATAAGGAAGAAACTATTTTCAATCTATATCTAGTATCCATTTTCTTCCTTCCATACCATAAAATTTATATATCAAAATTTTATGCACAGGTTATCCACAATTGTTCATAACCTGTGCATAACCTGTAGATAATTTAAGGATAACTTGTTGTTAAAATGACCTTGCCTTAATTTTGAATAGCTTTTTCCGCTAAAATAAAGGCTTTTTTATCCACTTTATTCACATTAGGCTTATCACCTATACCTTTAAAAGTTCTCATTGATAATTTGCCCCATTTAGTTTATTATTAAAAGAGTAGGATTCTATATAATGCTATAAATATGAGAAGCTTTAAAAAAGCTTAAATAATAGAAACATGGAGATTTTTATGGAACAGATCATTGAAAAATGGGAAGAAATTTTAAGAACTGTCAAGGAAGAGCATGAACTTACTGACATTTCTTTTAAAACCTGGTTGGAACCACTTAAGGTATTTGATGTCAAAGACAATACTTTATACATACTGGTACCGGACGAACAGATGGGGCTTAACTACATTACCAAGAAATACACTCTTCCTCTTAAAGTAGCAGTCGCTGAAATTATTGGAAAGGATTACGAAATCGAATTTGTACTGCCGGAGCAGGCAAAATCCATGCGTACACCAAAACCAATGGCTTTCGTAAATACAGAAAGTATTGACAAATCCAGTTTGAATCCAAACTATACCTTCGATACTTTTGTTGTTGGAAATAATAACAAACTGGCTCATGCAGCTTCACTGGCTGTTGCAGAATCTCCGGGAGAAGTCTATAACCCACTCTTTTTATATGGAGGCGTAGGACTTGGTAAAACACATTTGATGCATTCCATCGCACATTTTATCCAGTCCAATAACCCAGATGTGAAGATTTTATACGTTTCTTCGGAAACTTTTACCAATGAACTGATTGAAGCCATCCGAAATGGCAATAATACAGCTATGACAAAATTCCGTGAGAAATATCGTAATATCGATGTACTTTTAATCGATGATATCCAGTTTATTATAGGAAAAGAAAGTACACAGGAAGAATTTTTCCATACCTTTAATGAGCTTTATCTTGCTAAGAAACAGATTGTTATTTCTTCTGATAAGCCGCCAAAGGATATGGAAACATTAGAAGAACGTATCCGCTCCCGTTTTGAATGCGGTCTGACTGCTGACATCGGTTCTCCGGATTATGAAACCAGAATGGCAATTCTGCGAAGAAAAGAAGAAATGGATAATTTCCATTTAGATGATGAAATTTTAAAATACATTGCTACTAATATTAAGTCTAATATCAGGGAACTGGAAGGTGCTTTAAATAAACTGCTTGCCTACTCCAATCTTGAACAGACTGAGATTACCATGGAAGTAGCCATGAAAGAGCTTCAGAATATTATTTCTCCGGACAAGCCGAGGGAGATTACTCCACAGCTTATTATTGATGTGGTATGCGAACATTTCCATATTACAAAAGAGCAGATGATTTCTAAAAGCCGCAGCAACGATATTGCAAAGCCGAGACAGATTGCCATGTATCTTTGCAAAAATATGACTGGGGTTTCCTTAGAAAATATTGGAGAACTCTTAGGAGGAAGAGATCATTCTACCGTAATTCATGGTATTAATAAGGTAGAAGCTGAATTACAGACTAATGAAGCAACCGTAAATCTCTTAAATACCATTAAGAAAAAAATTAACCCAAATTAATTTATGCACAGGGTTCTGTTTATAATTTGTGAACTAGCTGTGGAATGGCTTTGGATAACTAATTATGTTAACTTTACATAAAAATTTATTCACTTTTTATTAAGACACAATCCTCAGTCATTTAAACAGGTTATACAGTAACAAAATTCTTTTAAATGCTTATGAATTAAGGGTTGCAGAGGTTATTCACTTATTAACATCCCCTAAGAATAAGACGTTTAATTTCTTTTTAAATATTATATTTATATATGTCGAAAGGAGTTATGAACAACATGAAAATCATCTGTTCAAAATCAAATTTACTTTATGGTGTAAACATTGTTTCCAAAGCCGTACCAACCAGAACGACCATGGCTATCTTAGAATGTATCTTAATAGATGCTTCTGCCGGTGAGATTAAATTAACTGCCAATGATATGGAACTTGGAATCGAAACAAAAATAGAAGGAGAGATTGAAGAAAGAGGAATTATCGCATTAGATGCAAAAGTTTTTTCTGATATCGTAAGAAAGCTTCCTGACAATGAAGTTGTAATCGAAACAGACTCTTCCTTTAAGACAACCATTACCTGTGAAAAAGCAAAATTCAATATCATTGGAAAATCCGGTGAAGATTTTTCTTATATTCCATATATTGAAAGAAATGAAGAAATCAGCATTTCACAGTTTACTTTAAAAGAAGTAATCCGCCAGACAATCTTTTCTATTGCAGATAATGATAATAATAAGCTGATGACAGGAGAATTATTTGAAATCAATGAGAACAGCTTAAAGGTTGTATCACTGGATGGCCACCGTATTTCAATCCGTAATATAGAACTGAAAAATAATTATGAGCATAAGAAAGTGGTTGTTCCTGGAAAGACTTTACAGGAAATCAGCAAGATTCTCCCGGGAAATGCTGACGAAGATGTCAGCATGTATTTATCAGACAATCATATTGTATTTGAATTTGGCAATACCACCGTTGTTTCCCGTCTGATTGAAGGCGAGTATTTTAAGATTGAACAGATGCTTTCTTCTGATTATGAGACAAAGGTTAAGATTAACAAACGTGAATTATTAGACTGTATCGACCGTGCTACCCTTTTAGTAAAAGAGGGAGATAAGAAGCCGATTATCATGAATATAACAGATGATAAGATGGAATTAAAAATCAATTCTTTCATTGGTTCCATGAATGAAGAAATTGATATTACCAAAGATGGAAAAGATATTTTAATTGGATTCAATCCGAAATTCTTTATCGATGCCCTTCGTGTCATTGATGAAGAAGAAGTAACCCTTTATATGGTAAATCCAAAGGCACCATGTTTTATCCGGGATGAAAATGAGACCTTTATCTATCTGATTCTTCCGGTAAACTTTAATGCAGCTGCAAACTAGGATTTGCAGAGGCAGGAAGAGAGGCAATCATGCAGGAAATTAAGCTGCGGGATGAATATATTAAGCTGGGACAGGCGTTAAAAGCTGCCGGAGTCGTAGACTCCGGAGTCACTGCCAAGCTTGTAATATTAGATGAAAAAGTTAAGGTAAATGGCGAAGTTGAAGTACAGCGTGGCAAGAAATTATATGATGGAGATGTAGTGGAAGCTTTGGGCGAAACCATAAAGATTGTAAAATGATAATAAAGTCCATTGAACTTAAGAATTTCCGTAATTATGAAGAGTTAAATCTGAATCTTGACGGTGGAACCAATATTTTATATGGGGACAATGCCCAGGGAAAGACCAATATATTAGAATCCATTTATGTCAGCGGAACAACGAAATCCCATAAGGGAAGCCGCGATAAAGAAATGATTCGTTTTGATGAAAATGAGGCACATATCCGTACTATGGTAGAAAAAAATCAGATGAGTTATCAGATTGATATGCATCTGAAGAAGAACCGTTCCAAGGGAATTGCCATCAATGGTGTGCCAATCCGCAAGGCAAGTGAACTTTTCGGTGTGCTGAATATGGTATTTTTCTCACCGGAGGATTTAAATATTATCAAAAATGGTCCTTCCGAGCGCAGAAGATTTTTAGATTCGGAAATCTGCCAGCTGGATAAAATTTATCTTTCTGATTTAACCAAATATAATAAAGTTTTAAATCAGCGCAATAAGCTGTTAAAAGATATGGTATTTCATCCAGATTTGGAAAATACGTTATCCGTGTGGGATATGCAGCTCATTTCTTACGGCAGGCGCCGGGGATTTGTAGAAGAATTAAATGAAATTGTCCGGGGCATCCATGAAAGCATTTCCGGTGGCAGGGAGCAGCTGACGCTGACGTATGAGCCGGATATCGAAGAAGCTTTTTTTGAAGATGAATTAAACCGGGCGAAGGAAAAGGACAGAAAATACTGCAGTACCTCCGTGGGACCCCACAGAGATGATATTTCCTTTTTTATCGGAGATATCGATATCCGTAAATTCGGTTCCCAGGGACAGCAGAGAACTTCTGCTTTATCACTGAAATTATCAGAGATAGAGCTGGTGAAAAGATGTATCCATGATACACCGGTACTTCTTTTAGATGATGTGCTTTCCGAACTGGACAGTAACAGGCAGAATTATCTGCTTAATAGTATACATGATATTCAGACGGTCATTACCTGTACCGGTCTGGATGAATTTGTAAAAAACCGCTTCCAGATTGATAAAATATTTGAAGTCATAAGCGGAACAGTAAGTGAAAAAAATGAAATGTAAAATAATCCGTGAATAGGAGGAATACAGATGAGTACGGAATACGGAGCAGACCAAATTCAGATTTTGGAAGGTTTGGAAGCAGTAAGAAAGAGACCTGGAATGTATATTGGAAGTACCTCTGTGAGAGGACTTCACCATCTGGTATATGAAATTGTGGATAACTCTGTCGACGAAGCACTGGCAGGTTATTGTACCCATATTATCGTTACGATTAATAAAGACAATTCCATTACAGTAGAAGATGATGGACGTGGAATTCCGGTAGGAATTAACCACAAAGCAGGTATTCCTGCGGTAGAAGTAGTATTTACTGTATTGCATGCCGGCGGAAAATTCGGCGGTGGAGGATATAAGGTATCCGGTGGATTACATGGTGTAGGAGCATCCGTTGTAAATGCACTTTCTAACTGGCTGGAAGTGCAGATTTTCCACGATGGAAAGATTTATAAACAACGTTATGAACGTGGACATACCATGTATCCACTGAAAGAAGTCGGAAAATGTGATATAAATAAAACCGGTACTACTGTAACCTTTTCTCCAGACGGAAGCATTTTCGAAGAAACCGTATATGATTTTGATACATTAAAGCAGCGTTTAAGAGAGACTGCATTCCTGACAAAGAATCTTAGGATTACACTTCGTGATGAAAGGGAAGAGCCTGTAAAAGAACGGGTATTCCATTATGAAGGCGGTATTAAGGAATTTGTAACTTACTTAAATAAGAGCAAGGAAGCATTGTATCCGGAGGTTATTTATTGTGAAGGTGAGAAAAACGGGGTTCTTGTTGAAGTTGCTATGCAGCATAACGATGCATATAACGAAGCTACGTACAGCTTTGTCAATAACATCATCACGCCGGAGGGTGGAACACATCTGGCAGGTTTCCGTAATGCGCTTACCAAAACTTTTAATGAATATGCGCGGGCAAATAAGATTTTAAAGGATTCTGAGCCGGCACTTTCCGGTGATGATATCCGTGAAGGTTTAACTGCTATTGTAAGTATTAAGATTGAAGAGCCTCAGTTTGAGGGACAGACCAAGCAGAAGCTTGGTAACAGTGAAGCAAGAGGAGCCGTAGACAGCGTAGTAAGTGAGCAGCTTACATACTTTTTAGAGCAGAATCCTCAGGTTGCAAAGACCATTTGTGAAAAATCACTTCTGGCACAGCGTGCAAGAGAGGCAGCGAGAAAAGCAAGAGATTTAACCAGAAGAAAGACTGCATTAGAAGGAACCTCACTTCCTGGAAAATTAGCAGACTGTTCTGATAAAGATCCGAAAAACTGCGAAATTTTCATCGTCGAGGGAGATTCCGCTGGCGGTTCCGCAAAGACTGCAAGAAGCCGTGCAACCCAGGCAATTCTTCCACTTCGTGGAAAGATTTTGAATGTAGAGAAAGCAAGACTTGATAAAATTTACGGAAATGCTGAGATTAAAGCCATGATTACAGCATTTGGTACCGGTATTCATGAAGATTTTGATATCAGTAAATTAAGATATCATAAGATTATTATTATGACCGATGCCGATGTGGATGGT
>OGHO01001782.1_pt1 | contig 19058 bp, 15 predicted proteins | sample 1571421 | NCBI WGS metagenome assembly OGHO01 (sample SAMEA2581937, study PRJEB24529) | metagenome | biome: Human gut stool | place: China | collected 2011
AGGGGTGCTCCCGAAAAAGCGGGAGCACCCCTTAACTCTATGAAAAGGAGGTGCTTTTCGTGAGCGACAACTGGGTCGTACAAAACCTTGAAAACGCATTGGAAACTTGGAACGAGAAGCTGGCAGAGATTTGGCAGCTTATCACGACTACGCCGCAGGACTTCAAAGGCGGTGGGATATGGGGCGTGATCGTCAACATCAACGGCGCAGTGCAGTCTATCGGACTTGCACTCCTTGTGCTGTTCTTTGTCGCCGGTATGGTCAAAACCTGCGGCTCGTTCACAGAAGTTAAGAAACCGGAACACGCTCTGAAGCTGTTCGTTCGCTTTGCCATCGCCAAGGGTGCCATCACCTACGGTATGGAGCTTATGCTTGCCCTGTTTAATATCGTCCAAGGCACGATCTCGACGATAATGGGTTCGGCGGGTTTCTCAACACCACAGCAAACAGTCTTGCCGCCTGAATTGATTACCAGCGTTGAGGAATGCGGATTCTTTGAAAGCATACCGCTATGGGCTGTCACGCTCATCGGAGGGCTGTTCATCACCGTAATGTCATTCATTCTGATAATGACCGTGTACGGGAGATTTTTTAAGCTCTATATGTATACGGCACTTGCGCCCATTCCGCTTTCCACCTTCGCAGGTGAACCGAGTCAGAATGTGGGCAAGTCCTTCATCAAAAGCTACTGCGCCGTTTGCTTGGAGGGGGCAGTGATCGTGCTGTCCTGCATTATCTTCTCGCTTTTTGCGTCCTCACCACCCGTGGTCAATCCCGATGCGGCGGCGGTCACGCAGGTGTGGAGTTATATAGGCGAACTGCTCTTTAATATGCTCGTTCTCGTTGGCTCGGTCAAGATGAGCGACCGCATTATCCGAGAGATGATGGGACTGTAAGGAGCGCACTATGAAAAACAACACCAAAATCTATAACCGCTTCAAGGGGTTTACCCTTGAGGACTGCGATTGTCGATATTGTCTGTATTATGGTGGCAGACGCAAAGGCAAGGTGAACTGCCTTGCGGATGAATGCGTCTGTGCCGATGAAATCCGTCAGGCAAAGGAACGCTATCGCAGAGAAAGGAGCTTCAATGGAAGTAAAGATCAATAGGGAAATTCGCAACTATACGGAGGCAATGTTCTTTGGGCTGTCTATGCGACAGTTCATTTTTTCTGCCTGTGCCTGCGTGGTGGCAGTGGGACTCTATTTCCTGCTCAAGCCATATGTCGGCACGGAAACCGTATCGTGGATGTGCATTTTGGGAGCCGCACCCTTTGCGGCTCTCGGCTTTATCAAATACAACGGAATGACGGCGGAAAAGTTTGTATGGGCTTGGTTCAAATCCGAGTTCCTGATGCCAAAGAAACTGACCTTCCGTTCTACCAACACCTACTACGAAATGATGAAGCCTGAAATGGAACACAAGCAAAAGGAGGTATTGAAAGCCAATGATTAAAACGCTTCGCAACCTGCTCAAACAGGATAAAGAACGATTTGTTGTGCCGAGGGGCGTCCAGGATGTGATCCCCATCAAGGCGATTTACGATGACGGTATTTTTCAGGTGGGTAGAGATAAGTTCTCCAAGACCTACAAATTCAGCGACATCAACTATGCTGTCGCCAGTCGTGAGGATAAGGAAGCTATGTTCCTTGAGTATTCGGAGCTACTCAACAGCCTTGACAGCGGTGCAACCACCAAGATCACCATTAACAACCGCCGCCTGAACCGTGCGGACTTTGAGAAAACCATTCTTTTGCCCCTCAAGGGCGATGCGCTGGATGAGTACCGTGAGGAATACAATCGGATGCTTTTGGAGAAAGCCACCGGCGCAAACTCCATCATTCAGGAGAAGTACATCACCATTTCGGTGTGCAAGAAGAATGTTGAGGAAGCGAGAAACTACTTTGCCCGTGTGGGTGCCGACCTGATTGCCCACTTTGGGCGGCTCGGCAGCAAGTGCGTGGAGTTGGAGCCGGACGAACGGCTCCGCATTTTCCACGACTTTTACCGTGCCGGTGAAGAAACGGAGTTCCGCTTCGACATCAAGGAAACCCGCAGAAAGGGTCACGACTTCAAGGATTTCATCTGCCCTGATTCGATGGAGTTCACGGGCGACTATTTCAAGATCGGAGAGCGTTACGGCAGAGTGCTGTTCCTGCGGGAGTACGCTTCCTATATCAAGGACAGTATGGTTGCCGAAATGACCGATCTCAACCGCAATCTGATGATGTCCATTGATGTTATCCCCGTACCCACGGATGAAGCCGTGCGAGAAGCCGAAAGCCGTTTGCTCGGCGTGGAAACCAATGCGACCAACTGGCAGCGTCGGCAGAACGCCAACAACAACTTTTCTGCACAGCTTCCCTACGACATTGAACAGCAACGCAAGGAGATGAAGGAGTTCCTCGATGATCTGACGACCCGTGACCAGCGAATGATGTTTGCTGTTCTGACGATGGTTCACACGGCGGACACCAAGGAGCAGCTTGACAATGACACAGAAGCTCTGCTTACCACAGCGAGAAAGCACCTTTGCCAGTTCGGTGTTCTCAAGTTTCAGCAGCTTGACGGACTGAATACGGCGATGCCCTTCGGTGTCCGCAAAATTGAGTCGTTCCGTACTCTGACCACAGAGAGCCTTGCGGTCTTTATTCCGTTCCGTGTGCAGGACATTTGCCACACTAACGGCGTTTACTACGGTCAGAATGTCATTTCCAAAAATATGATTATCGCAGACCGCAGACAGCTCCTCAACGGCAACGAGTTCATTCTCGGTGTTTCGGGTGGTGGTAAATCTTTCACTGCAAAGAATGAAATCATCAATCAAATGCTATCGGGTGATTCGGATATTTTGCTAATAGATCCGGAGCGAGAGTACACTCCCCTTGTTCGAGCACTTGGCGGCGAGATTATCAACATCTCTGCCACTTCTCCCACCCATATCAATGCGATGGATATGAACCGGGAATACGGTGACGGTGCAAACCCCGTTATTCTGAAATCCGAGTTTATTATGTCCCTGTGCGAGCAGCTCATCGGCGGCAACAACCTCGGCGCAGTGCAGAAGTCTATCATTGACCGCTGTACGGCAAATGTCTACCGCACCTATCAGCAGAACAACTACACCGGCGAGGTGCCGACCTTGCAGGACTTCCGAGCGGAGCTTCTCAAGCAATCCGAACCCGAAGCGCAGGAAATCGCTCTTGCCATTGAGCTGTTTACAAACGGCTCTCTGAACACCTTTGCAAAGAAAACCAATGTGGACACGGACAATCGCCTGATTTGCTACGACATTCTTGATCTCGGCAAACAGCTTATGCCCATCGGTATGCTGGTCGTCCTTGACTCTATCCTGAACCGTATTACGCAGAACCGAGCCAAGGGCAAAAACACCTTCATCTTCATTGATGAGATCTACCTTCTGTTCCAGCACGAGTACAGTGCAAACTTCCTGTTCACCCTTTGGAAGCGTGTGCGAAAGTACGGCGCTTATGCCACGGGCATCACGCAGAATGTGGACGACCTGCTTCAGTCCCACACGGCAAGAACGATGCTGGCAAACTCCGAGTTCATTGTTATGCTCAATCAGGCATCCACAGACAGATTGGAGCTTGCGAAGCTGCTGAACATCTCGGACACCCAACTTTCCTATATCACCAATGTGGATGCCGGTCACGGACTGATCAAGGTCGGCTCCAGTCTTGTACCGTTTGCCAATAAATTCCCCAAGAACACGAAGCTCTACAAGCTGATGACCACCAAACCGGGCGAGGGTGCTTAACCCTCGCCGTTGGCGTCAAGAAAGGAAATTCAATGAAAAAGAAAATCTGTATGATTCTTATTGCGGTGTTTGTAGCCGTCCTCGGCGCAAGCACCTATTTTATTATCGATCACTACAAGGAGTCGAATAAGCAAGCTGAGCTTTATAGCGAGCTGGCTGACCTTGTGAATGCTGCGGCACAGACGGATGCTGCAACGGAACCGGCGGAGCAGATTCCATACTCCGAGGAAAAGATGCTTCTGCCGGAGCTTGCAGAGCTTTATCAGCAGAACGGCGATTTGGTGGGCTGGATCAGTATTGCAGATACTAACATCAATTATCCCGTGATGCAGTCGGTGAATGAGCCGAATTTCTATCTAAAGCACGGCTTTGATAAGGACTATTCCGACTATGGCTGTCCCTATGTGCAGGAGGATTGCGATGTGCAGGAGCCGTCCGACAATCTTGTCATCTATGGACACCATATGTCCAACGGTTCAATGTTTGCCCACCTTGAAAAGTTCAAGAACAAAGACTTTTGGAGCGAGCATCGGATAATCACCTTTAACACACTGACGGATAAGCAGGAGTATGAGATCGTTGCCGTATTCCGCACAGTGGTCTACACTGACAGTCCCGAAGCATTCAAGTTTTATCGCTTTATAGACGCAGAGAGTGCCAATGAGTTTGACGACTTCATTGCCAAGTGCAAGGAGCTGTCTTTCTATGATACCGGCGTGACCGCCGAATACGGCGATAAGCTCATTACGCTGTCTACCTGTGAGTACAGCCGCAACAACAGCCGTCTTGTGGTCGTGGCGAAGCACATAACGGAGGACGGTGGTGCAGATGCTGCCAAGCCTCACGCCGAAGCAACGGCAGAGGGCGAACGCCCTAATTAAGCGCCTTTGTGCTAATTATGATAACGGCAACTGCCTTGCGCTGGACAACGGAGAACCCTGCGTCTGTGTGCAAAGCATCTCATACTCACTGCTCTGTAAGTATTTCCGCAGTGCCGTCTTACCGGCAGAGCCTTTGTTGGAGGCGGCTATTCTCGGCACACGCTTTGAAAAGTGCGTGTCCTGCGGTGCGCCGATTATCAAGAAGGGCAACCGAAAGAAATATTGCGAGAAGTGCGCTCAAAGAGCTTACAAAGCTCAGCAGGCAGAGTACGCAAGAAGAAAACGGGCAGAGTCGAAAAATAGGCGCTGAAAAAGCCAGCAATATCAAGACTTTTCAGCCCCCGCACTTTGAGGGGTAAGGTGTTTATACCTTTACCCCTCGTTTTTAATTTAGGGGCGTTTGGGTACGCCCCGGAAAGGAGGGTTCAATGGCTGATATTAAAACGAGAGATGTCGTAAAAGGCACAATCAAGAAGATCGACAAAGCGGCAATCGCCGCAGACCGTATGCGCTCCGCCTATGTGCAGACGAAGGAAAAGGCAGAACACACAACGCACCCGGATGAGCATAATGCCGAGGAGTACGCCTCCGACCGAGTGGAAGGCGGCGTTGACCGTATCACGCACGAAGCGGCGCACCAGTTTGATAAGCAGGGGCGCAAGGGACTGGAAGAAACGAAACGGAATGTGTCCAAAGCAAAGGACGGTGTTCAAAAGTTTCGTGAAAAGCGTGCTACTGAGTCGATGAAAAGGCAGACTGTCCGCACCTCCGGGAATAAGACCATCAAGGCGGTCGAGCAAACGGAAAAGACGATCAAACAGTCTGCCAGGTCTGCCGGTAAGAAAACCATCAAGACTGCCGGGAAAGGTACAGCCAAAGCCGCACAGAGGTCGGTCAAGACTACGAAAACGGCAATCAAGACTACACAGCAGGCGGCAAAGACGGCGCAGAAAACCGCACAGGCTACGGTGAAAGCATCGCAAAAAGCTGCGCAAGCCGCCAAAGCCACAGCCAAGGCAGCGGTTGCCGGTGTAAAAGCTGCCGTTAAAGCAACGATTGCCGCAGTCAAAGCAATCATTGTGGCAACAAAAGCATTGGTCGCTGCTATTGCCGCAGGCGGCTGGGTTGCCGTTGCGGTCATTGTCGTAATTTGCCTGATTGCACTGATCTGCGGCTCGGTTTTCGGGATATTCTTTTCCGGTGAGGATTCCGGCACGGGAATGTCGATGCAGACAGCCGTGCAGGAAATCAACGCCGATTACGATGCCAAGATGAAAGCGGAGAAAAACTCGGTAGCTTATGATAATATGGAGATCAGCGGCGGTCGAGCCGTGTGGAAGGATGTGCTTGCGGTCTATGCAGTCAAGACGAATACAGACACGGACAACCCGCAGGAGGTTGCCACGATGGACGAGAGCAAGAAGCAGATCCTCTCGGACATCTTTTGGGAGATGAACTCCATATCCTCCCGCAGTGAAAGCCACTCGGAAACGGAAATTACCGAAACGGACGACGGAAACGGCAACATCGTTCAGACGGAAACGACAGTCACAAAAACAACGCTTTATATCACCGTTTCTCATTTGACGGTGGATGAGATGGCTGACTTGTACGGCTTTGACGCAGAACAGCGGGAGTATCTTGCCGAGCTTCTCAAGGACAAAAACAATTCCCTTTGGGCGGCGGTACTTTACGGTATCCGATACAGTGACGATCAGATCGTCACCGTGGCGCTTTCACAGGTCGGCAATGTAGGCGGCGAACCGTACTGGTCTTGGTACGGCTTCGGAAGCCGTGTGGAATGGTGTGCTTGTTTTGTAAGCTGGTGCGCCGATCAGTGCGGCTATATCGACACCGGGGTTGTGCCGAAATATGCGGGTTGCGTGAACGGCGTCCAGTGGTTCAAAGATCGAGGACAGTGGATCGACGGTTCTGCCGAGCCTGTCCCCGGAATGATTATTTTCTTTGATTGGGATAACAAGGGTTCGTCGGGTCCGCAGGACGGACAATCCGACCACACCGGTATTGTCCAAAAAGTCGAAAACGGTATCGTTTATACCGTTGAGGGAAACTCCGGTGATAGCTGTCGGGTAAACCAGTACAGCGTAGGTCACTACGAAATCCTCGGATACGGGGTACCGCAATATTAAAATAGGTGGCTATGGGCTTTATTGTCCCATAGCCACCTATTTTTCTTTTTTGTTTAGAATTTGATCCGGGATAATTGAGGTGTTCAGCAAATCACCTGGCTCAACCTTCAGCGCATCAGCAATATTAAATAGAACCTCTACGGAAAAGGGTCTGACGATATTCGGTGCTTCGATTGCGCTAAGATGCGAACGGCTCATCATCGATTCTGCCGCAAGCTGCTCCTGCGACATACCTCGCATTTTACGAAGAACTGAAATTGTGATTCCCAGTTGAATAAATCTATCTCTATTTTTGAAGCCAATTTCTTTGCTCATTTGCTCCACCTCGAATCCATAATAATTATATGTTATTCTCTCTTGACTTTCTGTTCTCGCTGTGAAGCTATTGACTTATATATAGAGCAAAAATATAATAATAAGTGCAGATGAACAATAATATGCTCATTTGCTCTACTGTTATTCTTGGTGGTGTTTGTATGACCTGTTGTTTTATCGGGCATAGGAGAATTAAGCATAAAAAAGAGCTTGCAAGTCGATTGCGGGACAATATTTGCTATCTGCTTGAGCAGGGCGTAGCAACCTTTCTGTTTGGAGATCATTCCGAATTTAATACGCTCTGCTACGAGGTGGTTTCAGAACTAAGAGAAGTTTACCCCAAAATTCGCAGAATACACTATCGGACGGATTATCCTGATGCAGATGCTTATACGATGCAGTTCCTATTAGATGGATATGAGGACAGTATTTGCCCTGACGGAGTTGCTGCTGCCGGGAAAGCTGCTTATGTGGAACGCAATCAAGCTATGATTCAGGCAAGTGACTTTTGCGTCTTTTACTTTAATAACGAATACCTTCCGGCGAGTCGAAAAGAGTCGAAAAAAGCAATAACAAGCTATCAGCCCAAAAGCGGAACCGGGGTTGCCTTTGACTATGCAAAAGCGCACGGAAGAACAATCATTAACCTATACGAAGAAGATGAACACTGCAATTAAGCATCGAATCTATTTGGTTCGTCTTTTTTGTGACATTTATATCCGAAGTCCCGTGCTTTACAACAAACACCTTTTGAGTTATTTGCATCATTGGAGCAGCCGGAAACGGCTGCTTTTCCTTTACGCTGATGAAGGGTGATAAGGTTGTCGAGCTGGCTGAAATACTGTCCAATCATCTTTTGCTCATCAAGTGATGGAAGTGAAACGGCTATTTCCATAACCTTGTTTTTTGAAATATTGTATCGTGAGATACCTTGTGCCAACAAAATAATCTTTGCTCTTGTAGACTCAGAGCGTAGCATATACGCAAGATAGTAGCTGTCTATTTTTTCTGAAGGACGAAAGCCGAAGCAAAAGCTGTTAAGATAAGTTTTTCCCCGTTTTTCAAGCAGAATAGAGGACATTCCTACTTCTTCGGGTGTTTCGGACGAAGTGGTAAAAAACACATCTCCAACTTCAACTTCATTTTGCTTAGGGTCGATTTCTATCGGTTCGGTCATTTCTGGATTGCTGATAGGATTTGAAAAGACATTCATATAAGTCACAAATCGAGCCTGTCCGTGACCAAAATCGTCTTTTGTTTTTCCCGATAAGCCTGTGTATGTTTGCCCCATCTCTCCGAGCTTACGCTGTTCCCAAGAGGATGTATAAAAAGGATGGATTAGTCGGACAGACAGAGAAATATCCGGGGTTGAATGCAAAAAATGCTGTCGTTGATGAAGGGTGATAAGGTTGTCGAGCTGCTGAAAGAAACCTCCAATAGTCTGTTGTTCTCGCATCGTTGGCGGCATCATCAGCTCCATTACAGCCATTTGCTTTCCCGAAACCTCGACGAAAGTTGATCCAGCCCCAACAAGCTCTCCATATCGTTTTAATTCTTCGGTTCGAGAAAAAATGAAGTAAGAATCAAGCTCTCCACGATGTGGGACAATAGACTGAAATCCCTGATTAGTACAGCCTTTTCGGGTTAAAATAGCTGTTTTCCCGATCCCTGCACGAGATGTAAACAGGACTGTACCGGGAGGAAGCATTTTGGCTGAACTATTCTCATAACCCAAGCCGGTTATCTTTTTCTGACTCGAATTTGCATAGATTTGATCCGCAATTTCAGCAGGTGCATACCAATCAATATCACCGTCCCAATAGCTCTGATTTCCTGTACTTGGGGTTCCACCACCCACAATGTCAGCAATATCTCCCAACTTACGCTGTTCCCAAGCTATCCGGTCGCAGTCGAGCTTATTCAGGTGTGAAATATGGGAAGTAAGTTTGAAATTTCGGGATTTATGGTTGCTAATTCGGGATTATATGCTATAATATAAGATGTGTTTTAGCACTTACTCGCAGGTTGAGAGAAAGGAATGATACGATGGCTGTAAGCTATAAAAAACTTTGGCACATTCTGCTTGATCGAGATATGAAGAAAAGAGATTTGCAGGAAGCTGCTGGACTCACTAAATACGCAATCAATAAGCTCAGTCGTGATGAAAATGTAAGCACTGAAGTGTTGGGGAAAATCTGCTCAGCTTTGAATTGCACGACCGATGACATTATGGAGTTTGTTCCCGACGAGAAGTGAGTCCGTTTTATGGGACACTAATTGTTGTATCATAACAGTGGGGTAGTATGCCCTAAAAAAAGAAAAAGGATGGGTTCACAGGATGAATAAGCAACAGCTTGCTCAGAAAATATGGGCTTCCGCAAACCAAATGCGCTCCAAAATAGAAGCGAATGAATATAAGGATTACATACTTGGCTTTATCTTTTACAAGTATCTATCTGATAAAGAAGTCAAATTCTTGAAGGAAAATGACTATGACGATGAACTTCTGAAAACCGTATCAGAAGAAGATGATGAAACGGTTAAGTGGGTTCAAGAGAATATTGGCTACTTTATTGCCTATAAAGACCTCTTTTCTACTTGGCTCTCGATGGGTAAGGACTTTGATGTTTCAAATGTCCGTGATGCGCTCTCTGCGTTCAGCCGGTTGATTTCCAACACGCACAAAAAGGTGTTTGATAAGGTATTCGACACTTTGCAAACGGGTCTTTCCAAACTTGGCGATAGCTCCGGTTCACAAACAAAAGCAATCAGCGGACTTCTGACGCTGATAAAGGATATTCCTATGGACGGCAAGCAGGACTACGATGTTCTCGGCTTTATCTACGAATATCTTATCAGTAACTTTGCGGCTAATGCCGGAAAGAAGGCAGGCGAGTTCTACACCCCGCACGAGGTATCTCTGCTGATGTCTGAAATCGTTGCAAGCCACTTGAAGGGCAAAAGCGAAATCAAGATTTACGACCCGACAAGCGGTTCGGGATCGTTGCTTATCAATATTGGTCAGAGCGTTGCCAAATATATGACCGATGACAACAACATCAAATACTTCGCTCAGGAATTGAAGGAGAACACCTACAACCTGACCCGGATGAATTTGGTTATGCGTGGCATCAAACCGGATAATATCGTCACTCGTAACGGCGATACTCTTGAGGAGGATTGGCCGTACTTTGACGAAAATGATCCGGTGAATACCTATAATCCTCTCTATGTGGATGCGGTCGTGTCCAATCCGCCGTATTCGCAGGCTTGGGACCCGTCCAACAAAGAGGGTGATCCTCGTTATGCTCGTTTTGGACTTGCTCCCAAAGGAAAAGCCGACTATGCTTTCCTGCTTCACGATCTGTTCCATATCAAGCCGGACGGCATTATGACAATCGTTCTTCCCCACGGCGTACTGTTCCGTGGCGGTGAGGAAGGTGAAATCAGAAAGAACCTGATTGAGAATAACCATATCGACGCCATTATCGGACTTCCTGCAAATATCTTCTTCGGGACAGGAATACCCACCATCATTATGGTGCTGCGCCAAAAGCGCGAGAATACCGATGTCCTTATCATCGATGCATCCAAGGGCTTTATCAAAGAGGGTAAGAATAACAAGCTCCGTGCGTCTGACATTAAACGCATAGCAGATACCTTTATAAAGCGTGAAAGCATTCCGAAGTTTTCACGAGTAGTCAGTCGTGAAGAAATTCGCAGCAATGATTATAACTTGAACATTCCTCGCTATGTTGATTCCTCTGAAGCTGCCGAGCATTGGGATGTCTATGCGTCTATGTTTGGCGGTATCCCGACAGCAGAAATTGACGAGATGAGCGAATTCTGGACGGCGTTCCCTGCACTGAAAAAGGCGTTGTTCACCGAGAGTGGCATTCCTTATGTGAATGTGTCTACCCCTGATATTAAGAGTGCCATCAAGAGCCATCCTGATGTGGTCGGCTTTGAGAATGCTTTTAACGCTGCCTTTTCCACTTTTCCGGCGTTCCTGAAAGAAGAACTTATCGACCGGATGGGAAGCATCGAAATCTCTAAGGCTGAAACCGTTCTAAGTGCTGATATTTTCGAGCGATTGAAGGAAATTCCTCTTATCGACAAATATGCGGCGTTCCAGCTTCTTGACGACGATTGGACAGGTATTTCCATCGACCTCGAAATGTTGCAAACCGAAGGCTTTGCTGCAACAAAGAAGGTCGATCCGAACCTTGTCATCAAGAAAAAGGACGGTAAAGATCAGGAAGTTCAAGAGGGCTGGGTAGGTCATATTATCCCGTTCGACTTGGTTCAGGCGACTTTGCTCTCCGCAGAAACGGACGAGCTTCACGGTTTGGAAAGCCGTTTGGCGGAAATCCCTTCTGAGTATGAGTCTATCCTTGATGAAATGACAGAGGAGGATAAAGAGAGCTGCAACGATGTTCTCACCGAGGAAGGCGATGCTTTCGTTCCGAAAGAAGTATCCAAAAAGATTAAGGAACTGAAGAAAGACCGTTCTCCTGAAAGCGTTGCGCTTCGTACACTCTTAGAAAAGGTTGAGTCTTTGATCAAGAGCGAGAAAGAAATCAAGGCGGAGATCAAGGCAAAGAGTGCTGCGTTGCAGGCAAAAACAAAGGATACGATTGAAAGTCTGAGCGATGAGCAGGCTTTGGATTTGCTCGAAAAGAAGTGGATTGCTCCTCTCATTGAGAGCATTCACAAACTGCCTGATACCGTAATCGACAGCTTGGTGAGCAAAATTCAAGCCCTTCAAAACAAGTATGCTACAACTTTCTTCGAGGTCGAACAGCAGATCAGCGAAACCGAAGCAACGCTTTCGGGAATGATCGATGACCTTGAGGGTAATGAGTATGATATGCTGGGACTTAAAGAGTTGAAGAAATTGCTGGGAGGTAGTGCAGAATGACGAAAAAATCAGATGCTCCCGCAATTCGCTTCAAAGGATTCTCAGACGCTTGGGAACAGCGTAAGGTGTCGGACTTGGCTGAAAAGACCTATGGAGGAGGTACTCCTACAACATCAAATGAGGCATATTGGAACGGAGATATTCCCTGGATACAGTCCTCTGATGTAGTGGATGGTAAGCTGCTTGGCGTAGAACCAAGAAAGTGGATAACTCAGGATGGATTAAACAATTCCGCTGCTCAACTCATACCGGGAAACTCAATAGCAATTATTACCCGTGTAGGTGTTGGAAAGCTCGCATTTATGCCGTATTCCTATGCTACAAGCCAAGATTTCCTATCATTGAGCAAGCTCAATGCAGAACCTCTTTTCACGGTTTATGCCTGCTATAAAAAGTTGCAATCAGAGCTGAATGCAGTACAAGGAACATCGATTAAAGGCATAACTAAAGATGAACTGTTAGCAAAGAACATTATGGTTCCCCGATACGCTGAGCAGCAGCAAATTGGTGCATTTTTCAAGCAGCTCGACAACCTTATCACCCTTCATCAGCGTAAGTTTGAAAAGTTGACGAATGTGAAAAAGTCGATGCTCGAAAAGATGTTCCCTCAAAATGGCAGCAGTTACCCCGAAATTCGCTTTAAGGGATTTACTGACCCTTGGGAACAGCGTAAGTTGACTGAGTTTGTCGAGTTCTTTTCAGGATTAACTTATACGCCTAATGATGTTCAGGAAAATGGAACTCTTGTGCTTCGTTCATCAAATGTAAGCAACGGTGAGGTTGTCGATGCAGATAATATCTATGTAAATCCGCAAGTTGTTAATTCTGAGAATGTTAAAGTCGGCGATATAGTTGTTGTTGTTCGTAATGGCTCTCGTTCACTCATCGGAAAACACGCACAAATTAAGGCTTTTATGCCCAACACGGTAATCGGAGCGTTTATGACTGGTATTCGTTCGGAATGTCCAGAGTTTACAAATGCTTTACTTAATACTTCAAGATTTGAAGAAGAAATCGCAATGAATATGGGAGCAACAATCAACCAAATCACGGGATATATGTTTTCCAAAATGGAATTCAAGGTGCCGTGTTTGGACGAACAAAAGAAAATAGGCGAATATTTTGAAAAACTCGACAACCTTATCACCCTTCATCAGCGTGAGTTGGAAAAGCTCCAAAATATCAAGAAATCTATGCTTGAAAAGATGTTCGTGTGACATCAATTTAGCAGGAAGGAGGAAATCGAATGACATTCCAAAAAGAAGCGGACTTTGAGGAAGCCCTGATTAAAGTCTTGGCGGATAAAGGCTGGGAAAAAGAAGTTATCAAGAACCCAACCGAGCAAGACCTCATCCGAAATTGGGCAAAGATCCTGTATGATAACAACCGTGGAATTGACCGCTTGAATAACTATCCTCTTACGGATGGCGAAATGCAGCAGATCATCGAGCAGATCACGGAACTTAGAACCCCGTTGAAACTCAATGGCTTTATCAACGGAAAAACTGTGTCCATCAAGCGTGATAACCCTGATGATAAGCTCCATTTTGGCACTGAAATCAGCTTGAAAATATATGATCGCAGGGAAATCGCCGCTGGACAGAGCCGGTATCAGATCGTACAGCAACCAGTCTTTCCGAGCAAGTCAAAAATGCTGAATGATCGTCGTGGCGATTTGATGCTGCTCATCAATGGTATGCCGGTCATACATATTGAGCTGAAGCGCAGCGGTGTCCCCGTCAGTCAAGCATATAATCAGATTGAGAAATACTCATATGAGGGCGTTTTTACCGGATTGTTCTCGCTCGTTCAGGTGTTTGTAGCAATGAACCCTGAAGAAACTCGTTATTTTGCGAATCCCGGACCTGACGGAAAGTTCAATACGGATTACTATTTCCATTGGGCTGACTTCAATAACGAACCTATCAACGATTGGAAAGCTATCGCCTCCTCGCTGCTGTCCATCCCTATGGCGCACCAGCTCATTGGGTTTTATACTGTTGCCGACAATGCTGACGGTGTTCTGAAGGTAATGCGAAGCTACCAGTATTACGCAGCCAGCGCAATTTCCGATGTTGTGTCTAAAACGAAGTGGGACAGCGGTAAGCAGCGTGGTGGCTACATTTGGCATACCACCGGCTCAGGCAAGACGATGACGAGCTTTAAGTCGGCTCAGTTGATTGCAAACTCCAATGATGCAGATAAGGTTATTTTCCTTACCGACCGTATTGAGTTAGGAACGCAGTCGCTCAAGGAATATCGGGCATTTGCGGACGAGAACGAAACCGTGCAGGCAACAGAGAACACATATGTCCTTTTGACTAAGCTGAAAAGCAACGCAACGGCAGATACCCTAATTGTTACCTCTATTCAGAAGATGAGCAATATCCGAGATGAGGACGGAGGACTTAATGCAAGCGACATTGAAATAATCAACGGTAAACGGCTTGTTTTTATTGTTGACGAAGCTCATCGTTCAACTTTTGGAGATATGCTATCCATCATCAAGGAAACATTCCCCAATGCCATCTTCTTTGGCTTTACCGGCACACCGGTGTTTGAGGAGAATGCAAAGAAAAACAATGCCCAAACAGATGTTTTTGGCAATGAACTCCACAGATATAGCATTGCTGATGGTATCAGGGATAAGAATGTGCTTGGATTTGATCCTTATAAAGTCCTGACATTCCGTGACAAGGATGTCCGCAAGGTGGTTGCTTTGGAAAAAGCAAAAGCGGCAACCGAAGAAGAAGCAATCAGCGATCCGAAAAAGGCAAAAATATTCTATGAGTATATGGACTCCTCCACCGTCAAGATGGCTGGTTTCTTAGGCGATGACGGTAAATGGGTCAAGGGCATTGAAGATTATCTTCCGAAGACTCAGTACCTTTCCTCGGAGCATCAAAGCAAGGTTGTTGAGGATATTCAAGAAAACTGGCTTACTTTGAGCCATAACGGGAAATTCCACGCAATCTTTGCAACGAGCAGCATCCCCGAAGCAATAGACTACTATCGACTGTTGAAGGCTGCAATGCCGGAGCTAAGGATCAGTTGCCTTTTTGACCCCAATATCAGCAATGAAGATGGGGATTACAAAGAATACAGGGGGCAGCCGATTGCCTTCTACAAAGAGCAAGGTTTGATTGAAATCCTCACTGACTATAATACGATGTTTGGTCAGGATTTTTCGATTGCTACACACGCTCGCTTCAAAAAAGACCTTTCCCTACGCCTTGCCCACAAAGAGCAGTATAAGCGGGTTGAAAGAGAGCCTGAGAAGCAGCTCGACCTCCTGATTGTAGTGGATCAGATGCTTACCGGCTTTGACTCTAAGTGGGTCAACACGCTATATATGGACAAGATACTGGAGTATGAGAACATCATTCAGGCATTTTCCAGAACCAACAGACTTTTCGGACCCGATAAGCCTTTTGGCATTATCAGATATTATCGCAAGCCGCATACGATGGAGCAGAATGTGAGCAAAGCTGTTAAGCTCTATTCCGGCGATAGACCGATAGGTCTGTTCGTTGAAAAACTGTCTTACAACCTCGGAAAGCTCAACGCTGTGTTTGATGATATTGCCTATTTGTTCAAGAATGCCGGTATCCCTGACTTTGAAAAGCTGCCTGCGGACGGAACCGTAAGAGCTAAGTTCGCCTCGCTGTTTAGAGATTTCAACGGATACCTTGAAGCTGCTAAAATCCAAGGATTTAGGTGGGACAAACACACCTACTCATTCAAGGACGAGGAAAGCGGAAATTCGATTGAAATTACAATGGAGTTCGATGAGAACGCATTTTTGATTTTGGCACAGCGTTATAAAGAGCTTTCCGCCGCTTCTCCCGATGATCCCGGATCACAAGACATAGATATACCATACGATCTTGTAGGATACCTGACTGAAATTGACACAGGGGTTATCGATGCCGATTATATGAACAGTCGCTTCGATAAGTACCTCAAATTGATTCGACAGGAAGGTTCTTCCGAGGAATCTATTGAGCAAGCAAAGGCAGAACTTCACAAGACTTTTGCTGCCCTAACGCAAGAGGAGCAGAAATACGCAAATATCTTTCTGCACGACATTGAGCGAGGCGATGTCATTGCCGAGGACGGAAAAACGCTTCGTGACTACATCACGGAGTATCAGTTTAGAGCAAAAGATGACCAAATTCACCGTTTTGCGACCATCTTCGGTCTTGATGAGGATAAACTCAGGAATATGATGGGGCTTAACCTGAATGAAGCGACTATCAATGAGTTTGGCAGGTTTGACGAGCTGAAAAAGAGCGTCGATAAGACCAAAGCAAAAGCGTTCTTTGAAGCATATGAACAAACCAAGTTGATTCCGCCCAAGGTCAATATGAAAACGGATCAGCTTTTGCGGCAGTTCATTCTTACCGGTGGATTTGAGGTTGATATGCCGTAATGAGTGCCATCACCGCTAAAGCAAGCCGAAAAATGAAAAAATATGCGGTCTTAACAAGAGAGCCAAGGTGTTTCCTTGGCTCTTTTGATTTTTCTTGGGAACAGCGTAAGGTTGGCGATTTGCTCATAGAGCGTAACCAGCAAGCACCAATGAGCGACGAATATCCTCTTATGGCATTCATAGCAAATGAAGGTGTTGCCCCTAAAGGTGAGCGTTATGACCGAAGTGCCTTAGTTACGGACACGGTAAACAAGCTGTATAAGAAAACAGAGAAAGGCGATTTCATATATAGCTCTAACAACCTCGAAACCGGCTCAATAGGTCTGAATAAGTACGGAAAAGCCTGCATTTCACCGGTATATAGCATTTTTGAGCCTACTGGAATTGCTGACTCGGATTTTTTGGGAAGAAGATTAGTCAGAAAAGACTTTATAAATGCTATGGTCAAATGGCGTCAAGGTGTTATCTATGGACAATGGCGAATACACGAGTCTGATTTTCTTAAAATTGAAATACCTGTACCTTCAGTCGAGGAACAACGGAAGATCGGTGCTTATTTAGACCAACTCGACAACCTTATCACCCTTCATCAGCGTAAATGTGTATTTTTATTCGGCTTTTTTCAGGCTTTTATCTCTATGATCTTCACCGCTTCAACATTTTCTTGGGAACAGCGTAAGCTTGGTGAAATAGGCTCGGTTTCAATGTGCCGCCGCATTTTCAAGGAACAGACATCAGAAACTGGAGATATACCTTTTTATAAAATTGGAACATTTGGCGCTGATCCTGATGCGTTTATTTCCAGAGAGCTTTTTGAAGAATACAAATCAAAATATCCTTATCCCCAAAAGGGAGATATTTTGATTTCAGCGTCGGGCAGTATCGGCAGAACCGTTGAATTTGCCGGGAATAATGAGTATTTTCAGGATTCAAATATCGTGTGGCTTAACCACGATGAAAGGCTCTCAAATCCATTTTTGAAGTGTTTTTACTCAGTAGTAAAGTGGGCTGGTATTGAGGGTAGCACCATAAAAAGGCTTTATAACGATAACATACTAAACACTGTTATTTGTATGCCATCTGTTCCTGAGCAAAAGCGCATAGGGCTATTCTTTGAAAACCTCGACAACCTTATCACCCTTCATCAGCGTGAGTGCATTTCTTTTACCGCAAGGGCGGGTAGGCTTATCCTGACCGCAAATAAAAAGCGAAATACTTCTTCTTGGGAACAGCGTAAGGTTCAAGGTGTTGCTGACCGCTTTGATAATCTGCGTATCCCTGTTGCAGCAAATCTTCGAGTTCACGGAACAACGCCGTATTATGGTGCAAACGGAATTCAGGATTATGTGGAGGGATTTACACACGATGGAGAATTTGTCCTTGTTGCTGAAGATGGAGCGAATGACTTAAAAAACTACCCTGTAAAATGCGTAAACGGGCGTATTTGGGTCAATAATCACGCTCATGTCCTTCAAGGAAAGGCGGGAATTGCCGATAATAGCTTTCTTGCCTTTGCCATAAGTCAATCAGATATTGAATCACTTTTGGTAGGTGGCGGTCGAGCAAAGTTGAATGCAGAAACCCTAATGAGCATTGAGTTTAGACTGCCCTGCTTGCAAGAACAGTATCGAATTGGCGAGTATTTGACACAGCTCAACCACCTTATCACCCTTCATCAGCGTAAGCCATTTTTAATGAAATGGAGGACTTCTGATGCTAACAGAAACCAAACGAACAGACTTGTTCTGTGAATATTATGCAAAATGGATTACGGTGTATAAGAAGGGCGCAATCAGAAAGGTGACGATGGATAAGTACCTGATGACGCAGAAATGGCTCGTTAAGCTCGTCCCAAACCTGAGAGTATGTGATATGAACCGGATCGCTTATCAGCAGCTGTTGAACGACTATGCTGAGTTCCACGAGCGCCAAACCACGATGGATTTTCACCACCAGCTCAAGGGAGCTATTCTTGATGCTGTTGATGAGGGCTTGATTGAAAGAGATCCTACTCGCAAGGCAATCATCAAGGGGAAGCCACCGGTTGCTAAAAAAATTAAGTATCTCAATCAGTTTGAGCTACATACGCTGCTGATCTCGCTCGACCTGAAGGATAAGGTGAATTGGGACTACTTTATCCTATTGGTAGCAAAGACAGGGATGCGCTTTTCTGAAGCACTGGCTCTTACCCCAAAAGACTTCGACTTTGCCCATCAAACACTGTCCATAAGCAAGACTTGGGACTACAAGGGAAAGGGCGGCTTCCAGCCTACGAAGAACAAGTCGTCTGTGCGGAAAATTCAAATTGACTGGCAAACCGTCATTCAATTCTCTGAATTAGTAAAGCACCTCCCCGAAGATAAGCCCATCTTTGTCAACTCCACTGTCTATAATTCGACGGTGAACGACATTCTCGGTAGGCATTGCAAAGCCTGTAACATCCCTGTCATCTCTGTCCACGGACTGCGGCACCCGTATGTCAAGCACACGACAAAAATTTTTAGCTTGCGCTCGATGGCTTTTCAAGCGCAGGCTTATCCTGATGCTCGGCGAAAAACTCGCGGAGCTTGTCAGCTT
>OGHO01001793.1_pt1 | contig 19011 bp, 10 predicted proteins | sample 1571421 | NCBI WGS metagenome assembly OGHO01 (sample SAMEA2581937, study PRJEB24529) | metagenome | biome: Human gut stool | place: China | collected 2011
TCGAGAAACCGGGTATTGTCCACCCACACCCCGTCACTATTGGTAGAACGTACTTTAAATGTATAGTGTCCCTTCGGCAAGTTAGTATAAGTGGCATTACGCAGCCGGTCGGCATACGTCCACTGATGTTCAAAACCTTCAAGAATATAAGCATACTGAATATTCTGCGGATTCGTATAATCGAGTGCTGCATACTGAATGGCAAAAATATTTTCTTTATGAGAAAGTACCAGTTCTTTTGTATCATCCAAACCTACCTTCAATACTGATCCTTCGCCCGGAACAATGTCCTGATTGGCTATCACCAATTTAGATAATACAATGGGAGGTACAAAGCGACTTTTGTTGATAGAATCAGGATCGAACATGAAAATACCATTACTGGCACCGAAAAGCATTTTTCCTTTGGAGGTAACAGCCGAAGCCGCTTCACTGAAACGTACACGGAAAGTGATGCTACGGTCGTCATAATTTTCAAAACGCTCTTCGTCGGGAATGAATTTACTAATGCCATTCTCCGTACTCATCCATAAATTCTGCTTCTTATCCTCACGAATGGAAAGCAGCACATCAGAAGGCAAGCCATCGAGTACCGAATAAGACTTGAATACTCCGTTTCCATTCTTGTCGATGGAAAGAAGTTTGTTGAGTCCTCCTCCAAAAGTAGCAAGGTAGAGCTCCTTCTTTTTCGTAGCAATAATCCAGTGCACGTCATTATTACTCAGGCTCTTTGCATCATTCGGATTACGGGAGAAGTGATGGAACTGAATCTCTTCGGGAGTTTTAAAATTCTCATCAAAGGCAACTGCTCCGGCTGTGGTTCCCACCCAGAGATGTCCATTGTTATCCGAAGTAATAAAACGGGTTTTATAGCAAAGATCAATCGGATATCCTTTTAGGTTATTACGGTGATTAACGAAAATAGTATTACCTGCTTTGTCTTTTGATATATAATTAATTCCGTTGGCAAAGGTTGCTACCCAAATTCTTCCGTTATGGTCCTCATAAACGCAATACACATTATCATTACTCAGACTATACATATCATCTTCATCATACCGGTAACGGGATAGTTTGTAAGATAGTCCATTGGGTGCAACCGACTCGGCACGTACCAGTCCATCTCCCTTTGTAGCAATCCAAAGTACTCCTTTGGAATCCTGTGTTATATCATAAACCGTACCTTTCATTGGTACACCGGAAAGTGAAACATTACCTGTTTCGGTCAGAAAGCCCAAATATTTATGGTTTGCATCATACACACGAAGACGCCCGTCTTTCAATCCAACCCATATATTTTTATGTTTATCCTCACAAAGTGCACGTACTTCATTGCTTAATGATTCATAACTATGTTCTTCGGGAGTCAGCATACTAAACTGAACCGATCGAAAAGTAACCTTTTCTAATCCCTTTGAATGAGTACATATCCACAGATTACCCTGTTTGTCCGAAAAAGTAGAATGAATTTTATTGGAGAAACGCCAATCGCTACTTCCTAACTCATCATAGAAAGGTACAAGACACTGCTCTTTACGGTCGTAAAAAGAGAAACCTCCACCATAAGGGTGCACCCAAAGGTATCCATTAGTATCTTCGTGAATATGAAAGGAAGGGCGCGAACGATCGGCAGCAGTAGGTTCTACACGTATCTGCTCCCGTTTTAATATTCCGGTAATCGGATTAAAATGCACCACTACTCCGGGTTCTTCCTGTTCAAACCATACTTCTGAAGATTTGTCTACATAAGCTGAAATAATAGGTGCGGAAGGCAAATTACGACAAGTAATATGAGAATAATGTACGTGTTCTTTAGTTTTCAGATTGTAGGTAAAAAAACCATCGGTAGAAGTGGCTATAACGACCTTATCCCCCCCCACCGCGCTGATAGCAGCAATACGCGAACGGGTAGGAAGTTCAAGTAACTCAAACTGGCCGTTCTTTTTTTGGTAACGCCACACGCGCCCTCTATCCGAACCAAAACAAATCTCCGTATCATCCTCCTGTACAGCGTAAAATGCCTGTTTAGGATCAGAAAACCGTTCTTTAGTCTCTACAAAATAAGAAACCGGATTTTTCTCTCCCGGACGAATCAGCCCTAAACCATTATCCGTCAGTATCCATTCATTATTGTTAGCATCCTGATATACTTTAAAAACTTTCGTAGCAGGGAAAAGACCAGATTTTGCCGAATAAATATCAGTCGAGAGATGATTTGTCCCTGCAAGAGTAGTCACACGAATGGCACCATCATTTTCGGTGAGCAGCCAAACGGTTCCGCAAGGAAGTACAGTGATCGTATTTACATTGGAAGTACTCCCCGGTTGGCCGGCAGCAGGCACTTGTTCGAAAGTCTCCGTACGCGGATCAAAACGATGAGCACGGTTATCATAAGTCAGCAACCACAAAAAACCGCTGGGGTCTTCGTACATTCGGTCTACACGATTGTTAGTCAGGCTGATAAAACTTCCCTGGCGTGCCTTATAGGTTTTAAAAGAGTATCCGTTGAAGCGGTTTATCCCATCCCAGGTAGAGAACCAGAGATTGCCTTTATGGTCTTGCAAAATGCTCATTACAGTGTTCTGAGACAGACCTTCCTCCGAAGAATAATGGGTGAAGAAACAGCTACGCTGGGCATCAGTCGCCAGCGCGATACTCAAAAATGTTATCAGAAATAAGATTCTTCTCATCATTTTATAAACTTCCATGCTGTAAAGATACAAATTAAACCGAATTTCACTCCATTTTTGTGTACTTTTTAACAAGGTATTAGCATGAGAAGGAGCAGGTAATGTGGTAAGCTACAAGCTAAAAACAGCTTTGTGCTTTCTCAAAAAGGTACGTTTCTTTTCTCAGTGCACAGAATCTAAGCAGGAATTTAATTTGCAAGTTGCTTATTAAAGAATGCCAGTATCTCCTCCTGCATCTCTTTACTACAGAAGTGAGGTAAATCCCATAGTCTAGTAATCAGTTTATCATCGGCAGACTGGCTCTTCCAGACCCGGTGCAACTGTGCATAAGCATCTTCTACAGCCGGAACCGGGAAAAGTTTATCCTTCCGTCCGTTAAAAAAAAGCATCGCTTTGGGGCAGGCTATAGAAGCAATGTGCGGATAATCCAGATAGCGCCTTAATCCGGGAAGCACATTGGCATAATTAGAATCTCCTTTACCACGCCCATAGTCGGGAGAAAGTTGATACTCCGTCGTAGTAAGCCAACAAACAGCCGCTCCGGCTTTTATTTTATCAGACAGAGCCGAAAGCATCCAGGATCGATAGGCACCCATCGAGAATCCCATACAACCGATTCGACCGGCATCTACTTCTTCCAAAGAAGCTAAAAAATCGGTGGTATACATATCTTCATAAGAGATAAATCCACTCCAACTACGTCCCAACATCTCAAAGCTACAAGCCAATGCCTGCTGACTTTCATAACGTACGCCTTCCTTACGCCCGCGTTCTCCCCAGAAAAGGGCATCAATAGAAATCACTACGTAGCCTTTGGAAGCCAGATAATCACCTACATACTGATCATCATAACATTGATGTACCCATTTGTCAGCGTCCGACAACACAAGAGAATCGACACCAAAAGGACGAATCATTTTTTCTTTTCCAATGGAGAAATGCGCTCCGTGGTCGTGGAGTAATACGACGGCAGGAAAAGGTCCTTCCCCCTCAGGTACCAATAAATAGGCAGGTACACGGGAATAGGCAGAAAGATTGAAACGAATCTTACGGGCTTCATATCCGGAACGATGCTCTATAGACACTACCTCCATATCATATTTGCTGGCAACAGGAGGCGGAGTTAACATGGCTTCCAATACAGTAGCACGAGCGGTTTTCCGCCAAATGGGAAAATCCTTCAACGGACTATTTCCCCAAGCCATAGGATAGGTAAGCTCCTGTTTTATCTGATCGAGGAAAACAGGATAATCTTTCTCTATTTCATAAGAAGACACCTCTTGTGCCGTACTTGCTAATGAAACAAAGATCAATAAGCAAAAGCAGATTCGTTTCAACATTCGCATTTACTTTTATTATCGCACTACTTTTACCAATGCATTTCCATTCTTTACCGGATTCCATCCATCTTCTCCAACTAAGGTTTCTTCTATCTGGTATCCTTTCAGATTTTTGAGCTGATGAGAGAAAGTGGCACGGCCCTTTGGATTGGCGCCCTCTCCGAAACTCTCATATTCGGCATAGAATACCGTTTTCTCTGCATCCTTTTTCCCCCAGTTATGCCATCCGGCAGGTTGTATGTGTTTGCCTAGATTGCAACGAATAAATACTGCCTGCGCATAGGGACGCCATGGACGGGAAAGATAAACACCTTTCACGCCATCATCGGCAGTGAGCGTACAGTCATAGAACACATAGCCATACTTCTTTCCTGCATCCGTAGAAGGGGCTGTAACATACCCATCTCTCTTGCTATGAATATGGCAACGATTGAAGACAGCAGTAGACCAACCAAATATAAAATCGACAGAACCTTCTATATAACAGTCTTCATAATACTGACGACTGTTTTTTCCGTATGTATAAAGGGTATCCTGGAAACCAAGAAACCGGCAGTTTTTAAAAAAGATCCGATCAGCAGAAACAAAACAAGCTACGGCTTGCCCAACAGGTCCGACAGTATTTTCAAAGGTGATGTTCTCCGCATAAAAATCAGGAGCATAAATATAGCAGGTAGATGATCCGGAAGTTCCTTTGGTCTCTCCAAAAACATTCTTCTTATTGGCATAATCATCATAAGAAATCACAGCACCTTCCTGTCCTATCAGTGATATATTAATCTTACTCTCGGGTATTACCACCTTTTCTTTGTATATACCTTTGCGAACAAGAATAGTAGTACGCACATCCTTACGGAAATCAGGCACCGCATCTATAGCCTCCTGGATAGTGAAGAAATCACCACTGCCATCCTGCGCCACCACATAATTGTAATGACGGACATACTTTGCCAGCTCAGGAACTGCTTTTGCAATGGCATCTACCGCCAAACCGGCTACTACACGTCCCCCATATACATTGAGATGTGTATTATCTTCACGTCCTTTCGGGAAAGCCGGTACTTTATTGGGGGCTACCCACATGAATAGTTTTTTAGATTCTACCGGTCCCAACCCCTGCACCAGATCATGAGTAATCTTATTCATGTCAATAAAGGCCACTCCCAACTCTTTTGCCACATTGCGGGGAGACTCAAGATAGGCACCATGTGTATCAAATAAAGTATCACCCTCCTGAACCGGTTCTGTTTCTCCGGCATCGTGGCGTGTATCCTTGGTTATACTTGCATCCAGCGGACGGACAAAATTACGACGTACAATTGCATTGCAAAGGATGGGTATTCCTCCTTTCGTCCGGGTTTCATTTACAAAACGGCGCAGATTAGCATCAAAAGTTGTTCCGGGTACAGTGTGCCGGTCCTCTTTGGGCTTTTCATCGTTATGTCCGAACTGAATAATAACATAATCGCCTTTATTCACCTGGGAAATCACTTTGTCCCAACGTCCTTCATCAATAAAGCTTTTAGAACTACGTCCGTTTACCGCATGATTGTCAATACGTACCTCTTCACTGAAGAATCCGGGTAGCATCATCCCCCACCCACGTTCCGGATTGCCACCTGTGATATTTTTGTTAGCCATTGTGGAGTCGCCTATCATAAATATGGTAAGCACTGGTTTATCTGCTTTAAAAGCAGATAAGAGAAAGAAGATGCTCAATAGAGCTACCAGTTTGTTTTTCATTTTTGTCGAACTTATTTATATTGTTGTGCAAACTTACAGAGTTTTTAGCTGAATGCCGTATAAAAACCGTTGTTTTAGGTGGAATAATTGTATATTTGGACAGGTTTTTAAAATTTGAAGTATGAAAACAAGAAGTAAAACATTCATTTTAGAGAAGGAAAAAGTATGGGAACCGGCAGGTGAAGGGGTTGTTCGCCAGATTATGGGATACGACGGACAAGTGATGCTGGTAAAGGTAAAGTTTGAAGCGGGAGCTATAGGAACACCGCATACTCACTACCATACTCAGACTACATACGTGGCAAGCGGTAAATTCGAATTCACCGTAAACGGTGAAAAACAGATAGTAGAAACCGGAGACGGTATATATATTGAACCTGATGCAGAGCACGGATGCATTTGTCTGGAAGCCGGAATACTGATTGACTGCTTCAGTCCGATGCGGGCAGACTTCCTAAAATAAAAAAAAATAGAGGGTGCACAGGGAAACTGGAACACCCTCTTCTGCAAAGAACATCATCCCCGTAAGTCATCACGACTTTACTGCGGAGGGGAGACTTCTCTTTTATTCTATAATTACCATTTTTTGATTTTCCACCAATACGGAATTGTAGAGGTATATAGGTATATAAGAGTAGAATTCTATTTTCTATGCTTCTTATAGTTATCAAAAGGTAACAACGGACCCTCATACCATCATCGGATACAATTCTATGGGAGATATCGTTCTATGTTGGGTAGAAACTGATTAATTATGTGGAAATATTGTGCTCTTTCAACTATTTATACGGATACCAATTGCTACTATCGGTGAAAATATTCTCAATAGTGTAACGCAAAGCTTCTTTAGGGGTCAATTGTTTTGCCCACTTCACTCTCCCGGCGGTTACAGCGCCCTCACCGGTATTTCCAAACTCAGCATAACGGGCTGTCTTTTCATTTGCTTCATTGCGCCAATTGTCCCACCCTTCAGGACGGATATGACTTCCAAACTCACAATTGAGGAAAGTAGTAGATGCATAAGGACGCCAGGGACGCCCTAAATACACTTTAGTTACCCCGGGAACAGCCGTTAGTTTACAGTTTTTGAATACATAACCGAACGCTACATTTTCAGGAGTAGAAGCTGCTGTTATATAAGAATTTCGCTTACTATGGATAGTGCAACGCTCAAAGAGAGCAGTAGCAGGACCAAAGATAAAATCGGTAGTTCCTTCTATGTAGCAACTGGTAAACAGCAAACGCGCCCCTTCTCTACCTGTATATATCGTATCCTGATTTCCCAGAAAACGGCAATGGATAAACATCAACCTGTCACCTTCTGTATGTAGCGCTACCGCTTGCCCAAGCGGAGCTGCATTATTTTCGATGGTCAGGTTCTTGAAAGTAATGTCATTTCCTTCTACCTTAATAGTATAAGTGCGAAAAGTACCCATCTTATTAATATTGGCATGATCATCATACGTAATAATAGTACCCTCGGCACTCTCACCTACCAGTTGTACATTCTTAACCCACGAAGGAATAACCAGTTTTTCTTTATAAATCCCATCCTTTATATATATAGTAACGGTGTAATCCATAAAAGCACGAACAGCCTCCACCGCCTCCTGAATAGTACGATATTCTCCGGTACCATCACGCGCCACTACAATCGTATCTTGTTTCTGCTGTGCTTGTACCGTTCCGATACAAGCCAACAGCAGCAACAGACTTACTCTCACTAACCTTCTCATTATTTCTTCTGTAAACGTTCATACTCAAGACTCGCCATAATGAATGGCCCTACAGCTTTCGGGTCATTATCACGAATCGTCTCATTAATATAATAATCATAATCTCCCGAACGATAGTTCTTTCCACCCAGTCCGGCAACGGCACAGGCTTTCGTTATGGTCACCAAACCGTCATTGTCTACTTCGATAAAGTTATCCAGAATCCCTTTATACCCCTTCAATGCCACATCCAGGTAAGACTGATCGATGTATCCCATACGTACCGCTTTGAATAGAGCATACACAAACATAGTCGAACAGGAAGATTCAAGATAATTTCCTTTTTCACCACTCTTGTCGAGCACCTGATACCACAATCCGGTTTTCGGATCCTGAATTCGTTTCACCTGAGTTGCTATATTATTAAGGATAACAAGCATTGAATCACGCCCTGCTTCATGTTTCGGAATGAAATCGAGTGCATCTACAAAAGCCATTGCATACCACCCCATAGCACGTCCCCAGCTATGTTTCGATTGTCCTGTTACGGGATCGGCCCAACGTTCTTTACGACTCACATCACAAGCATGGCGATACAACCCATTCTGCGGATCATAAGTGTGACGGGCTACAGTAATAAACTGATTCACTACATCAGCATAATCCTTCACCTGATTGTTGCGAAAAGCATATTCTGCGTAAAAAGGAGAAGCCATGTAGATACCATCGAGCCACATCTGATTGGGATAAATCTTTTTATGCCAGAAACCACCATCCTCATTGCGTGGATGCGTGTCAAGCTGACTACGCAACAAATCAATTGCTTTCTTATACTTTTCATCTTTAGACTCTTCATAAATACGGAAAAGGAATTTCCCGGAATTCAGACGGTCAATATTGTATTCATGCAATTTATAAGTAACAATGCTACCATCATTATGAATCATCGTATCAGCATATGCCAGTGCATAATCAACTATTTTTTTATCACCATATGCATCATACACATCGAGCATTGCCTGAAGCTCCAGTCCATGACAGTAGTCCCATTTCAGTTTAGGCTGAAAATCGAGTTGCCAGGATTCGGGACAACGAATCATCTCCGACTCCGTCATTCGAACGGACCAAGGCAGTTTATCACTTACTTTCTGAGCAGACAGAGAAACAGAACAGAGCAAAGTTCCCAGGACAAAAATTTTACAAATCGAATTCTTCTTCATTCTCATTTTGGTTATCGGTAATTAGATTTATTCCTTTAATGGGACAAAGATAGCGAGTCTTTTTTTATACGGTGTGTAGATTTCGATTCAAATAGTGTATTTATAAGTTTTCGTGCGCGCAAACATTAAATTCGTGTGCGATAACGTAGTTTTTTAGCGTTTTTGGACAATTTTGGTAGTATTCAGACAAAATTTACAGCAAAAGAGACAATAAATATGTTGATTTACATCAAATAATGTGTATTTTTGACCCCAGAATCAGAACTAATAATTTTAAATCATTTATCATGAGTACAATTCAAAATGCGATGGGTAAAATAACAAACTACAGATGGACCATCTGCGCTATGTTATTTTTCGCGACAACAGTTAACTACCTCGACCGTCAGGTGCTATCGCTGACGTGGGATGAATTTATCAAACCTGAATTCCATTGGGACGAATCACATTACGGTACTATTACCTCTGTATTTTCCATTGTATATGCAATCTGCATGTTGTTTGCAGGACGTTTCGTTGATTGGATGGGAACAAAGAAAGGTTTCCTTTGGGCTATCGGTGTATGGTCACTAGGTGCATGTCTTCATGCAGTCTGCGGTATAGTAACTGAGCATGTAGTGGGTCTTCACAGTGCTGCTGAGCTAGCTGCTGCAACAGGTACTGTTGTAGTCACTATTGCTACTGTTAGTATGTATTGCTTCCTGGCTGCCCGCTGCGTATTGGCACTCGGTGAAGCCGGTAACTTCCCTGCAGCTATTAAAGTAACGGCTGAATACTTCCCTAAGAAGGACCGCGCTTATGCAACTTCTATCTTCAATGCCGGTGCTTCTATCGGTGCGTTGATTGCTCCGTTAACCATTCCAGTTCTTGCTAAATTCTGGGGTTGGGAAATGGCATTCATTGTTATTGGTGCCCTTGGTTTCATCTGGATGGGCTTCTGGGTATTCATGTATACTCCTCCCGCAAAGAGTAAACACGTGAATAAGGCTGAGTTGGAATACATCGAACAGGACAAACACGAAGTAGGTGGTACTTATGTAGAGGAAAAGAACGAAAAGAAGATGAAATTTTGGCAGTGTTTCAGTTACAAACAGACTTGGGCATTCGCTTTCGGCAAGTTTATGACAGACGGCGTATGGTGGTTCTTCCTCTTCTGGACTCCTTCTTATCTGTTCACACAGTTCGGTATCAAGACTTCAAGTGGTTTGGGTATGGGATTGATTTTTACGTTGTATGCAATCACCATGTTGTCTATCTATGGAGGTAAACTTCCTACTATCTTTATTAATAAAACAGGTATGAACCCGTATGCAGCCCGTATGAAAGCGATGTTGATTTTCGCATTCTTCCCGCTGGTAGTATTGCTGGCTCAACCGCTGGGTACTATCTCTCCATGGCTTCCTGTTATTATGATTGGTATAGGTGGTGCCGCTCACCAGTCCTGGTCAGCAAATATCTTCTCTACTGTAAGTGATATGTTCCCAAGAGCAGCTATTGCAAGTATCACGGGTATTGGTGGTATGGCCGGTGGTTTCGGTTCAATGATTCTGCAGAAAGTAGCAGGTAATCTCTTCGTATATTCATCAGGAAGTACAATAGTAGATGGAAAAGAAGTAGAAATGACTCATGATTTGCTGGAACAAGGCGCACAGTTTGTACGTCCTGCCATGGAATTTATGGGCTTCTCTGGTAAACCAGCAGGATACTTCATCATCTTCTGTGTATGTGCGGTGGCCTACTTGATTGGTTGGGTTGTAATGAAGGCTTTGGTACCTAAGTACAAACCTATCGTACTGGAATAATAATATTATAAGTTTATAATAGAATAAACAATGAAAAAGGTGCTCAGCAATGGGCACCTTTTTTAGTATAATATAAAAAGTATGGGCACAAAAAAAGCCCCTTCTCACGAAGCGGCTCTCTTCTGCACTCTCCCGCTAAAACTACACAAACCCCAGTGCCCACTTTAGCAAATTACACCTTCAAACGGTTCATGAGAGATGCAGGAGCGCAAAACTTTAAGATGAAAAAAAGGGAAGTCTCACGACTTCCACAATTCTTCTAACCTTAAATCTAAATCTCTATGAAAAAAACGTTTGGCAAATATAGGGGTTTATTCTATTCAGAGATATTAATAAAAGATATAAAGAATTGAGGAACATTTAAGATTTACTAAATGGAATTGGTAAAGCTTTATAAAACCGTATCGAGCAGATCGGCGTAGATAGGATTTTGTCGTAATAAGTGAGGTACCCCTGTCATAAATAGCTGCTTGCGGGCACGAGTGAGCGCAACGTTTAGTTTCCGGTCAATCCATACTCCTTTTTCTTCCGTAAGGTTGGCAAGAAATTTCAGTTGATAAGTACGGTTCACACAGAAAGAATAAATAATCACATCCCTCTCACTCCCCTGGAAACGTTCTACGGTGTCCACCAGAATATCATTCAAAACAGGAATTCCCAAAGCAGCTATTTCGCTCTTTATAAGGGCTATCTGGCTGCGATAAGGAGTGATAACGCCTAAAGTCAAAGCAGAATGAAAACCAGAACCGCTTGCTTCATACTGTCGGTAAACGGCAGCGGCCAACCGCGCTGTAAGTCGTGCTTCGAAATGGTTAATCTTCGCTGATTGTGAAGGAGTCTCCGGCACCGAGGGAAGAAAAGCTACCCGATGCACCAATATATCAGCAAATTCATCACTCTCCAGTCCCGGAGCAAGTACAAGTTCACCTTGCTGATGCGGCAAACCGACCGCTTCCAGTAATCCGCCATAAAAAGCACGATTAGGAAACCGGGCTACTTCCACATTCATACGTCCCTGCCGGCAAAGCATATCGTAAAAACGCTGAGTGGTTGGTGACGAGTGATTGGCAGAGACTGTACGATAGAGACGTTCGAACAGAGAATCTTTCAAGTTATACAAACCGATACTCTGCAAACATTCTTCACATACTTCAGATTGCGATTCGGATTGAAGAACAACGGCAGGCAATTGCTTATGATCACCGATAAGAATAAACTTACCGATGGCATTGTTGCCAGCCACATCTCTTGCACAAAGAAGCCCTAACAATTGTGGTTCCAATATCTGGGTAGCCTCATCCACAATAGCCACATCAAAAGTCTTCAGACGAAACATATCCGTTTTAAATGAGAAGGTAGCAACAGTACCAACAAAAACACGGCAACATTCTATGCGTGCATGTACTTCACGACGTGTAGAACAGGTTTCCAGCACATTCTCCATTAATCGAGAACGGAAAGGAGGATCACAAGAGAGCTCACTTCCGATACGAATAAAATCAATCTCAGGCGTTATTACAGAAAGGGTTTTGCAGATCTCATCCACTGCACGATTTGTATATGAAAGTAACAATATCTGTTTCCCTTCACGATAGAAAGCTTCTACCATACCACGCAAAGCACGGGAAGTCTTTCCGGTGCCCGGAGGACCTATCAAAAGAAAATAATCCCCGGCTGCCTGTGCCTTCAGGGTAATGCGGGAAAAATCATTGGAAGCGGCTGCAATACGGGCATCAAAAGAAGTATCAAATTCCGGTTCACGCTGAGACAGCAATAGATCCCGGCGATCCTTGTTAGCGGAAAGGAAAGCGGAAAGTCCCAGATACATGCTGCGGAAAGAGGTATCCATATAATCGTGCTCTATGGCATAGCAACTATCCAGAGGAAGCACAGAAGTATTTTGCTGCGAAGCACGAAGACGGATACGGATATCCCGGTCGGTGATTCGCTCTATATTCCCTTTGAATACCATCTTATTGGTTACATTGTCCGTATCTTGATTGCGTTGATAAAGGACAATGGCGTCACCCTCACGGAAATTCGGTAAAACTTGCAGAGATAAATCATTGACCGGACGTGCCAATACAAGATATGCCTTATGTATATCTGCCGCATGATTCTCTGTGATCGTCAGATCATATAGTATCTCCCCCGCCTCACGCTTTTCTTCAAGTGTGGAAAGCCACAAAGCAGCAGCTCCTGCACGCCCTTCATAATCAATATCACCTGATTTTGAAGTGTACAATTCCTTGGTTATAAAATTGTAGAGTGTGTAGAAGTAACATTGTTCCAATGCAGTAAGCATCCGGATACGTTGTGCCACTGCATCGATGGACGGATAAAGATAGCGTTTCCATAACGTGTTATTCAGATGACGCTCATTCAGTGTCTCCGGATTGATAGCTTTCAGGCATTCCGCTGTATAATGAGGACTGTTACGTAATTGCATGCCATATTCATTCGCCACAATCCGGTTGCGAACATCCATCACACGCCGTACCATCGCCCACGATGGACGGGCAGGATATAACAACGGGTAACGTGTATACAGTAAATATGCCTTTACTCTGCGGTGGTCCATTCCCATAGAATATTCCAGCACTGCCTGATACAATAACATCTGTACCTTATTATTCTCTTTCGGTTCCACCTTGCCCCGGATAGAATACTCATCGGCTTTACCCGACTTCATTTCTATAAAGGAAGACATATCGCGCTGCATATAGTCCAGACGTCCTTGCAACCCCAGTGCTTCACATATATAGGTAGGTTCCAATACTGCATCTGTTTTATCCAGTTCATAACCGGGAGTCCGGAAAGTTTCAGTCACCGTTTGACGGATATGTTCGAAGTGTCGTTTACAATCGGCAAAGAATTCCTTTTCTTTCTCCTTGTCCAGCAAATCGGCACATGCAGCCAACTCTATGGAATAAGTGCGGAAAGCCTTTTTCATGCAGGATAAATAGTCCGGCTCCTCTTTCGCATAGATCCATTCGTCCAGGAAAAGATTGGCAATATTACCGAGCAAAAGAGGACGTGTATTATCGGGAGATTGCAAACGTGCCAGCAGATAATTAGCCGGATGATGCCCGTAATCTTTAAAACACTCTGCCAGAGCACTGATATCCAACAGATAATCCGGTTCTAAAATAATAAAGGAAGGTATCAGTACACCTGCCTCATCTACAGCTACATCCAATAGATTGACCTGTGCATGGCGCCATAACAATTGGCAGGTTTCTGCAAATTCCTCATTCACCTGCGGTACATTATATCGCACCCGTAACGGTTCATCAGCAACGGCATCTACAGGCAATACATATAAATATGTATCATCGGCATATTGAAAACAAACACGCATCCGGCGTACCCGTTCTTTAGCAGGCGGAGAAACGATGTAAGTAGCATCTGCACGGGGAAGCAAGCGGTAAAGTTCCGCCGGTATCTCCTCTCCCGTAAGCTTCTTCACAAAGAAAGCCAACGTCTTGATGTCTCTCAACAGATTCTCTCGTGAGGGTTCAGCCAAACGGTTCAGAACAGCATTGGAGGTCAGGCGAAAAGTATGTAAGCGATTTTGTTCCACAACAGACAGTCCAGCTTTTGAGGCTACAAAGCTGATACGTGCAGACAAGTCAGTCATTTGCAGACTACCATCCGGCATTTGTGTACGACAAAGACGTTCCAGAAATTCACGAAGCTGACGGTAAGCCGTTGTTAATGGAATATTTTCATCCCGGCAGACAGTAAGTAAGAAGTGATAGTATTCCCGTACCTCTTCCTGCATTATTCCTCCTTATCTTCATCCGCCTCGTCCGTGTCAGTTTTCTTATCCTTAATCATCAGGATACTCAACTCATAGAGCAGATAAAGCGGAATGGAAACCACCGTCAGAGTGAAAGGGTCGCCGGTTGGCGTAATAATAGCTGCGACTATCACAATTATCACCAGTGCATGACGACGATACTTGCGCAGGAAAGATTTGTGCACCAATCCCAAAAGTGAAAGTAACCAGGTCACCAACGGCAATTCAAAAGCCAGTCCCATACAGAGCACCAGCATCATGAAGTTATCTATGTAAGAATTTAAAGAAATCTGATTCTCGATGGCGGCACTCAGTTCGTAGGTTGAGAGAAAGCGCAACGTCAATGGATAGACCATAAAATAGCCCAGCAGTACACCGAGGAAAAACATCACCGTACCAATGCATAAAGCCTTCTTCACCCCACGACGTTCGTTAGGGTAAAGAGCAGGACTGATAAACCTCCAGATTTCGAAAAAGATATAAGGCGTAGCCGTCACCACTGACATCCAGAATGCGGTGGACATATGAACAAAGAACGGAGCCGCCAGATTTATATTGATCAGTTTGACATGAAACTGCTGCGTAAAGAATTCATCGTTAAGATTGAATGTTTTTCCTACATATCGCAGCACGTCGTAAAAGATGAAATCATTGTGGCAGGGTGCCAACACCACATTATCAAATAACCACGGCATTGCAATAAAATAACCGACTGCAAGTACAAACCACACGCCGAGAACGCGAAACAGTACCCGACGCAATTCGTCCAAATGATCCCAAAAGGTTAGTTCTTTATCTGCCATACTAGTGAAATAGTTACAAGCCACGAGCTACGAGCTACAAGTACCTTCGGCATGATAGCGCAGGTACTTGTAGCTCGTAGCTTGTAACCCGTAGCTTATTATTTTTTAGAAGCCGGCTCTTCTATATCATCCTTTGCCTTATTTATTTCTTCTTTCGCCTCATTCACACCGTCCTTGAAGCTCTTCACGCCTTTACCCAATCCCTTCATCAATTCAGGTATCTTCTTACCACCGAACAGCAACAGGATAAGCAAAGCGATAATGACCCATTCGGAACCGCTGGGCAGAAAGCCTAATAAAAGTAAGTTTGTCATATTCATAGTTTTTTAAATTTGTTGCAAATATAATAGTTTCACTACAGATTACACACTTTTACACGGATTAAAACGAAAAGAATAAGAGTAAAACCGAATATCAGTCCTGATAATAAACCCTCTTCACCCGTGTAGAAACGCTTGTCAATACTTCGTAAGGAATGGTTTCAAGTACATCGGAAAGCACCGTAATGGGCAGATGATCGCCAAATATCTCTACGGTATCCCCCTCTTTACATTCAATATCCGTAACGTCTATCATACAGACATCCATGCAAATATTACCGACATAAGGTGCACGTTGCCCATTCACCAAACAATATGCATGACCATTGCCTAAGTGACGGTTTAGTCCGTCGGCATATCCGATAGGCAGTGCAGCAATACGTGAATCACGTTTCAGATGCCCTTTGCGACTATATCCAACCGTATCTTCTTCGGGTACCTCCCGTATTTGCAGAATGGTAGTTTTCAGTGTACTTACATTATTTATAATAGTATTATCGATCGGACTGATACCATACAAACCGATGCCCAGACGTACCATATCGAACTGTGCTCCGGGGAAACGCTCAATACCTGCCGAGTTGCAGATGTGACGGAGTATCTTATGCGGAAATGCTGCTTGCAACTGCATAGAGGCTGCTTCAAACATTTCTATCTGTCCACGCGTAAACGCATCAAACTGAGATGCATCACTGCCTACAAGGTGAGAGAATACAGACCGTGCAATGACAGCATTCTGGCTCTTCAACCGTTCTATAAGTCGTGGCATATCCTCGGGGGCAAAGCCCAGACGGTGCATACCCGTATCCAGTTTTATATGAATAGGGAAGTTGGTGATGCCTTCTTTTTCCGCCTCCTTAATCAGTGCATCCAGCAAATGGAAGCTGTACACTTCCGGCTCCAGCTTATAATCGAACATAGTCTTGAATGCCGTCATCTCCGGATTCATAATGATAATGCTCGCCGTAATGCCTGCTTTGCGCAGTTCGGAACCTTCGTCGGCCACAGCCACAGCCAGATAGTCGACATGATGTTCCTGTAGTGTCTTGGCAATCTCATACGAACCTGCACCATACGCAGATGCTTTCACCATGCAGACCATCTTGGTTTCCGGCTTCAGTTTACTACGATAATAATTCAGGTTGGCTATCATGGCTCCAAGATTCACTTCAAGAATCGTTTCGTGTACCTTCTTCTCCAGTTCTTCCGTCAAAGCATCAAAGCCAAACTGACGGGCACCTTTTATCAATATAATTTCATTTTCCAACCGTAGCTCACCACGGGAAATAGCACGCAACAATGCTTCCGTATTAGGATAGAAAGCCTTTTCAATATCAAAACGTGCAGCACACGAAGCAATCTCATTTCCAACACCGATGATGCGCTCAATGCCACGACTGTTGATCAACTGCGATACCTTCCGGTAAAGCGTCGGTGCATTCTGGCCCGTTTCCAGTATATCAGAAAGAATGAGTGTACGCTTCAACCCATTGCTTTGCGAGCGACGGTAGAGGAAATCAAGCGCAATGTCCAATGAGGCGAGATCACTGTTATAACTATCATTAATCAATAAACAACCGTTTTTACCCTCCTTCACCTCCAGGCGCATAGCCACCGGTTCCAGTGTCGTCATACGCTCCGTAATTTTTTCAGCGGGAAGCATTAGGTAAAGACAAGCCGCCAGACAGTTCAGCGAATTCTCAATAGAAGCATCGTCAATGAAAGGCAGCATAAAAGTATTGTCCATTTCCAGGTAACGGTAAGAGATGACGGTACAATCCTCCTTCTTCTCCACCTTACTTATAAACAGAGGACGCTCCATATCTTTCCGGCTCCATGCTATTTCACGGGCACTGAGCATGGATTTTGCCACACAATTGCTGATAAACTCATCATCACCGTTATAAATCACCACATCGCAGTTCTTAAACAGAGTCAGCTTCTCCATACATTTCTCTTGCAGAGAAAAGAAGTTTTCCTGATGAGCACCACCAATGTTAGTCAGTATGCCAATGGTTGGTTTGATAATATTCTGTAAGGCACGCATTTCTCCCATCTCAGAGATACCAGCCTCAAAAATAGCAAGCTCAGACTGTTCGTTCATTTGCCAGACAGACAGAGGCACCCCGATCTGAGAATTATAACTGCGAGGCGAACGGACAATTACCCGTTCGGGACTAAGCAACTGATGAAGCCACTCTTTCACAATAGTCTTTCCATTACTGCCTGTAATGCCAATCACAGGAATCTGGAATTGCTCACGATGTTGCTCCGCCAATTTCTGCAAAGCTTTCAACGGATTGGCAACCACTAAAAAATTGACAGTTGACAATTGACAATTGACAATGGGCTGCGCGCTATCACGCTGCATAGAATTGTCAATTGTCAATTGCCCATTTTCAATTGCTTTGTAGGTTTCTTTGCTAACTACAAAGTTACGGACGCCACGTGAATATAAATCAGGGATATAGCGGGCACCATCATTGCGTTTGGTAGTTAAGGCAAAGAACAAAGTTTCTTCGGGGAAACTCAAGGAACGGCTATCGGTAAGTAACCAGTCTATAGTTGCCGGCGTGTCCCCCACACGTCGTGCACCAATGCGTTCGGCTATTGTTTCAATCGTATATGACATATTTCTTTCTCGTTTTGGAAATCTAAGTACGGGTATTTTTGGTTAAGTCGATCTATTTTTAACACAATTTGTCCTAAAAAACGCTTATACTCCTCTGACTCCGGATGAAAGGGCTTATGAGATAGCGCTTTATTGATATTTTCACTTTCCTGCATAATCTCTAACGCATCTTCCGAAAAGCAAGTCTGCACAAACTTCTCCCATACATAGCGTACCGCCTGGGGGGACGGATGCACCATATCGTCAGCATAAAAACGATAGTCGCGAAGCTCGTCAAGCAAGAGTTCGTAAGCCGGAAAATAAGAGACATGTTCGGGAAAAGAAGCCTGCAACTGGTCGATGGCAAGCAAAAGCGTGGCTTTACTCAATTGATTGGCATGCATTCCATCGCGTATGTGTCGTATAGGACTAACGGTAAGAATCACTTTCAGCTTCGGGTTCCGGGCAATCAAACCGGAGAAAAGGGAAATATAGTCGGATACAATCTCCTGCACACTGAGTCTGCGACGAATAAAGACAGATTCCGGTTGCTTGTGGCAGTTTGCAACCACATGCCCCGTAATCTTCTGTTCGTACACCCAGGATGTACCAAAAGTCAACATCAGACAATCCAGTTGATGAATGCATTCGTGTGCTGCCAGCAAACGGGCATTAATGCGCTGCAAAGTTTCCTCCATTGAAGGTGAAGAAAAATCTCCATGATGCATGGGGCTGTGCCAGCATTCGCGGAAGAAAAACAAATCTTCTTCCTTATATACCTTACCTGCCACCACCTCACGCAAGGCAGCCGAAATGGACAAGGGATTATAAAGAACCCCAAATGGATTTATATCCGGATGGAATTTAGCATCCACGAGTAAGCTCCCCATGTTGGTAGCAAAACAAGACCCCATCAACAGGAGGTTATCTGCCTTTACAAGAGGTGGCAAACCGGAAGACAACCC
>OGHO01001802.1_pt1 | contig 18906 bp, 13 predicted proteins | sample 1571421 | NCBI WGS metagenome assembly OGHO01 (sample SAMEA2581937, study PRJEB24529) | metagenome | biome: Human gut stool | place: China | collected 2011
GGAAGTAGAAATCTACTACCGCTTCATCGGCAAAATCGACTGACCTTTCTTTTTTACCCAACAATATCTTTAATTAAGGGAAACGGGAGAAAGTTTTCCGGATATCGGCGTATTGGAGTCCCTGTCCCATCTGTTGGAACTGCCGATTCAGGACATTGTGACCGGAGAGCGGGCGGGAGACCGGGAGGAGGCTGTGACGGAAGTCGTGAGACTGGCAAAGCTCCAGGAGCAGCGGAAACGTGAAAAGAGGATCCTGTATCTGATCGTGCTGGGGCTTTTAATCTATCACTGTGTCATCGGGATCTGTTTATTTTCCGGAAGAGGGTTGTTTGGGGGAAGAGATATTGCCTGCCAGGTGGCCGGAATCTCCATGGCGGGGACACTGACGATGCTGGGGCTTGTATACCGGTATTTCGGAAAGGAAGAGGATGTGAAAATGATTCCCTCCAGTCAATTAAGCAGAGGACTTGGAATAGCATCCCTTGCGATGCTATTGTGGAGTGTTGGAATCATGTATTTAAGCTTCGGAATGATCCGGGCAGGAAGTGTTCCCCTTGGTATGGAACTCAGCTCCCTGGGACCGTTTTTGAACAATCAGCTTTGTGCGGGCTATGCCCTGAATGTAATATTTCTGGCAGTGGAAATGTACCGTCTGCTCATGGAGCGGACGGTACTGCATCCTGGATGTGTGATCTCACCGGCGGTCATCTATCTGGATTTCTTTTACATAGACATTCTGGGCCGGATGGATACCCTGGACAGCGTCTGGAAGGCACTGGACAGAGGGACGCTACTCATTTTGCTGGAGGCAGTGTCGGGAATTGTATTTCTGTTTATACAGTCCCACCGTTCTCGTTCTCACGCATCCGATAGCCCACGCCGATCTCTGTGAATACATACTGGGGCTGTGCGGGATTCTGCTCCAGCTTTCTGCGGATGTTCGCCATGTTGACTCGCAGGATCTGGTTATTATTGTCCATGTAGGGTCCCCAGATGGCATTCATGATATAGCTGTATGTCAGGACTCTGCCGGAATTTTCCGCTAAAAGTGTAAGCAGCTGGTATTCAATCTGGGTCAGATGCACCTCTTCGCCCCGCAGGCGGATCAGACGTTTTTCGAAATCAATCTTCAGATCCAGTGCCTTATACACATGACCGGGAGTCTGGGCATGGCTGTGCCGCAGAGAAGTGCGGATCCTTGCCATGAGCTCGCCGGTGCCGAAGGGCTTCGTGATATAATCGTCCGCGCCCAGATCCAGAGCGGAGACCTTCTCCTGCTCCTTGGTGCGGGCAGATATGATGATCACCGGAACATCGCTCCAGGAACGCAGCTTTTGCAACACATCCAATCCGTCCATGTCCGGCAACCCTAAGTCTAGCAGGATCACATTGGGGCAGAAAGAAGTGCTGAGACTCAGTCCCTCTCTGCCGTTTAAGGCATGCATGATCTTGTAGCCTTCCCGGTCCATGGTAGCGGTGATGAAATTACTGATACTTCTATCGTCTTCGATTAAAAGAACTTTGATCTTATTCATATCTGTGATCCATATCCTTTCCGGTATTTTCAAGAGTTCTGTCTTATGTGGCTGAGAGTACACTTATTTTTCTGAAGCAACAGCTCCCACCTTGGGCAGTGTGAAACAGAATTCCGCGCCATCCGCATGATTCCGGCCACTCAGCGTTCCGTGATGGGCGGTGATGATGGTCTTGCAGATGGACAGACCGATACCCATGCCCTTGCGGGAATCCGAGCTCTGGGAATTGTTGTAGGTACCCGTCTCGAACAGATTCTGTAATTTTTCTTCCGACAATCCTTTTCCGTAGTCTCTCACAATAAAAGATACATGCTCCGGATGATCCTCCACGATGAAATCAATGGGCAGGATACTTCCGGAATGAACGATGGCGTTTTCCAGCAGATTGATGGTGACCTGCTCGATCAGCACCGCATCCATGGGGATCATCAGAAATTCCTCAGGGATCTTGACCCGGATGGCGGCATCGGGATAGCGCTTTTTCAGCTTCTCCAAAGCTTCTCCCACCACTTCCTCCACCGGTTCCTCTGTGGTATTGATGCTTAAGCTGTCTCCCTGGATACGAGTGACGGACAGCAGATTTTCCACCATATTCAACAGCCAGTTGGAATCCTCATAGATATTGGTCATGATCGTACGCTGTTCGGTGGAGCTTAGATCGTTCTGACTTTCCAGAAACAGGGAGCTGTTGCCGATGATGCCGGTGAGCGGCGTGCGCAGATCGTGGGAGATGGCGCGCAGTAGATTTGCACGCATCTTTTCCATTTCGGCCTCTGCCAGCCGCTTTTCCCGCTCTGCGATCATCTCGGACTGGATGGTCATATGGGAGGTCATGGTACACAGGATCAGAGTGATCCCACTCATCAGCAGGAAGGTGATAGGGTAGCCGGTCAGTGAGAAATTAAGCTTATAATACGGATAGGTGAACAGATAATTGATCGCTATTACGGAAAAAAGGGTGCAGGCAATGCCGTAGCCGTAGCCCACCGTCCATCTGGCGATGATCACCAGTGCCAGAATGTAGAACAGTGCTACATTGGCATGGTTGTCCGGTACTATATGCTGATATAAAAAAGAGGCAAGAGTGGCGCACAGCATGCAGGCGGCACAGATCAGGATACTGATGGCGTGTCTGGTAAAGGGTGGTTTTAAGCGGAAGCTTTTCCGCGGTGATTTTTTATCGGAAAGTGATCGGAACACGGTGTGATCCTCCATGAAATATTGTTAGTCGTTTTGTAAATTTATTATAACTATAGTACCATTACTTTGCAATGCAAGGTGTAAAGAAGTAGTTAAGGATATATGAAAACCGGTATATTTTCCCCTAAAGCTACGGCAAAAGGCAGATATCCTCAGGAAAATCCAAGACACAAAAAATAGGAACATATACTTTCGTTAGGTTGACATCAGGAAAAACATTAGATTAAAATGTAGTATGGCGGCGGTCCTGAAAGAGCGGACCGTCTATGTGGACAGGAGAGGAATAGGTTATGTTTCTGACAGGATTGGCACTATTGCCGGCCATCGCACTGGTGGTATGGATCTATAGACAGGATAAGGTGGAGAAGGAGCCGGGGGGATTATTGTGGAAAATATTCCTGTTTGGTGTATTGTCTGTGATCCCCGCCATGATACTGGAAATCATTCTGGATGAAGTATTTCTGGTATTTATGGATGCAGATACGCTGTGCTACGTGATCCTGGATAATTTTATCGGGGTGGCACTAATCGAGGAACTTTGCAAGATGCAGGCGGCCAAATGGGCGGCATGGAAGCATCCGGCATTTAATTATAAATTCGATGCCATCGTGTACTGCGTGACTTCGGCATTGGGATTTGCAGCCATTGAAAATGTTCTGTATTGTCTGGAAGGTGACATTGGGACGGCAGTGACCAGAGCCCTGCTGTCCGTGCCTTCCCATGCCATCGATGGCGTGATCATGGGATATTTCTTCGGTGTGGCGAAGGAGGCAGAACTTGCAGGCAATAAAAAACGCAGGAAACGCTACCTGAAGCTCAGCGTGTTCATGCCGATGATCGAACACGGTATCTATGATTCCGCATTGTCTCTGGATGCGGACTGGATCTTCGTTTTCTTTTTCCTGTTTGTAATCGTGGTGGATGTCTGGACCTATAAATTTGTGAAAAAGCAGTCTGGGCAGGACCGGGAGCTGTCTGCATAAAGATTGCGTTAAGACCCCGTGAAAATTTTATAAATTCACGAAAAACGGTAGGATCGGGTCTTTGCTTCATGTTAAGATAAAGAAAACATAAAGAAAGGAAAGACCAATATTGAAGTTATTCAATCCAAAGATCCGGCAAAAATTTGCAGAATCCTTGAAGGCGGTCCTGCCGGTAGTAGGGATCGTGATCGTATTAAGCTTTACCATAGCCCCCATTACCTCCAGTATCCTGCTGTGCTTTCTGGTGGGGGCGGTGATGGTCATGGTCGGTATGATGTTTTTCACCCTGGGTGCGGAGATGTCCATGACCCCCATGGGAGAAAAAGTGGGTGCCAGAATGACCCAGAGTAAAAACATTCTGCTGATCGTAGTGCTATCTTTCCTGTTGGGAGTCGTGATCACCATTTCCGAGCCTGACTTACAGGTGCTGGCGACACAGGTGCCTTCGGTGCCGAACATGACGCTGATCCTGGCAGTGGCAGTGGGGGTTGGAATCTTCCTGGTCATTGCTCTTCTGCGTATGTTGATCGGTGTGGCCCTGCCGCCATTGTTGACCTTTTTCTACATAGTAGTGTTCGTTCTTGCATTTTTCGTACCGGAGAACTTCCGGGCAGTGGCGTTTGATTCCGGAGGTGTGACCACGGGACCCATGACAGTTCCTTTTATCATGGCTCTAGGTGTCGGTATTGCGTCCATCCGTAATGACCACCATGCGGCGGACGACAGCTTCGGTCTGGTAGCACTGTGCTCCATCGGCCCGATCCTGGCGGTCATGGTGCTGGGGCTGATCTATAAGCCGACCAATGCGGATTACCAGCCGGTGGCGATCCCGGAGATCGCTGATTCCGTGGAACTGGCGCAGCTTTTTGCTCATGGGATTCCGGATTATATGAAAGAGATCGCACTCTCATTACTTCCCATTGTATTGTTTTTCGGTCTGTTCCAGATATTTGCCCTGCGGCTGTCGGGGAAGACACTGGCGAAGATTCTGATCGGTCTGGTGTATACTTATATCGGTCTGGTACTGTTCCTGACCGGTGCAAATGTGGGCTTTATGCCTGCCGGTAATTACCTCGGTCAGGTCATGGCAGCCAGATCCTACAGGTGGGTATTGGTGCCGGTGGGAGCACTGATCGGTTACTTTATCGTAAAAGCGGAGCCCGCGGTCTATGTACTGAATCATCAGGTAGAGGAGCTGACGGACGGTGCCATCTCTGCCAGATCCATGGGGGTTTCTCTGTCCGTGGGCGTATCCTTATCCGTAGCACTGGCGATGATCCGCGTGCTGACGGGGATCCCGATTCTATGGTTTTTGATCCCAGGCTATGGTGTGGCGATCGGACTATCCTTTTTTGTACCGAAGATATTCACAGCGATCGCCTTCGACTCCGGCGGTGTGGCGAGCGGTCCCATGACAGCTACCTTTTTACTGCCGTTAGCGCAGGGTGCCTGTGTGGCGGTGGGCGGCAATTTAGTCGCAGATGCTTTCGGTGTGGTAGCAATGGTAGCCATGACACCGCTGATCACGATCCAGATATTGGGAATGGTATATCAGTTAAAGCAGCAGAAGAGCGGTGCAGGCGTATTTGCCGGTGCGGCGGATGCATTTGGTGCTTTGGATGAGAATGCCATCATTGAACTGTAGGAGGTGTGCCCATGAGTGAATTATATATGATGGTCACCATCACCAATCGTCAGCTGACGAGGAAATTCGTGGAATGCTATAAAGAAAAAGGCGCACAGGTCGGCAGTGTTACCGTCGGCATGGGAACCGCGGCGAATGAGATCTTAGATTATTTTGGACTGGACGGCATGGAGAAGAGCGTATTGTTCCATCTCGTCACAGATGCTGCCTGGCGGCAGATCAAGGCTGCTCTGCGTAAGAAAATGCAGATTGATCTCCCGGGAATGGGAATCGCATTTATCATTCCAGTGAGCAGTGTCGGTGGCAAGAAAGCATTGAATTACCTGACCTGCGGGCAGGAATTCGTAAAAGGAGAGGAGTCCACATTGAAAGAGACGAAGAATGAGCTTCTGGTAGTGATAGCCAATCATGGATATACGGAACTGGTCATGGATGCAGCGAGAGAAGTACATGCGGCGGGCGGTACAGTCATCCATGCCAAGGGCACCGGAACAGAGAATGCACAGCAGTTTCTGGGCGTGACACTGGTGCCGGAAAAAGAAATGTTGTTCATTGTGGTAAAAAGTGAGCAGAAAAATTCCATCATGCGTGCTATAATGGAAAAAGCAGGACTGGAGAGTAAAGCACAAAGCATCGTATTCTCCCTTCCTGTGACAGATACTGCAGGCATGCGCCTGATGGAGGAGATGGGAGAGACATGACAAACGGCTTATCCGGACCCAGGAAGCAGTTCCTGGACGTGCTCCGGGTACTGGCAACCTGTGCAGTGGTGCTGATGCACGTACTGACGGGTGCGACAGATGTGACAGACGCGTCAATAGTGCCGGAATACCGGTCATTATTGCTGTCAGTTATGGATCTGGTGACCTGGTGTGTTCCTATATTTTTAATGATCTCGGGATATTTGTTCCTGAATCCGGAACGCACATTGACTTATCCGGTCATGATTAAAAAATATTGCAGGAGGATTGCGCTGGCGATCCTCCTATTCGGCGTTCCGTATGCAGCTTCCGAGCTGGTAGTGGCGGAGCGGACCTTCCGGATCAGGATGATCCCGGAGGCACTGAAGATGACTCTGATGGGACATACCTGGTCCCATATGTGGTATCTGTATCTGATCTTGTTTTTATATCTGATCACACCGCTTCTGAAAAAAGTGCTGCGTGTGCTGCCGGTGTGGGGTGTTGTAGCAATGATGGCAGTGATCTTCTTAGGAAGCAGTGTGGCACCGTTTCTGAATAAGGTACTGGACGTCAACAGTATTCCGGTATTGCCGGATGGCGGTGTGTATTTCCTGTATTATCTGTGTGGATATTTCTTCGCGGTGAGAGAAGTATGTGCGGACAAGGCAGAAAGTTCCGGAACATCTGGGAAAGGCATGGAAACCGGAGACACTACGGAGCCGGTCAGAGGAAAACGGATAGGGAATGTGTGGCTGATCGCTGCGGCAGTGCTGATAATGGGAATGATCCTGAGCAGAACACTTGCGGGATTCTCCATTCAGATGGCATACAATTATCCGTTTACAGTACTGCTTGCAGTGCTTCTGTTCGCTGCAGGATGGAATGGGGGAGGAGACAGCGCGGCTTTGGCTGCCCAGGAGAAGAACAGAATACACCGGATTCCCTGGCAGGAGGCGGGAGCCTTGAGCTTTGCCGTATACCTGGTACATCCGGTGTATGTGAACCTGTTGTATAAATTCGTGAAGATCACACCCTTTACGGTGTTGGAACAATGCGGTGTGCAGTCTGTAGCCGCGGGACAAGCGGTATTGATCTTGCTGCTGGCTGCATTCTGCCTGGTAGTGCTGGCACTGGCAACGGCTACTGCGTGGGTGCTGCGCAAGATCCCGGTGTTAAGAAAATTCGTGTTGTGATCAGAAGTGAAATATAGGCGGCAAATCTGGTTTTGCATTACAAATATTTGATAATAGCATACTCCTTGCCAGCAGAAGACTTCTATGCTAGAATGTGCACAAAGCATAGAAGTTTTCTATTTCTACAGATATCTTGTGAAGTTCTGAATAGCGAGTCGGAAAGTCCATGCTTTTATTCCAAATTTACAACATTCTAAAATAACAGCGGGGTTTTGACTGCGATATACGTACTTTGTATGGGACATAGGTATGTCTGTTTTTGTTACTATAATCTCATAAACATGGAATGTCTGCACAGACTGGCCCTTCAAGTTGTCATAGGGAGAATTTATGATAGAAATTAAACCAGAAGCGAAAAAGACGGATGGTATTACAAATTCGTTTTCAGCTCACGAAAGAGGAGTATCAGAACTTGAGATGCCAAACTGGCACTTCAAGTTTTGCGCAGGACGAAAATAATTATGGTGGTCGTAGGACTCTTCCTTATGTATTTACAGAACAGGGAATCTCTATGTTTGGAATTCAATCATCAGGCGATAGTTGCTGACTTTGGCTGTGATCAAGAAGGAGCCTCAACAAGAGGCTCCTTCTTGATTTGGCTTATGATGCTAGTCTGATTACTTCCGCTGCCAACGTCCGGAAGCACCGCAGGGCAGTACCAGTCCGCTCTCGGTGACGGGGAGGCCGATCTCTTCGGCTTCCACATGACCGCCGAACTTTTTCGTCAGGGTGGAATTCATCATATAGGACAGCACGGCGGGCTGCAATCCTGTAGTGTACGAATTGATCAGGAAGAACAGCGCATCATCGGATAAAAGCTGTGCGGTCAGTCCTACGAAATCCCAGATATTATCTTCTATTTTCCAGATCTCGCCCTTAGGACCTCTGCCGTAGGAAGGGGGATCCATGATGATGCCGTCGTATTTGTTGCCACGGCGGATCTCACGCTCTACGAACTTCATACAGTCGTCCACCAACCAGCGGATAGGAGCATCGGCAAGCCCGCTGGCAGCAGCGTTCTCCTTCGCCCAGCCGACCATACCCTTGGACGCATCCACATGGGTCACAGCAGCACCCGCAGCTGCGGCGGATACAGTGGCACCACCGGTGTAAGCGAAGAGGTTCAGTACCTTCACGGGGCGGCCTGCCTCATGGATCAGACCGGAGAACCAGTCCCAGTTAACCGCCTGCTCCGGGAACAGACCGGTATGCTTGAAACTGAAGGGCTTCAGATGGAAAGTCAGAGGATCAGTCTTACCGGAGGCTTCCTTCTGAAAAGGCAGGGTATAATGAATCGCCCATTCATCCGGCAGCCGGAAGAACTCCCATTCTCCGCCGCCCTTCGCACTTCTGTGGTAATGACCGTTTTTCTGCTTCCAGCCCTTATGATCGTGGGGCGTCTTCCAGATGACCTGGGGATCCGGACGGACGAGAATATAATCTCCCCAACGCTCTAACTTTTCTCCGCTGGACGTATCCAGCACTTCGTAATCTTTCCAATGATCTGCAATCCACATATAGAAACCTTTCTGTGTGTATACTTTGTAACTAACTTTTATAGGACATAATAATAGAATATAATACCGGAAAGACTTTTTCAAGGAATACTTGCTATTGAACCGCATTGAGCCATTTAAAGTCCTCTTCGGTCGATTCATGACATATTTGGGTCGATTCATGCAGCCCCTGGTTCCGCTGAGAGAAAGTGTGGTACGTTATCTTTAAGATAATGGGTATCACTATGCCCAGCGGAAAGAGGTAAAACGCTATGAAAAAACGAGTATTGAGCATGTTACTGGCATTTATTCTCTGTTTCTCAACACTGCCCATGACAGCATTCGCACAGGAGGCTGATGCGGTGACAGAGCAGGAGGAACAGCAGGAAGCAGCCCCTGCGGCAGAGCCGGAAGAACAGCAAGTAGCAGTCCCTGCGGCAGAGCAGAAGGAAGCAGAAGCAGTGGCGGCACCGGGGGAAGAGACTCCGGCTGATAAGAGCACCACTGCGGCAACTCCCGGTACGGAAGATCCCACTGCGGGCGAAGCCCCCGATACTGTGAAATCCACTGGTGAAAGCATTAGCGATAATGATGCCGGCACGCAGGACACCGCGGCAGACGATGAGAAGAAGGCAGCAGTGCAGAAGGTACAGGCACTTATCGACGCTCTGCCGGAGACAGTGACGGTGGAAAATGCAGAAAGTGTCAGTGCGCAGCTGGAAGCCATTGACGAGGCTATGGAGTCACTGACCGAGGAACAGATCGCAGAACTGGATATGACACGACTTCATGCCATTTCTGAGGCGATGAATGCACTGATGATGGTGGCGGAACAGCATACGCACTTTCTCTGTGGTAAGGATACCTGTAATGGGGTAGGCGGACATACGGAGACGAACAAAGTCATCTTTACAGCATGGAATAATGAATCTAAGCTGCCCGAGATTAAAGGTAACTACTATCTGATGAAGGATGTTACATTGAGCGAGTCTTGGACACCTGTCAACGGTGTAGTACTTTGTTTAAATGGGCATAATATCACCATGAAATATGATACTAATGTCATTGTACCAAAAGCTGGGAGTACAGTCACACTCTGTGACTGCGAGGACAAAGGACAAATCACTCACAGCAATGGGTATAAAGGTTCTGGTGCGTTTGTGGCGGGTGGAAGTACTTTCAACATGTACGGTGGTAGCATTACTGGAAATACAGCACGTACGGGTGCAGGTGTAAGGATGTATAACAACGGTACCTTTAATATGTATGGTGGCAATATCACCGGGAACGAAGCCAAAAACTTTACTTCAAATAGTGAAAATGTAGGTATAGGCGGCGGTGTGTGCATGGAGAAAAACAGCACTTTCAATATGTACGCTGGAACAATAAGTAATAACACAGGTGAATATGGCGGTGGAGTGTATAGCTATGATGGGAGCGTTTTCAATATGAGCGGTGGTACTATTGAAAATAACGAAGCTACTGGCAAGAATACGGCTTTTGGCGGTGGCGGCGGAGTGAACATTGTTGGCAACACTTTCAATATGAGTGATGGTACAATTAAGGGCAATAAGACGAGCACATATGGTGGTGGTGTGTATGTGGGTTCGAATTTTAATATGACCGGTGGCGAGATTACCGGTAATGAAGCTAATAAATTCGGAGGCGGTGTGTACGTAAAATCCGCATATGGTAATATGGGTCATTTTACAGTATCCGGTTCCACTAAAGTCTCTGGTAACACAACGAGTAACGTCTACCTGCCTGATGGTGCGACGATGGCCATTGGCCAAGGAGGATTTGACAACACTGCCAGTATCGGCGTGACCCCAGAGAATTTACCGACAGTGGGCAGCTATGTTGCCATAGCTACAGGTGCTGCGAATGGTGGCTATAGGGACGGCACATTTATCAATGACCAAAACCAAAATACTGGTGACTGTGAATTTCAACAGGTGGGCGATCAGATCCTGCTTGTCAATGGTATGCTGCATCAACATCCTATCTGCGGTAATACCTGTGACCATGACAGCGAACACGCCAACGTGGCATGGAAGGGTGTCTCTTTACTTAGTGAAATTACAACAAGCGGTTATTACTATTTGACGTGTGATATCAACCTGAACGAGACATGGCAACTTCAAAGTGGTAACGTGGTACTCTGCCTGAATGGTCATAACATCACTGCAAATGCGAATGTAGATGTAATCAAGATATCAAATATTGCACAGTTTATTTTGACCGACTGCATGGGTGGGAAGATGGAGTACGGCAAGATTACCCATAAAGAGGGAAATGAAGGGCGTGGTATATATGTCAATAGCATCTTCACCATGTACGGAGGGGAGATCAGCGGAAACACAGCTGATGCACCTTCTGCTTCTAATAAAAGATACGGCGGTGGTGTATATGTGTATGATGGGTGTTCTTTCACAATGAATGGTGGAAAGATTACCAGTAACACAGCAGAGTTTTATGGTGGCGGTGTGTATTTAAGCCGTAAAAGCAATTTCACAATGAACGGAGGTAGTATTACTGGTAATAGTGCCCAAATAAGTGGCGGCGGTGTGGAATTATGTGGAGGAAATTCCGGCGACGATAGCACATTCACCGTTAGTGGCAAAGCAGTGATCAACGGCAACTTTACGCAAGGTAGCTCTATAAAAGCCAACAATGTCGCTTGTAACGGAACGATTATCAACGTTGCCTCTCCCGGACTGGATAGTGAGGCACATATTGGTGTAAGTACAAGTGAAATTAGCGAGGGAGACTATAAGGTTGTGGCGCAAGGCAAAAGTTCCTACCAAATGAAGGATACGGATGCGGAACGCTTTCATAGTGATAATGGCTATGCATCGAAATTAATAGGAAACAGCATTGTTTTTATGAATGGTACGTTGCACGAGCATGCCGTTTGCGGTAAGACGGGCTGTACAGAGGAAGATCATGACAATACCCTGTGGATACCTTTGACTTATGACAGCGAGAACCAGAGACTGCAATATGGTGGAAAAAGTTTAAAGAAGTCCACGTATAATAATAAATATACTCTTCCAGCGGGCAATTATTATCTGTTTGCTGATATTACACTCGACGGATCTATTGAGATTAGCGGCGATGTAAATATCTGTCTGAACGGACATACAATTTCTACAAAATTATATAATAGTGTCTTTGATATAAATTCGCACAAGCTTGCGGTTTGTGATTGCAGCACAGGTCATTCGGGGAAAATAGAAATAATAGATAATCATAGCGAAACAAAGTCGTTCGTTGTAGGGTTGAATGCTGCACAGCTTTGTCTGTATGGAGGTACGATTCAGGGAGGCGATTATGGAGTATATAGCAATCGTTCTAGTGTGAAGCTTTTCGGAGGCAGCATTACCGGCAATACAATCGGAGTAGATGGTTCGTCTTACGATTCGCTAACAATTGGTGGTGATGCAAAGGTCATTGACAATACAACGAAGAATCTCAACCTGTTCGGCAAATCAGTCATCCGTATTGATAAAAGCCTGACATCGAATGCCAAGATAGGCATCACTACAGCTGCTAAACCTTCAGCGAATGCAAACATCAAGATTGCCACCGGTGCGACGAATCCTAAACTGGATTATTCCAAGATTTTTACATCCGATGCAACAGATCAGAATTATGTAGTCACCAAAGATGCAAATGGCAATCTGTACCTGGGAATTCATCAGCACAAATGGCAAGCCACTGCAGAAGGCGCTCAGATTACATTCAAATGCAGTGCGGATGGTTGTAAGTTGGAAAGTGATTTTGCTACAACCTATACGGTTACTGCACCGACGGATTTGGATTTGATCTACAGTGGCAGCGAGAAAGTCGCTACGGTAACAAAGGATGATAAGTATTCTGATGGTTTGGGCTTGCCCACTATACCAGCTATTACCTATCAGGAATTAAAAGAAACAGGATATGTTGGTATTGAAGGAGCACCTAAGGATGTTGGTACATATCAGGCTTCGATTACGATTGATAACGTAACAGCCAGTGTAACCTACAAAATTGTGAGCAAGAAAGTTGCATATCCGACCATTGAGGTTACTGGAACATATACATATGATGGCACTGAAAAGACTCCGGCTGTGGTTGTAAAGGACGAAATAAATGAGATTCCTTCCACTGAGTACAGTGTTTCTTGTGAGAATAACATCAATGCTGGCAACGCTACCGTAAAAATTACGGATGTAGATGGTGGCAACTATAATGTCAGCGGAAGCACAACATTTACTATCGACAAAGCCACGATCACAGTGACACCGACGGCTGGTCAGACAACAATCTATGGCATGTCAGATCCTACGCTGGAATATAACTCATCAGGTGCCATGGCTGGTGAGACACCGGATTTTACAGGTGCATTGTCAAGAAAAGCTGGTAAAGATGCAGGAAGCTATGAGATTACCAGAGGTACACTTAAACTGGCAGATAATGGCAGCTTCAAGGCAGCTAACTACGAGCTGAAGCTTGCCGATACCACGGTACAATTCACGATTGTGCCGAAGACTCTGACAGCAGAGGATTTAGAGTTCATTACAGATACTCCGATTACCAAAAAATATGACGGCACTACTACATGTACAACAGCTAAAGTGCAGATTAAGGACAACGCAAAAGCAGATCCAAATGATGAAGTGCCTACAGTTACAGGTACCTATGCTTACAATAGTGCAAATGTAACAGAAGCCAATAAGGTGACCTTTACGTCTGATATGACAAGCAATACAAACTATATCCTTCCGAAAGATCTAAAACTGGAACATGAAGCAAGCATTACCAAGGCAGATCAGGCAGCATTAACCATAACTTCTACCTCTGCAATCTATGGAACTGATCTGCAATTGACTGTTAACGGTGGCAGCGGTACTGGCGAGGTGACTTACACAGTAGAAAACGGTACTGGTGCAGCTACAATGATCGATGGCATACTGCATCCTGTCAAAGTAGGTGAGGTTACAGTTCAGGCGACGAAATCCGGCGATGATAACTATTACTATGTCCAGAGCGCTAGCACAACAATTACCATTGCTAAAGGAACCTACCCCGGAACAGTCAGCAAGACGGTAAATATTATGCGAAACCGCAGCGATGTCCAGGAGGACACTTTGTACGCAGAAGACTTTTTCCCGGAGGGACAGGCACCGGAGTACGCTCAGACTATTGGTCCTAGACAGGATAGGGGTGAAATTGTGACCATTAATCGGATTATACATTCATTTAGAGGATATGGACTTTCCTATAAAAGTAAGGCAAACATTACCTCCACGACGGACCAGACCTGCACAGTAACCATTTCTTCCGATAACTACAATGACATTACGGCAACTCTGATCTTCCATCCTACGGACAAGATGACAGTTACGATCGAAGGTCTGAACTATAGGAACAAGACCTATGACGGCAGTGCGATTCAGCCGACCGGTACATTGCAGGTTACCGGCGGCGACGTTCCTACAGACGAACTGGAAGTGCTGTATGAGGGTACAAGTGCGAATGGTACGAACTATAGCAACAGCAATGCACCCAAAGATGCAGGTACTTACAAGGTGACCTATAAAGTAGCTGACAGCAACGAGAATTATACCGGCGAGGTGACGTACCCCTTTACCATTTCTCCGAAGGCTGTTACCGCGGATATGATTGGAGCGATTGCTGATGAGACATACACCGGCAGTGATATTACACCGCAACCTGTTGTGACGGATGGCAATACTATACTGACTTCCGGCGCAGACTTTGACTTCAGCTACGGCGAGAATATCAATGCCAGCGAGAATACAGCGACCCTGACCATCACCGGACAGGGGAACTACACGGGAACCGCAAGCCGGAAATTCATAATCAAGCCGAAGGACATTAGTAGTGCGACAATCCGGCTGAGCAACAACAGTTTTACTTATGATGGTATAGCGAAGAAAGTGGAAATTGCTTCGGTAACACTTGGTGAAAATACAAATATTTTGACTTTGACATCACCCACGGATTATGACATCAAAGCGGGTAATACGTTCATTAATGCAAATGATGCCATCACTCTGACCATCGCTGGTAAGGGCAATTATACCGGAACAGCGACCACGACCTGGAAGATTACCAGGGCGACTCCTGCATGGGATAACTTTGACGTGACTCCGGATCTTTCCCAGAAGCAGACCTACGATGGCAAACCGAAAGAGGTGACTGCGAAGACTAAGAACGGTGTGATCGACATGGGTGATGTAACGGTATACTACGAGGGTATCTCCGGTACTACCTATTCCAGAAGTGAAACAGCACCTACCAACGCCGGAACCTATAAGGTGATCCTGTCCGTGGCGGAAGGCAAGAACTACACCGCAGCAGAGATCGAGGCAGGTACACTGACCATTGAGAAGGCGGATCTTACAGTAGAAGACGTTACAGAATTCTTCGAGTACACGAAGAAGGGCGAACAGACCATCAACTTAGCGGAGCTTGTACCGGGCGCAAGAAGTTATACACCTGATGCATATACCAATGACAACGGAATTGTGTCCGGAGATATTACCATAGATGCGACCGGCCTTATGAAGTTTGCGTTGTCTGAACTGACGAAAGACAATATTGACAAAAAGGTGACCGTACCTGTGATCATTACCTCGGAGAACTATAAAGATGTTAGAGTTAATGTGATCATTTACATCTCTCCGGAATATCGGATCATTGACGGGGCAGGCAGCTCCTGGACACAGAATACCACAGGCACTGTTGTGATCCGCGGAAACGGCGAATTTTCCAGGTTCCATGCTGTAAAGGTAGATGGAAAAGTACTCGATCCTGCTAACTACGAAGCAAAAGAAGGCTCTACCATTATTACCCTGAAGGCAGAATACCTTAAGACATTAGTTACAGGCAGCCATACCTTTGCTATCGTCTGGAACAATGGTATCGCCGGTACTAACTTTACGGTTGCAGCGAATACCTCCGGCAATAACAGTGGTAATAACAGTAACAATAATGACAGCAATCATGGCAGTCATAACAGCGGCAATAATGACAGCGGTAATACGGCAGGTACGGCTGCCAATACCGCCGCCGCTTCGGCGCAGGAACTGGACAAGGTTCCGGCGACCGGAGATGCTTCCGGCATCTGGCTGACGCTCTTTGTGATATCCCTGACCGGACTCGTTGGAATGCTGGCAAGAAGAAAGAAGAACTAAGAATAACGTAAATAATATAGAAGCCTCGCTACAGAGATGATACCTGTAGCGAGGCTTTTTGTCTTGCAATCTTATTTTTCATTTAATATTGACACTATACTTAGCTTTTATTATAATATAAATGAACCACTGAACTCGCGAATGCGATGTAGGTGGTGTTTTATTTTGGATATATTACTAATCCATACATATTTGTCTCATTTGCTTTCAAATTTAGTTTTTCCGCTTCCTTTAACGTCACCATAACCCGTTTTACAAAGAGTTTGTCAATTACAGTTCCCACTCGTTTGGGTAACTCTTCTTTCCGAATTTCGATTTTGAAATATAAATGTAAAAAAATGAAACGAAATCACATATTTGAATAAAATAGGATTCTGATGAATTTTTTTCCATAATATCCTCGATCATATTGCTGATCGGATGATTGACAAACCCAGGCAAATATTTGGATTGGATCGGATTAAATGCACGTATAGCTCTGGCTGTCTTTCTCATAGGTGCTATTCTGCCCTCATCCGTAATCACTAAATAATTCCATTGCCCATCGCTGTCATTCTCGATACGTTGTATATTATATTTCAATGCATTTTCAAGAACGTGATAGTTATTATCTTTAAATTTTTTCTTATCAATAATCACATTTACAATCTTTAAATCCATCTTTGCAATTGTTAACGTAAATGCTTTTATTATGTCTTGTTTTGTTTCTTTTGACCAATGATACTCACGATATGGATTTTTATCTGTCAAAAAATGTTTTGTATGCATCTCTTCTGATACATGAAAGCCATATTTATCTTTCAATTCTCTTCTCAAAATACGCATTTTTTCAAAATTTTGCTGCCAGCTCTCTGCAGGCATATACAAACTTGTTAAAATAAAATGGTCTGATGAATTTATTGTTACTCCGTCATCCCCTGTTTCATCAAAATATGCTATATATGTTTTCATCAATTCCCCTTTCATATTTTAGACATTTTAATGCCATTCATTTTTAATAATGAAAACTATGGTGATTCACCAAAATACTGAAATTAAATAAGATTTGAAATAGAAAATTTACTTATAGATTGAGAATAGCAAACTATTCTCAGCCTGTCAACATGACAAAATAACATTCAAAGCAGACTTTCACACATCACAGCGATAACAAACTAATCTGTTGACGATAAGCCATTTCTTGTATATAATAAATCGTATCACTGTATACAATTTAGAAAATGTACAGGAAGAAAAATTTGAGGAGGCTATTATGACAGGAAATACACTGGGCTGGGTAATTGTGGCATTTGTGCTGTATTTACTCATGATGATCGCTATCGGAGCGTTCTATGCAAAGGGAAACAACAATTCCGAAGATTACTTTTTAGGAGGCAGAAAGCTGAACGGCTTCGTCGCTGCACTGTCCGCACAGGCATCGGATATGAGCGGATGGCTGTTAATGGGACTGCCGGGAGCTATTTACTTAACCGGTGTCGGAGGTGACGGCTGGATCGCCATCGGACTTTTCATCGGCACGACGCTGAACTGGCTGCTCATTGCCACGAAGCTGCGCAGATATACGATCCGTGCCAACAACTCTGTGACACTGCCGACTTATTTTGAGAACCGTTTTCATGATGAGAAGAAGGTATTGATGACGGTTTCTTCTATTACTATTGTAGTATTTTTCCTGGTATATTGTGCGTCCGCACTTTCTGCCGGCGGTCAGCTGTTTGAGTCGGTGTTCGGTATTGATTATCATGTGGCGCTGACCATCGGCGCACTGGTAGTACTGGTGTATACGTTTCTGGGAGGATTCACCGCGGTATGTGTGACAGACTTTATCCAGGGCATGCTGATGCTGGTCGGTATTCTGGCAGTACCGCTGTTCGCTTATCATTTTCTGACAACCGGCGGCACTACATTGTCAGCCGGTCTGGAAGCCAGCGGTGCCGACAGTGCCAACTTCCTGAATCTGATGAAGAACGGTGACGGCAGTAATAATATCGTCAGCGTGATCTCCGGTCTCGGCTGGGGACTGGGATATTTCGGAATGCCCCACATCCTGGTACGATTCATGGCGGTCCGGGATGAGAAGGAAATGACCAAGTCCAAGGCTACTGCCATCAGCTGGGTAGCATTATCCCTGGGATTTGCAGTATTTATCGGTATCCTGGGCAGAGCTTATCTGCCGGAGTTGGTGAATGGAAATAATGAGAAGGTATTTATTGAGATGATCAAGAAAGTATTTACCGTGGAGATGCGTGCTCCGTTCATTGCAGGATTGTTCCTTTGTGGTATCCTGGCAGCAATCATGTCCACCGCGGATTCCCAGCTGTTGGTCAGCGCCTCCAGCGTGGCGGAGGATATCTTCAAGGGACTGCTCAAAAAGGATGCGGATGACAAGACGGTTATGAATGTGAGCCGTGTCACAGTACTGGTAGTAGCTGTGCTGGCTTACATCATCGCATGGAATCCGAACAACACCGTCATGGGACTGGTATCCAACGCGTGGGCAGGTTTAGGTGCCGCCTTCGGACCGTTGGTAGTGATGTCCTTATATTGGAAGAGAACCAACTTCCCCGGAGCGGTAGCCGGAATTGTCACGGGAGCACTTGCCGTTATCATCTGGGATTATATTCCTCTCGTGGGCGGACAGACCTTGGGCAAAGCTACCGGATTGTATTCCCTGATAGTAGGCTTCGGGCTGGGACTTATCGCTATCATCGCAGTCAGCCTGGCGACTAAGGCTCCTTCCGAGGAAATGCTGCAGGAGTTCGAGGACGTGAAGGCAAACCGGCTGTAACAGATCGTTGATGAAGTAAATATTGACAGACAAAAATACTGATGGACAGCGAAGATATCTGCCTGTCAGTATTTTTATGTATTTGTGTTGGCGAGGGTATAGGAAACAAAAGCAAGTCGATATACCCGTTGGTCTTCACGGACGAGGGTATAGGAGACAAAAGCAAGTCGATATACCC
>OGHO01001824.1_pt1 | contig 18738 bp, 16 predicted proteins | sample 1571421 | NCBI WGS metagenome assembly OGHO01 (sample SAMEA2581937, study PRJEB24529) | metagenome | biome: Human gut stool | place: China | collected 2011
GTAGGTCATGCCCTTGCCGGTGAGCACGCCCGTATTCTCGCGCGCCAGCTTGCGGTACATGCCGTAGAGATAGCCGATTTCGCGGCCGCCCACGCCGATATCACCGGCCGGAACGTCGGTCTCGGGACCGATATGGCGCCACAGCTCGACCATGAAGGCTTGGCAGAAACGCATCACCTCGCCGTTGGATTTGCCCTTGGGATTGAAGTCCGAACCTCCCTTCGCACCGCCCATCGGAAGCGTCGTCAGAGCGTTCTTGAAGATCTGCTCGAAGCCGAGGAACTTCAGGATCGACGGATTCACCGAGGGGTGGAACCGTAACCCTCCCTTATAGGGCCCGATGGCGTTATTGAACTGGAAGCGGTAGCCGGTATTGACCTGCACACCGCCTCGGTCATCGACCCACACCACCTTGAAGGTGAAACTGCGGTCGGGTTCGACGATCCGCTCGGCGATCTTGTTCGCTTCGAATTCGGGATGCTGGTTGTAAGTCGCTTCGACCGTTGTCAACACTTCGCGAACAGCCTGCAAATACTCGCTTTCACCCGGGTGCTTGCGCTCGAGTTCAGCCATAAGTTTGTTTACATCCATACTATCATCGTTTTTAGGATAATTTACAACAACCGTTTTCGATTATTACAAATATAAGATATTTTCCGATAGAATATAACCTCTCAGGCTGTTTTTTTTATGATTTATTACCGTTTTTCAGGAAAAAGAGGAAAATTCCTATCCGAGGATCAACTCCTCCACCCGAAGCTTGGGGACATAATGGACGCCGTCGGAGCGATAGTAGCGGCGATCGCCGTCGGCGCCGATCTCGACCCATTCGATCCGTTCCGCCCCCTTTCCCACGGCCAGAATCAGCAGCGGTTCGTACGGCAGCCGGAACGCCTCCCGAATCGCCTCCTTGTCGAACGCGCCGATACATAGCCCGTTAAGTCCGATTTCGACGGCCTGAAGCAGCATACTCTGCACCGCAATGCCCAGATCGATATCGACCCAGCGATCTTCGGGGACCGTCGAACAGACGATGATAAAGGCGTTCGGCTCCGTGCCGGGCAGCGGCAGATGCAGTTCGGGCAGCGCACCGCCCATACGGACATGTGCCAATACTCCGGCGGCCTCCTCCTTCAGGACGAGACGAAAGCGCAGCACCTGCTGGTTGCGCGCCGACGGAATTTTCGTACAGACCGCGACGATGCGGCGGAGCTGATCCGCCCGCACGACGAAGCGGGCATCGTAACCGCGCACGCTGCGATTTCTCGTCAACAGCCGTTCCAAGGCCGCTGCCGGCCGCCGCACCGGTTCCGCCGGCTGCTCCCGATAGGCCTCCATTCTTCGTTCCAGATAGTTGTCCGCCATGATCCTATTTGTCGGTGTTTCGATGATTCGGTATCGATTGTTTTACACCACCCGCGCGGGGAGGATTACTCTTCGGCGGGCGGCTCGATGCGCACGATACCTTTGTTGGAACGTCCGTCGATATAGACCCACAGCGGTTCGGGGAAGCTCACGCGACGCAGGTGTTCGCCCTCGTCGGCAGCCTCCATCGCACCGAGCCGCTCCGTGTCGAAACGGCCGTCGCCCATGAACGGATTGATCGTGAGATAGCCCACGCCCAGCGAGGTGACGTTCTGGAAGAAGTGCGTCCCCTGACTCGGCTCGACGCGGAACCGCTCCAATCCGCATTCGACGATCACACGCGCCTCGGTGATCTGCTGCCACTTGACCGGAATCCCCAGAAAGGGGTCGCTCGATCCCCACCGCCCCGGTCCGACGAGGATGTATCCCCGCCCCGCCTCGCGCATCCGCGTGTTGAGCGCATCCAGCTCGGCGACGATCGCTCCGGTAGAGAGCGAGTCGAAACGCTCGGGCTTTACGTAGACGATGTCCCGGATATCGTTCATATTTCCCACCCCCAGCGCACTCTGGGAATAGATGAGTGCGTCGTCGGTCGGCACGCGGCTCCAGTCGAGCGCACGGTTGTCGTTGTTGTCGATGATCGGGCGGATCTGCAACAGATTGAAGATCCGCTGCTGCCCGTAAGGAACGTCCATATTTACGGCGAACTCCACCTCGACCGGACAGCGCATCTCCTCGACGCCCAATTGCAGAATATCGCGCACGATGTCCGCCAACGGGAAGGTATCGTACTTGAGAATGGCGTTGAAGGTAAGCACCTTACGCCCCTCATCCATCGGCGAGTCGGAGATCCGGTCGTTCTCACGGTCCCACACCGAAGCCACGAACCGCGTCTGGCGCATCGGCGCCACCTCCGACAGCGTCAGCCGCCGAATATTGACCGCATCGTCGGTCGAGGTTCGGAACGCCTCGGGGCGCAGATCGAGCGCCAGCACCTCGTTCTGCGTATCGCGCAGCGCCAGTTCGGGCGTCGAGGTTTGCAGTACCCGCTGCGGATAGCGGGGCGAGAAGCGCAGCGTGCGGCCGCCGTCGACCACCAGCTTGCCCAGTCCGAGGGCGATATTGCAAACGCCCTCTTCGGGCGTCTCGTCGCCCAGCGGATAGTAGTTGATCGACCGTGCGACGCCCGACAGGGTCGGGAAGAAGAAGCCGTCCTGCTCCGTACCGCACACCTCCTGTATCACGACGGCCATCTTCTCCTCGGCAATCAGATTCTGCGAAGACTGCACGTAGGCTTTCGACGCTGCGAAATAGGTCGATGCATAGACGCTCTTAATCGCCTTCTGCAACAGCCGCAGCTGCCGGTCTTCGTTTCCCTCCGTATAGGGAATCATATAGGTCGAATAGATGCCGGCGAAGGGTTGATAGTGCGAATCCTCCAGCTTCGACGACGAACGCACCGCCAACGGCCCGCCGACCGTGCGCACATAAACCTTCAGCGCCTCGCGCAGCTTGTAGGGGAGCGTCGAGCTGACGAACTCCGAGAGAATCTCCTCGTCGGTCATTTCGGTGGTGAGGACATACTCCAGCCCGTTGTTCTTGATGAAGGCGTCGAAATAGTCGGTCGCGATCACCACGGTACGGGGAATCATCACGCGGACATTTTCATATTTAGCGTACTGACTGTGTTTGAGCAGCATACTGTTCATAAAAGCCAGCCCGCGCGCCTTGCCGCCGAGCGATCCCTCGCCGATACGGGCGAAGGCGATGGCGTCGGAATAGGCCCCCGGATCGAATTTCGCGACCACGCCCTGCCCCAGCAGCGTGCGGTAGTCGCGAATGAGCGTCACGAGCGCCGCGCGATGTTCCTCGGTGGTCTGAAAATGGCTCTTGTTGAGCTGGCGGATCGACGCGGCCAGCGGAAACAAACCCCGCGAATAGAGCCATTTCGAGAGGTTGTTCTGCGACGTGTTGTACTCGAAGACATCGTCGGGAACCGAGGCGATGAGCTGCTGCATCTCACGGAGATCCTTCGCCCTGCCGATCACCCGCCCCGTCGAGAGGTCCTTGAAGAGGAAGTCGCCGAAGGCGAACTTGGCGTCGATGAAGTCCGACAACTCCTGCAGCAGCGTCTTCGAGTTCTTGGCGATGAAACCGGCGTTCAGTTCGCGCGCCTGCGCCGCAAACGCCGTCTGCGACGATTGCAGCAGCACCGGCATCAGCGGGTTGTCGGCCTTGACCAGCCGGCACAGATCGATGCCCGCATCGAGTTTTTCGGTCGAAGGGGCGTCGCCCTTATGCAGGACGAACCCGACGTCGGAGATGATGCCCAGTAGGTTTTTCTTGTATTTCTCGTAGAGCGCCACGGCATCGGCGTAATTGGTCGCCAACAGGATCTTGGGACGCGCGCGTTTGCGCAGAATCTGCTGCTGTTCGTTGAAGGCGTCCTTCAGAAACTCCGTATTCTGTTCGAGAATCAGTTTATAGAGCGCCGGCAGATAGGTCGAATAGAAACGTACCGAGTCCTCGACCAGCAGAATGGCCTGCACGCCGCCCGTGAGAATATCCTCCTCGGCGTTCATCGCATCCTCGATGAGTTTGATGATGCCGATCACAAGATCGGTATTGCCGCTCCACGAGAAGATATAGTCGATGCCCGACGCGTCACGCTCGTCGATACGGCGGTAGATATCCTTCGAGAAACTGGTCAGCAGCACGACCGGAATATGCCGATGGCGCTCCTTGACGATCTTGGCGAAATCGAATACGTCGGGTTCGCCCACATTGTACATCGAGAGGATAAAATCGAAGCTGTCGTCTTCGCTGAGCACGTCGAGCGCCTCGGCCGTCGAACTGACGCGCAGCAACGACGGTGGGTTGGACATATTCAGATCAATGTACTCCTGATTGATCTGCTGCTCGATATGGCCGTCCTCCTCCAGAATATACCCGTCATAACTACAACATACCAGCAGAATCTTGTGGATGCGGTGCTTCATGAAACTGTAACCCTGCGTCGGCTCGGCGCCTGCGGGCCGTATCTCTCTGCGCTCCATTCGTTCGCTATTTTTCGTGAAAAATCCGTTCTCCCTTCTCCGAAAGGCAGAGTTTACCCGCCTCACGGAACAATTCGTACCGGCCGTCGCGCCAGCAATCGCCGTCGCGCCGCGTCAGAATGGGGTGCTTCTCCCCTGCAGGCAGGAACAACTCGGTCTTCGCACCGTCGGCGGAGAAGACGGCATAGGCGGCCAGCGTCGCGTCGGGATTCCGGCTGTCGACAAGCTGCACCCCCGTTTCGAAGATACGGATACAGTCGTGCCGCACCTCGCTCCATGTATATCCGGCCGCCGAGAGACAGCCGTGATCGTCGCGTTCGCCGCCGATGGGCCGGTTCTTCCGCCCGCCGCAGCCGGCAGCCAACAGCGCACACAGCGCAACGCCCCACAATACATTCAAATGATATTTCATCGCTCGGATTTTACAAATAGGTAAACCTCAACAAATATAGCGTTTTGTTTCCCATTCTCCAAGAAAACCCCTCCTCAGAGCGAAGTTTGGTGAAATTTTGTTATCTTTGGCTGCGCCGTAGATACTGCGCCTCGGCAAAATCCAACTGAATTTGCTTTTGCGCTCGGCTTTTTCGTTCTTTGGCTGCGCCGTAGATACTCCGCCTCGGCAAAATCCAACTGAATTTGCTTTTCCGCTCGGCTTTTTCGTACTTTGGCTGCGCCGTAGATACTGCGCCTCGGCAAAATCCAAATAAATTTGCTTTTGCGCTCGGCTTTTTCGTATCTTTGTACGATATAAACATCATTCCCGATGGCGAATAAATCGAAATACACCTTGCAGGAGGTAACCTCGCCCCAGCTGGCGCGCGAATTTCTGGACCTGCCCAAACGCATCTACAAAGGCAACCGTAACTGGGTCTGCCCGCTCGACGAAGATATCGAAAAGGTCTTCGATCCCGCCCGCAACCCGCTCTTCAGCGACGGCGAGGCGATCCGCTGGCTGGTGCGCAACCGCAAAAACGAAGTAGTGGGACGCATCGCCGCCTTCTACAACCGTGAACAGGCGGCCATCGAGGAGCAGCCGACCGGCGGCTGCGGTTTCTTCGAAGCCATCAACGAGCAGGAGGTCGCCGACCTGCTGTTCGACGCAGCACGTATGTGGCTCGCCAGCCGCGGCATGGAGGCGATGGACGGTCCCGTCAATTTCGGGCCGCGCGACACGTGGTGGGGGCTGCTGGTCGAAGGCTATGAATTCCAGCCGCTCTACGCCAATCCCTACAACCCGCCTTACTACAAAGAGTTGTTCGAACAGTACGGATTCCGCAACTACTTCAATCAGAACACCTACATCTGGCGGGTGAACGACACGGAAGCCAACAAACAGATCTTCACTCGCACCGAACGACTCATGGCCACGCCGGGCTACCGCTTCGAAAATATCGATATGCGCAACCTCGGCGAGGCGGCCGAAAATTTCCGCATCATCTACAACAAGGCGTGGTCGCTCTTCTCGGGCGTCAAGCCGATGGACAAGGCGCAGGCGCAGCAGATCATGCAATCGATGAAACCCATCATCGACCCCAACATCATCATCTTCGCCTACTTCAACGACGAACCGATCGGATTCTTCATCACCGTCCCCGACTTAAATCGGCTGATCGGCAAATTCAACGGTAAATTCGGCTGGTGGCAGAAACTGCGCCTGATGTGGGATATCAAAGTACGCAAGTCGTGCGACCGTATTTTCGCCATCATCTTCGGCATCACGCCCGAATTCCACGGCAAGGGGGTAGAGTCGGGCATCATGAGCAAATACTGGCACTTCCTCGAAGAGAACCAGAGTCGTTACAAGACGATGGAGCTGGCGTGGATCGGCGACTTCAACCCCGTGATGAACCGCATGATCCAGACCTACGTCTGCGCATCGCTGCACAAGGTGCACACCACCTACCGTTACCTGTTCGACCGCGAAAAGGAGTTCCACCGCTGTCCGCGGCTCGGTGTGAAACGCAGAGAATAAACACGGAAAATCAACATAACAGTTATGAAAACCACCGCTTTTCACAAGTATCATATCGCCGCCGGCGCGAAGATGGCCGAGTTCGCGGGATACGACATGCCCATCGAATTCACGGGCATCAACGACGAACACCTCACCGTACGCCAAGGCGCAGGCGTCTTCGACGTGAGCCATATGGGCGAAATCTGGGTCAAGGGTCCCAAGGCGCTCGATCTGCTGCAACGCATCTCCACCAACGACGTGACGAAGCTCTTCCCGGGCAAGGTGCAGTACTCCTGTATGCCCAACGGCCATGGAGGGATTGTGGACGACATTCTGATCTACAAGTTCACGGACGAGAAATACATGCTCTGCGTCAATGCGGCCAACATCGACAAGGACTGGGCGCACATCTGCCGTGAGGGCGAAGCCTTCGGTATGCGGCCGGGCGTCGAGCTGGAGAACGCCTCGGACGACATCTGCCAGCTGGCCGTTCAGGGACCGCTGGCGATGAAGATCGTTCAGAAGCTGGTCGACCATCCCGTCGAGCAAATGGGCTACTACACCTTCGAGCAGACGAAGGTGGCGGGCTGCGAAGCCATCCTCTCGATTACGGGTTATACCGGTTCGGGGGGCTGCGAGATCTACGCCTTCAACGACGATGCCGACACCCTGTGGGAAGCACTGTGGAAGGCCGGCGAGGAGTACGGACTGAAGAACATCGGGCTGGGTGCACGCGACACGCTGCGGCTGGAAAAGGGCTTCTGTCTCTACGGCAACGATATCGACGACACGACCTCGCCACTCGAAGCGGGACTGGGCTGGATCACCAAGTTCGCCGAAGGCAAGGAGTTCATCGACCGCGCCTACATGGAACGGCTCAAGGCCGAAGGAGTGAAGCGCAAACTGGTCGGATTCAAGCTGATCGACCGCGGTATTCCGCGCCATGAGTATCCGCTCAAGAGCCTCGAAGGCGCAGCGATCGGCCACGTCACCTCGGGCACGATGTCGCCCTGCCTGAAAGTCGGCATCGGCATGGGTTACGTCGCGGCGGAGTACGCTGCACAGGGGACGATGATCGCCGTCGAGGTACGCGGCCGCCTGCTGAAAGCCGAAGTCGTGAAATATCCCTTCGTATAAGGCGATGGACGAAAAGAGCAAAACGCAGCTCGGGAAAACGCTCGGCACGGTCGTCGGCATCGCTTTGGGGCTGATGGCCGGCATCTGGCTCGTCCCGTCGTTTCTCACGCCCGCCGCGCCTTCGGTACAACAGATGCTGAACGAGGTTTCGGCGGAGCTGAATGCGAAAGTGCCCTTGCAGATCGACGCCATGACACGTCTGGTGGCGGTCGAGGCGGAAGCGCCGCAAACGCTTCATTACCGTTACGAAGTGGCGGTAGACTGCGATTCGCTCGATACCGGCACGTTCCGCGACCTGCTCTTCGAGCAGGTGCGTCAAAACGTCCGCAGCAGCGCCGAAATGAAGCCGCTCAAAACACGCAGGGTCGTCTTCCATTACCATTACATAGACCGTAACGGACGGCAAATCACCGATTTCGACCTAACGCCCTCCGACTACGAATAGTCTTGCGAATCCGGTCCTGCGGGGCCGGATTCGTTTTTCCCTCCTGCGGCTGCGGCACGCCGTCCGGGGTCGATTTCCCCGCCCTCCGCAATTTTTCATCGGAAAGATTTGGTGGGAATCGGAATTTTTTGTTTACCTTTGCCCTCCCATTGGGAATGTAACAACCTCTTGCATAGGGTGCGCGGAGCGACAGCGGAGAATTTCGGGCGGAAGCAGGGAGTTCGGACGCAGGATTATCGGACAATGAGACGATATGGTAGCCCCGGCACAGCGGCAATGTTGAGCATTGAAATCATTAAACGAAAGTTGCAGCTATGAACAAGGATGCAATCATGAAGCTCGTGAACGAGCAGATGTGGACGAAGGGCGAGGCCGACGTGCCCCAGTTCAAGGCCGGCGATACGATCACCGTATCGTACAAGATCGTCGAGGGTAACAAGGAGCGCGTGCAGAGTTTCCGCGGCGTGGTTATCCAGATCAAGGGTTCGGGCAAGACCAAGATGTTTACCATCCGTAAGATTTCGAACGGTGTAGGCGTCGAGCGTATCTTCCCCCTCTATTCGCCTCACATCGAGCATATCGAGGTCAACAAGGTGGGCGTCGTACGCCGTGCACGTATCTACTACCTGCGCAACCTGACCGGCAAGAAGGCTCGTATCAAGGAGAAGCGCATGACCAAATAAAGGTCGCCGCACGAAAGAAAAGTCGCCACAGAAGTGGCGACTTTTCTTTTTGCGGCAGGCCGGCTGCTGCGGAGCCGCCTTTTATGGAACGACGGCGTGGAATTTGCCGTTTTTTGGTTACATTTGCAACGATCTAAAAAGTCTTATCTCATGGAAATCAAAGGACGATTCGACCACTTCAACATCAACGTCACCGATCTCGACCGCAGTCTGGCCTTCTACCGCGAAGCGCTGGGGCTCACGGAGATCAAACGCAAGGAGGCCGCCGACGGCAGTTTCGTGCTGGCCTATCTGGGTGACGGCGAGACAGGATTCCGCCTCGAACTGACGTGGCTGCGCGACCACAAAGGGCCCTACGAACTGGGCGAGAACGAAAGTCACCTCTGCGTGCGCGTGGCGGGCGATTACGACACGATCCGCGAATACCACCGCTCGCGCGGGTGGGTGTGCTACGAAAATCACGATATGGGGCTCTACTTCATCAACGATCCCGACGACTACTGGATCGAGGTGCTCCCCCTGAAATAACGACGCATATGCAAAACCAGAAGAGTAGTCTCCAGCAGGAGATTGACACCACGGTCGAGGTACTCCGCAAGGGCGGGTTGATCCTCTACCCGACCGACACCGTGTGGGGCATCGGCTGCGACGCCACGAACGAAGAGGCCGTGGCGCGCATCTACGCGCTCAAACAGAGCGAGAACAAGAAATCGATGCTCGTGCTGTGCGGCTCGCCCGACATGACCGTGCGGTACGTCAACCGCGCCCCCGGCATCGCGTTCGAAGTACAGGAGATGGCCACCTCGCCGCTGACGCTGATCCTGCCCGGCGCTACGGGTGTCGCCGCAAATCTCATCCCCGAAGAGGGGACGCTCGGCATCCGTATTCCCGACCACGAATTCTGTCAGGGAATGCTGCGCCGCTTCGGCAAACCGGTCGTCTCGACCTCGGCCAATATCTCGGGCGAACCGACGCCGAAACGGCTGCCGGAAATCGCCCGCGAGATCGTCGACGGAGTGGACTATGTCGTCAACCCCCGTTTCGAGGGGCGGCCGACCGGCAAACCCAGCTCGATCATCGCCTTCACCGAGGACGGCGGCGTGAAAGTCATCCGCTGAGAGTCATGCCGCGCGTCATCCGTACCGAAATCCAGAAAAGGTTCTCCGACATCGACTCCTTCCGCCATGTGAACAACGTGGCGCAGCAGATGTATTTCGACGTGGGAAAAAGCGACTTCTTCGACCGGCTGCTGGGCCGCGAAATCCTCTTCGCGCCGACACGGATCATCACCGCCGCAACGAATACCTCCTACATGGGACAGATCCGGCTCGAAGACCGTATCGAGGTGACCACCGAAGTCGAACGCATCGGCACGAAGAGTCTGACGCTCTTGCAGCAGCTCGTCGCCGCCGACGGTTCGGTGCGCAGCGAAAGCCGTTCGGTGATGGTCGCCTTCGATTTCGAGGCGCAGCAAAGCGTCGCGGTTCCCGACGCATGGCGCCGAGCGCTCGAAGCGGAGTAAATACGAAAACGGCCCTTTATTACAGGGCCGTTTTCCGTTGAACTTTATTGCAGAATAGTTCCCGTTCCGCCGCATGTGGCGCAGGGAATACGCGGTTGTCCGCCGCATGAAGGGCAGGTGATCATCGTACTGCCGCCCGGATAATAGCGCGTGACCTTCCCGCCGCCGTTGCATCCCGGACAGATCGTGAAACCCGCCCCGCCGCAATGCGGGCAGATCCGCCGTCCGACAACGGAACCCGAAGAAGATGATGAAGAAGACGGAGCGGATGATGTCTGTCCGATGAAATTGGACATGAATTTCCCGTTCCCGTCCGCAAAAAAGAAACGTCCGTTATCGAGGAACTTAATTTTCCGGATGGGAAAGATACAGTTGTCGATCGCCTCGTCCACGTTTGTCGGGAGGTCGCCGAACCAAGTGTAACCGGTTGCAAAACGAAACAGGAGCGCCGACTCGCTGAAATGTACATAAAGCAGTTGCCCATATTTCTCTTTCCGAGACTTCAACATATCAACCCGCTCCGGTCCGTCGGTGCAGTACAGACTCCACCGATCGTTCGACGAAAGGACAAACCAGTCTTCGTTATCGTTGACGGCAATGCACTCGATCTCCTCGCCGTCGTCGATGAATTCGTCGATCTTCTTGCTCAACGAAACGAACATGTTTCCGCCCAAGTACACCCCTTCCATACCGCCCCGATCATTGACGTAAATGAAACCCCAGCGTCCGGCGGGAGTCACGACGATATCTTTGATCTTATACCCCTCTCCGATCTTCTTTTTGAGAGCCTCCAGACAGACGGAAGGAATATTGCTGGAGCTGAATTTCATGCCGTCCCGAAAAACGATCGCGCCGCGCCCGTTGAACGCAGCCGTACGCAATTCGCCCCACTGGTTGACATAATAATCGATATCGCCCATTTGGGCAAAAGAAGCGGTGGAAAGAAACAACAGGGACAGAAACACTCCCCCAAACGCGCCGAAGCCGAATTTTTCTTTCATTGCCGAGCAGATTTCTTCGCCGCTGACGGCGAAACTCACAAGCAAAGATAGAAAAAAAACGGCACTTTATCACGAAACAGGCTGTAAATCACGTAAAAATCCCACAACTTCCAATGCTGAATAAAGACTACGGCTGTTTCAACATCTTGGCACGCTGTTTCCGGTGCGCCAGCACGGTGCCGAGCACCATGAGCAGCACGCCGCCGAAAATCGCACCGCCGGCCAGCAGATGAATCTGATCGATGCGCTCCTGATGCCGCGCCAAGGCGAGCGTGGTAGCCACCAGCGGCTGGATGTAACGGTAGAGCGCGGTATGCACCGAAGTGAGTTTTTCGGTGCCGCGATAGAGCAGATACATCGGCAGCACCGTGCCGAAAATCAGCAGGATGCCCGTCTCGGCCAATGCCCCGGGCGGCAGCGTATAGAGCAGATCGAGATCGATATACTCCTTGAAGAAGGGGAAGGTGATCGCCACGCCGATGAGATAATACCAGCCCATGACCCACAGCGTTCCGTAACGCTGGAGCTGCGGTTTGATAATCACCGTATTGGCAGCGATCGAAAGCACGGCGATCATTACCAGCGCATTACCCCACCCCTCGCTGCCCTCGACCAGATGAAACCCCCGCGTGAAGAGAAAAACGCCGGCACCGCAGAGCGACGCCACGACGCCCAGCGTGCGCACCCACGAAAAAGGCTCGCGGTGCATTCCGACGGCGATCATCAGCGTAAAGACAGGTCCCAACGTCGCCAGAATCGACGCATCGATCGGATTGGTGTAGGTCGCCCCCCACAGCATCATATACATCCAGCCGTAAATGATCAGTACCGTTACGATCAGTATGTTTTTCAGATCGCTCCACCTCAGACGGGCCGTGCGGGGCGAGAGCAGTGCAAAGGGGATGAAAAAGAGCGCAGCGGTTCCGACCTGCAGCAGAAAGAGCTGCCGGAAATCGAAATAGTGCCGGACGAGCGAGACATAGATCGAAAAGTTCGCACCGAACAGCAGGTTCGAAAAGATCAGATTGAGATTATCGCGCAATTTCCCCATCGCCTATCCGTGCGGGCAATTATCAAACCAAAATCGCCGCCACAGCGAAAAGCAGCGCCCTGCCCGCGCCGAAGAGAACCGGAACACGGATGAACCTCCGGCAGCACGAGGAACGGCTTATCTGGCCTGCACCTTCGTCAGTCCCCGTTCGGCGGCCAGCCGCTCCATCAGGGCGTAGGCCTCGTCGTAGTCGTTGCGGATTTCACCGTCGAGGATGGCGTTCTTGATCCGCTCCTTGATCTCCCCGATAGCGCGGCAGGGCGACAGGCCATAGGTCTGCATGATGATCTCGCCCGTCACGGGCGGCTGGAAGTTGCGGATGCGGTCGCGCTCCTCCAGATCGGTCATCTTCTCGCGCACCAGCCGGAAGTTGGCCATATACCGCTTCACCTTCGCGTCGATGCCCGAGGTGATGTCGGCTTCGCACAACATCATCAGCTTCTCGACGTCATCGCCCGCCTCGAACAGCAGCCGCCGCACAGCCGAATCGGTCACCTGATCCTCCGAAAGGATAATGGGCCGCAGGTGGAGGAAGACCATCTTCTGCACGAACTTCATGTGTTCGTTCATCGGCAGCTTCATGCGCCGGAAGATCTGCGGTACCATCTTCGACCCCAGCGTCTCGTGCGAATGGAACGTCCACCCCGTCTGCGGATCGTAGGCCTTGGTGAGCGGCTTGGCGATGTCGTGCAACACGGCCGCCCAGCGCAGCCACAGGTCGTCGCTCTTCTCGGCCACGTTGTCGAGGACCTTGAGCGTATGGTAGAAATTGTCCTTATGCGCATGTTTCCCGACTCGTTCGACCCCCTTGAGCGCCTGCATCTCGGGGAAGATCAGCGCCAGCAGCCCCGATCGTTCGAGCAGGTCGAAGCCGTAGGAGGGCACGGGCGACGCGACGATCTTGTTCAGCTCGGCGGCGATTCGTTCGCGCGAGACGATGCGGATACGGTCGCGGTTGCGCCGGATTGCGTCAAAAGTCTCGGGCAGAATATCGAAGCGCAGCTGGGCGGCGAAACGCACGGCCCGCATCATACGCAGCGGATCGTCCGAAAAGGTGACGTCGGCGTCGCACGGCGTGCGGATGATCCGCTCGCGCAGGTCGCGCATACCGTCGAACGAATCGACCAGCTCTCCGAACGTATCCCCGTTCAAAGACCACGCCAGCGCATTGATCGTGAAATCACGGCGCCGCTGATCGTCGGCGAGCGTCCCCTCCTCGACGGCGGGCTTGCGCGAATCGGCCGAATAGGACTCCTTGCGCGCCCCGACGAACTCCACCTCCATGCCTCCGGCGCGCAGCATCGCCGTCCCGAAGGTCTTGAAGACCGACAGGCGCGTATGCAGCTCGGCGGCCAGCGCTTCGGCCACGGCGATTCCGCTTCCCACGACCACCACGTCGATGTCCGTGCAGGGACGTCCCAGATAAAAATCGCGCACGTAACCGCCTACCACGTAGGCGCGCACGCCCATCGCATCGACCAGACGCGAAATGCGACGGAAGAGCGGATCGGAGAGCGGCAGAAGGCTGTCGTCCATCAATTCAGGCAGCGTTTATAGAGTCCGACTGTATTTTCCAGCCCCAGATAGAGGGCATCGCTGATAAGCGCATGACCGATCGACACCTCGTCGGTCCACGGAATGCATTCGACGAAATAGCGCAGATTTTCCAGATCGAGGTCGTGGCCGGCGTTCAGCCCCAACCCGCAGCGGCGCGCCTCCTCGGCGGCAGCGGCGTAGGGAGCGATCGCCCGTACCGGATCGGCAGCGTATTCGTGCGCGTAGGACTCGGTGTAAAGCTCCACCCGGTCGGCACCGCACGCGGCGGCGCCCCGTACCATCTCGGCCACGGGATCGACGAAGATCGAGACGCGGATGCCGAGCCGTTTGAACCGTTCGCACGTCGCCTGCAGAAAATCGCGGTGCGCCACCGTGTTCCAGCCGGCATTGGAGGTGACGGCATCCACGGCGTCGGGCACGAGCGTCACCTGCGTGGGACGCACCTCCTCCACCAGCGCGACAAAGCTGTCGATCGGATTTCCTTCGATGTTGAACTCGGTGGTAAGCACGCGCTTCAGCTCCCGCACGTCGTCGTAACGGATATGCCGGGCATCGGGGCGAGGATGCACCGTGATACCGTCGGCACCGAAACGTTCGATGTCGAGCGCAGCACGCACGACGTCGGGCCGGTTGCCGCCGCGCGAATTACGCACCACGGCAATCTTATTGATGTTCACACTCAACTTTGTCATATTTTTCGCTATATTTGCCTCAATAAATGCCAGCTCGGATAGGCTGCGTCGCGGCAGAACAAGCGGTGCTTGATTCTATGTCCGGCTCACTTATCTTTGCGCGGTAAAGTTACTAATTTTTCGGGACTTCAGAGATGAAACTACTGCTTTTTTCCCGCCGGGGCGTCGTCCACGCGGTCGACGAATTACGGCGCACGTTCGCCGCTATCGCCCGCTACGGCTTCGACTTCGTTGTAAACAAAGAGTTTGCCGAAACGATCCGCGCGCTGGGGGCAGCGCAAATTCCCGCCGAAAAGGAGTACGACTCCGCCGCATGTCCGGTCGCCGACGGCGACGACGCGGTGATGGTCTGCTACGGCGGCGACGGCACGCTGCTCGAAGGGATTCGGATGCTGGGCGGCGCGCCCGTGCCGGTGGTGGGGATCAACGCCGGCCACATGGGATTCCTCACCGGCGGCCGCAAGGAGGCCATCGAGGAACTTTTCGGCGAGATCGCACGCGGCAGTCTGCGCATCGAGCAACGGACGATGCTGCACATCGAGGGCTGCGTCGAAGGGATGCCGCAGGGGGCGCTTGCCGTCAACGAAGCGGCCGTACAGCGCAGCGGCGCAGGGATGATCTCGGTGGAGTGCTACGTCGACGACCAGCAGGTAGCCACCTACTACGGCGACGGCGTGATCGTCTCCACACCTACGGGATCGACAGCCTACTCGCTCAGCGCCGGCGGGCCGGTCGTAGCGCCGGGATGCCGGTGTCTGGTGATCTCGCCGCTGGCCCCGCACAACCTCACGATGCGTCCCGTCGTGGTTCCCGACACGAGCTGCGTAATGCTGCGCGTGCGCACGCGGCGTTCGGCCGTGACCCTTTCGCTCGACAATACCGCCTACGACGTGGCCGACGAAACCGAAATTCGGGTCTCGCTCTCCGAAAAACGAATCTTTCTGGGACAGGCACACAATATCTCGTTTTACGACACGTTAAGAGACAAGATGATGTGGGGAGTCGATATTCGGGACTGATACGCCCGCTCAAAGCAAAATTAAAATCAGGATTGCTTTATTTCGGATTAAATTCCCTATATTTGTGGCTTATATGAGCGAACCAAAACTCACACCCCGACACGTCGCGATCATCATGGATGGCAACGGCCGCTGGGCGCAACTGCGCGGCAAAGAGCGTTATTACGGTCACATGCAGGGCGTTGAACCGGTGCGCGCCGCCGTACGGGCCGCCATCCGCAACGGGGTGCGTTACCTGACGCTCTATGCTTTTTCGACCGAGAACTGGGGGCGTCCCGCCGAAGAGATCGACGCGCTGATGGAACTTTTCTGCCGGAGCGTCGTCAGCGAAACGCCCGAATTGCGTAAACAGGGGGTACGCATCGCCATGATCGGCGACCGCAGCCGTTTTCCAGAAAAGGTGCAGGAGTATCTCGCTCAGGCCGAACGGGAAACCGCCGGCGGAGAGCGGCTGACGCTCATACTGGCACTCAACTACTCGTCGCGCAGCGAACTGACACGCGCCGTGCGTCTGCTGGCCGAACGGGTCGCAGCAGGAGAACTGCCGGCCGAGGCGATCGACGAACAAACCATCAGCGGCGCACTCTATACGGCCCCTTATCCCGATCCCGATCTGGTAATCCGCACCAGCGGAGAGATGCGGCTCAGCAATTTTCTGCTGTGGCAGTCCTCCTATGCAGAACTTTATTTCCCCGAAGTGTTGTGGCCCGACTTCACGGAGGCCGACTTCGACCGCGCGACGGAGCTTTTCGCTCAACGCGACCGGCGTTTCGGATTAGTCCAAGAGAATTAGGAACAAAAGAGTTACAAAAATAGATGAATCGTTTACGGAAGATATGCCTGACAATCGCAGCTTCGCTGTTTTGTGTCAACGGCATATTCGCACAAGTGGAGAAGACCCCGGCGGATACCACTGCCGTCAATGTGACGACCGCCCCGCAAAGCGCCGCGGCCGATGACGCAGAGCAGACGCTGCCGCCCTTCGACGAGAACGCTCCCATTATGAAGGGGACGCCCAAACGTTATTTCATCCGCAAGATCAATCTGCGCGGCATCGAATTCCTCAACAAAACCGTCGTACAGGCCTCTACGGGACTTGTGCCGGGCGATTCCATCTATCTGCCGAGCAACAACATCTCGGACGTGATCGCCAAGCTGTGGAACCAGCGACTGTTCGCCGATGTCAAGGTCGGCGCCACGATCGACGGCGACAGCGTGGATATGGAGATCTCGGTGCGCGAACGGCCGCGCGTCTACCGCTGGCTCTTCGAGGGCGAAGGGGTCGGCAAGGGGCGTCAGAAGGATATTATCGAGAAGCTGCAACTCAAGACGGGCGGAGAGTTGTCGGACTACGTGATCGACAAGAACACGAAGCTCATCAAGAAATATTTCGCCGAAAAAGCCTTCCGCAATGCGGAGGTGAACGTGCGCATCGAGAACGATCCGGTCATCCAGAACGCCGTGAACGTCACCTTCGTGATCGACCGCAAACGCAAGGTCAAGATCGGCAAGATCAATTTCCACGGCAACGAACAGTTCAAGGACAAGCGTCTGCGCCGTACCTTCAAGAAGACCCATCAGAAGAGCATCAACTTCTTCAAGTCGTCGAAACTCAAAGAGGGCGACTACGATACCGACAAGGAGAACCTGATCGACTTCTACAACTCGAAGGGTTACCGTAACTTCACGATTCTGAGCGACTCGATCTACCCGATCAACGACCACCGTCTGGGCATCGACCTCTCGGTATCGGAAGGCAACAAATACTATATCCGCGGCATCAAATGGATCGGCAACTCGGTCTACCCGACCGACCAGCTGCAACGCATGTTCGGCGTCAAAGCGGGCGACACTTACGATAAGAAAACCATCAACAAGCGGCTGGGCTACGGCAAGGAGGACAACCCCGAGGATATGTCGATCAAGTCGCTCTACCAGAACAACGGCTACCTGATGTCGCAGATCGAACCGGCCGAAATCATCATCGGCGCCGACTCGATCGATATGGAGATGAAAATTTTCGAGGGCAAGCAGTTCTCGATCAACAATGTGGGTATTTCGGGCAACCTGCGCGTCAACGACGAGGTGATCCGCCGCGAGCTTTACACCCTGCCGGGCGAATTGTACAACCGTGCGCTGCTGATGCAGACCATCCGTCAGCTGGCAGGCATGGGGCATTTCGATCAGGAAAAGATCATGCCCGACATCAAACCCGTATCGAACGAGCTGGTGGACATCAACTGGCCGCTCGAAGAGCAGGCCAGCGACCAGTTCAACGTCGCCGGCGGCTGGGGCTCTGGAACCTTCGTCGGTTCGGTCGGCATCACGCTCAACAACCTCTCGATCCGTAACTTCTTCAAGAAGGGATCGTGGCGTCCCTATCCGATGGGACAGAACCAGAAGTTCTCGATCTCGGCACAGACCAACGGAACTTATTACAAGGCGCTGGCCATGAGTTTCACCGATCCGTGGCTGGGCGGCCGCAAGCCCAACTCGTTCACGCTGTCGGTGCACCTCTCGGAGCAGAACAACGCCTACTATTTCTGGCAGACCTCCACGCAGCACTTCCGCACGACGGGCGTCGCCGCCGGTCTGGGCAAACGTCTGCGGTGGCCTGATCCCAACTTCTCGTTCTACGCCGAAGCCTCCTACGAGCGCTACGCGCTGAAAAACTGGAACTACTTCGTGATGAAGAACGGCGCGGCCAATACGCTGGCGCTGAAATTGGTCCTTTCGCGCAGCACGGTCAGCCAGCCGATCTATCCGCGCAGCGGTTCGGAGTTTACCGTCTCCGTACAGCTCACTCCGCCCTACTCGCTGTGGGACGGTAAGGATTACGCCGACGCAAACCTGCCCGACGAGGAGCGTTACCACTGGATCGAGTACCACAAATGGCAGTTGAAGAGCAAGTGGTACTTCCCGCTCACCAACAACCAGAACCTCGTGCTGATGGCCGCCGCTGAGATGGGCTATCTGGGTCATTACAATAAAAACAAGGTATCGCCTTTCGAGCGGTTCGAGGTCGGCGGCGACGGTATGTCGGGATATAATATGTACGGTATCGACATCATCGCCATGCGCGGTTACGAGGATGGTGCGCTCGACCCGTCGAGCAACTACTCGGTGGCCTACAACAAATACACGATGGAGCTGCGTTACCCCGTGATTCTGAAACCTTCGTCGCAGATCTACGTGCTGGGCTTCCTCGAAGGCGGTAACGCATTCGATTCGTGGAAGAAGTTCTCGCCCTTCAAGA
>OGHO01001842.1_pt1 | contig 18517 bp, 19 predicted proteins | sample 1571421 | NCBI WGS metagenome assembly OGHO01 (sample SAMEA2581937, study PRJEB24529) | metagenome | biome: Human gut stool | place: China | collected 2011
TACTATTTATTTCGGTTCCTTGCTATTAAATCGTTATTTATTCTTGGCTTTTGGTGCCTCTTTTGTAACTTTATAAGTGTTACAGAAATATTTGCACATCATTTGCAAACCGCAGGTGTCACATTTCGGCGTACGTGCCTGACAAACATAACGACCATGCAGAATAAGCCAGTGATGGGCTATGGGTATTAATTTTTCCGGAATGTTCTTCACCAGTTCTTTCTCTACGCTGAATGGAGTCGTACAACTGTCCGGCACCAGTCCGATGCGGTGACTGACACGGAAAACGTGGGTATCAACCGCCATCGCTGCTTTGTTGAAAACGACGGACTGAATCACATTGGCGGTCTTTCTTCCTACACCGGGAAGTTTGATCAGGTCATCCATGTTGTCGGGCACTTTGCTGTTGAAGTCATTAACCAGCATTTTAGCCATTCCTACCAGATGTTTGGCTTTGTTATTCGGATAAGATACGCTCCGGATGTATTCGAAAATAACTTCAGGCGTACTGGCAGCAAGAGCTTCCGGAGTCGGGAAGTCCTTGTAGAGAGGCGGAGTGATCATATTTACTCGTTTATCCGTACATTGTGCAGAAAGGATTACAGCGATCAGTAATTCATACGGATTATTGTAATGTAATTCTGTTTCGGCTACAGGAACATTTGCCTGAAACCATGCGATTACTTTTTCATAACGTTCTTTCTTTCTCATCTTAACTTGTTTTTATGGTAGTGAGGCGTTACTTTTAATTTGAAATAGACAGCGGAAACTACTGTCAGGCAGGCACCGAAAAGATATGCTTTGTCAAACGAACAGATTTCGGCTATATATCCTCCGGTCAGCATACCGATACCAATTCCTACATCCCATGAGGTCAGGTAGGTGGAAGTAGCTGTTCCCCGTTGGTTGTTGGGGGCAAGGTTTACGAACAGAGTATTGAATGCCGGAAACATAATTCCGAATCCGATTCCCATCAGCAGGGCAATTCCGAAAAAGAGAATGGTGCAGGCAGCATCATTCCATTGAATCAGATATACACAGGATGCGAGCAGGAAGAAACTTATTATAACCAGATTGAGTCCGGCGGCAATTACTTGGGTTATCTTTCCCCGGTCCACCAGCTTTCCTGAGAATATACGGGAAATGGCCATACCGATCGCCATAAAGGTAAAAAAGAAACCTGTTTGTGTATGGATTCCTATTTCGCGGGCATACATGGCTACATAATTGGTGGTCATTCCGTAGGGGATGGAGAGTAGCAACAGGCTGAGTCCCGCAGGCATTCCTTTTAATAAAATGAAACGGTCGAGTGAAATCGGTTCACGCTTTACCGGTGGTTTATAAGGTGTCTTCACCAGGCTTGCGGACAGGAATCCCAGCATACAGGAACCGAGCGCATAGCAGAATATTGTAGCGAAAGAAACCCCTCCGTCATGTAAAAACAGTCCGAACATCGGTCCGATGGACATGGCGATATTATTGGTCAGTCCATAATAGCCCAGCCCTTCACCTCTGCGGGAAGAGGGCATAATGTCAATGACTACTGTATTTCCACCTACTGTGACCATGCCGAAAGAGACTCCATGAATAATTCGGAATATAATAAATAGGGTAAGCGAGCCGGCGATAAGATATCCCGCAAACATCAGCATAAAGATGAAATAAGCGAAAAGATAAAGCGGCTTACGGGCAAACGTATCCAGCAGATAGCCGGAAAACGGGCGGATGCAGAGTGCAGCTACCGTATAACAGGAAAGCACGATGCCGATAGTGGAATTTCCTGCCTGAAAGAACTCGGATAAATAGAACGGCAAAACAGGAATCAGCAACCAGAAACCGAAGTAGAGCAGGAAGTTGGCTGCCAAGATGAAACAATAACTGGGAGTAATGAGTCTATCCTTTGCCATAATAAGTGAACGTTCAATTTGCTGATCGGAACGGTGATAAGCCATCCCGTTTCAGTGTAATCGGTATATTGATTAAATGCCAATGTCCCAATTACCATCAGATGGTTTTATTGGCACATTGGCATACTGGTAAATTCTGTGCTCTATTTAATATGCTGCTTCGAATTCTTTTAAGAAGCGTGTATCATTTTCGGAGAACATACGGAGGTCTTTTACCTGATATTTCAGGTTCGTGATGCGTTCGATACCCATTCCGAGAGCATAACCGCTGTATACTTTGCTGTCGATGCCGTTTGATTCGAGTACGTTCGGGTCTACCATACCGCAACCGAGGATTTCCACCCAACCGGTATGCTTGCAGAACGGACAACCTTTACCACCGCAAATGTTACAGCTGATATCCATTTCAGCACTTGGTTCTGTAAATGGGAAATAAGACGGACGCAGACGGATTTTGGTGTCTGTGCCGAACATTTCTTTGGCGAAGAGCAGCAATACCTGTTTCAAGTCGGTGAATGATACGTTTTTGTCTACATACAACGCTTCTACCTGATGGAAGAAACAGTGTGCACGGTAGCTGATAGCTTCGTTACGGTATACACGTCCCGGACAGATGATGCGGATAGGAGGTTTGGAAGTTTCCATCACACGGGTCTGTACAGAAGAAGTATGAGTACGGAGTACTACATCCGGATGAGCTTCGATGAAAAATGTGTCCTGCATATCGCGTGCCGGATGATCTTCGGCAAAGTTCAGTGCCGAGAATACATGCCAGTCGTCTTCGATTTCCGGACCTTCGGCGATGCTGAATCCCAGACGTGCGAAGATATCGATGACTTCGTTCTTTACAATTGTAATCGGATGACGTGTACCGAGTTCAATCGGATAAGCCGAGCGGGTCAGGTCAAGACCGTCGCAACTATTATCCTGGCTCTCGAACTGTTCCTTCAACGCATTGATTTTGTCCTGCGCTTTAGTTTTCAGTTCATTCAGTCTCATGCCGACTTCTTTTTTCTGTTCGGCAGCTACGTTACGGAAATCCGCCATCAAATCGTTAATGGCTCCCTTCTTACTCAGGTATTTGATGCGGAGAGCTTCGAGTTCTTCGGCATTGGAGGCGTGCAAAGCTTCCACCTCTTTCAGAAGTTGTTCAATCTTAGCTATCATATTTTTGATGTATTGTTATTCAGTTTCTTAGTAAAAACCGTGCAAAGATATAATTTTATCACGAACCATCGAAATAATTTGTATCTTTGTTGCCGAATGTACCGAAAATCGGGGAACACTTATGAAAAAGATTGTTATTTCTCTTCTGCTATTGACTTTATCGTTTCGCCTGTCAGCTCAGATCGACTATCTGGAGCCGGTGAAGCCTTTTACTACCTATACGGGTGAGTTGGGTGAGTATTATCGAAATGTCTTTTCTTTGCTTAATACAGGTTTTCAACAGCGTCCTTACGCGCGTTTTGTAGCCATTCCTTCTTTTTCACCGGAATATGCAATGTCGGTAGAGAAGAAGAACGGACGTTGTCTGTTGATTGCGAATACTTTGTCGCGTACCTATTGGCAGGCAGAGAAAGGAACGGTGAAAGTGGAAACTAAATCAGTGGAGATCAGTCAGTCCTTATACCAGTCTTTGGGAGCTATCGCCCGTCTGGTAACCAGCCAGATACAGGATTTGGACGGTTCGACAGCCGGACTGGATGGAGTTGTTTATTACTTCTCATCGACAGATGCGAAAGGAAAAGAGATGATGGGACGGAAGTGGTCACCCATGAAAGGTACTTTGATGGAGCGGCTTGTGTTGGTTTGTCAGTCGACTTACATGTTTTCTCAGGGAGAAAATATTTCGGAGCAAGCATTGGCGGAGGAAGCAACCGCTTTATTGAAAGAGCTGGAGCACCGTACCAAAGAACAGCCGGACGCTCACAAAAAGCCGATGTATGTGGGGATTTATTCTGTTGGTCCGAAGCTCAAAACGCATTCGGGAAAGCAAATTGAAGAATTACCCTGCTTGGCTGATGTTTGTGTACGGGAATATGTAGCCAGACAAATGATTTATCCTGCGGAATTGCTTAAAGATAATGTCTCGGGATATGCTTTGTGTGAGTTTACTATAGATAAGGAGGGAGTGATTCTTCGTCCTCATATATTAAAATCGACTCATCCGGAGTTTGCAGAAGAAGCTCTTCGCATTGTGAAGGAAATGCCAAATTGGACACCGGCACTGGTGGGAGGCAAGGCGGTTGAAAGTGATTATACCCTTTATGTCCCTTTCCGTCCCCAGTTGTATAAAGAACAGTTGCAGATACGCGAACGCGAGTTGTCCAAAAAACATTAACGCCCGGAACTTTTCTCTTTTTATATTGTATTATCATTGTAACCAATAAAAAAAGAGAAGATATGGATGATATGATTAACAGACACGATTCGATTGCTGAGGAAAATATCGAACCGAATGGCCGTCCGGCTAAGAATGAGTTTGAAGAATGGAGCACTGAAGTTACCGATCGTGCAGATAATGTATTCAAAGGTGATACGAAAGACAGTCCCATCAAGGATCGTGAGAAACGAATAAAAGAAATGGATGAAGTGATAAAAAAGGACCTTGAATAAAGGTCCTTTTTTATTGTATATATGATATCTTTTTTAACACGATCTCGTGCTTATCGTTGTAGGCCATGAGAAACTTTTCAGTAACTTTGTAGCCCAAAAATATAGATAGTATGATAAAGGTATTATTGCTTGATGTAGATGGAACTTTGTTGAGTTTTGAAACTCATAAGGTGTCGCAATCCTCTATAGATGCTCTTAAAAAAGTACATGATAGTGGAATTAAGATTGTGATTGCTACCGGTAGAGCGGCAAGTGATCTTCATGAGATTGATGCTGTGCCGTATGATGGAGTTATTGCACTTAATGGAGCAGAGTGTGTATTGCGTGACGGAAGTGTGATAAGAAAAGTAGCAATACCTGCACAAGATTTTAGAAAATCAATGGAGCTTGCACGGGAATTTGATTTTGCAGTCGCTCTCGAATTAAATGAAGGTGTATTTGTCAATCGCCTTACCCCGACTGTCGAACAGATTGCCGGAATTGTTGAGCATCCGGTTCCGCCGGTTGTCGACATCGAAGAGATGTTTGAAAGAAAAGAATGCTGTCAACTTTGTTTTTATTTTGATGAGGAAACAGAACAAAAAGTAATGCCGCTTCTGTCTGGTCTTTCCGCAACACGCTGGCATCCTTTATTTGCTGATGTTAATGTTGCAGGGACAAGTAAGGCAACCGGCCTCTCGTTATTTGCCGATTACTACAGGGTTAAAGTTTCTGAAATAATGGCGTGCGGTGATGGCGGTAATGATATCCCCATGCTGAAGGCCGCCGGAATAGGAGTGGCGATGGGAAATGCGTCCGAAAAAGTTCAGTCAGTTGCCGACTTTGTCACTGATACGGTGGACAATAATGGACTTTACAAGGCTTTGAAACATTTCGGGGTAATATAAATGTCTTAATGAAGCTTGGCTACAAAGCCAATCACAGGTTTAAAATAAAAAAAAGAGTAACTTATCATAAGTTACTCTTTTCATTTTGTGGAGCGTATCGGACTATCGTTTTGATCATAATAACTTCGGTGTGATTATGTATTTTGCTGTATATCAGTGTTATATGCGATATGTTGTATCTTTTTATAGCACATAAAATCTTGTATGCTCAAAAAAGGGGGGAATAAGAATTACCCTGTATTCCCCACGATTTTTATTTCTATCTTCGCTGAAAATAAACCTCAAAACAGTAAGACGTATGATAGAAATTAATCACAGTTGTAGAGCATTCCTCAATAATAAGGGGCAAGTAGTTATTCGTGTTAGATGGAATAATCGGAAGGACGAAGTTGGTTTTTCTGTTGGTTGTAATGCCGATCCAGACAAATGGGATAAAGAGAACCAAAGAGCTAGGTATAATACTACTCATAAAGTTGGTGGAAAGACGGTGGTAGCTAGAGATATTAACAATCGTATTTCTCAATTTCTAGAGTGCATCGAGGAGTCTTTTACAGAATACAGCTTAAATTCTCAGTTGCCAACCAAAAGGGAATTGAAGGAACTGGTTAATGAGAAGCTGGGACGAATAAAAGAAGAGGTAGTACCAGATAATCCAATAGAGCGGGAAAAGTCTTTTCGTGAAATTTTCAATGACTTTTTAGAAGTTTGCTCCACAGAAAGAAGCTGGAGTGAATCTGTACATCATAAATATGTTCAAGCATGGAATCATTTAAACAGCTGTGATCCCAACATATCTCTAGCGACACTTGATAAGAATAAGATGACAGAACTTAAAAAATGGTATGTAAAAAATGGATATCGTAACCGCACCACTGTAAAACAATTCAGAATATTAAAGTCTTTTCTTAGATGGATTGATGCTAATGGTTATCCGGTAGAGCAAGGAGTACTCAGCTATAAAGTAAACTTAACTGTGACTAAAAAGGAAGTGACTTTTTTGAAATATAAAGAATTACTCCATTTTGCATCTTTCCAATTTCCTAAAAGTAAAGAGTATTTAGATAGAGCTAGAGATATGTTTTGTTTTATGGCGTTTACATCTTTGCGTTATTCTGATTTAAGCGCATTAAAGAGAGCGCATATTTCAAATGGGAATATTGAGATGTATACTCAAAAAACGAATGATAGAATTACTGTTCCTATAATAGAAAATGCTCAAAAGATTATAGATAAATATTCATGGTATCACTCCAAGAACGGTACAATATTCCCTGTTGCTTCGAATCAGAAACTTAATGATTACCTGAAAGAAGCTGCTGAGTTGGCTGGTTTAGATAGAGAGATAGTTGAAACCTACTTTATAGGTACGCAACGGCATGAAGAAATCCATAAGTTTTATGAAACGATAAGCTGTCACGATGGACGTAGAACTTTCGTTTGCTGTTCCTTAGCTTTAGGTATATCTCCGACTGTTGTGATGAGTTGTACCGGACACGCAGATTATGAAAGTATGAAGCCGTATATAGAAGTAGCAGACGAAACACAGAAGATGCAAATGGAAAAATGGAATACTCACCAATATAAGTCTGATATCATAGAAAGTCTAGATAAAATGAATCCGACACAATTGAAAGAACTTTGTGAACATATTAGGAGTATAGCTTAACAAAATTTCATATATTTGAGGCAGCATTCGGGAAAACTGGGTGCTGCTTTTGTGGTTTTTATGGTATTGTTAATTATAAATATGAAGAAAAACATGGAATTTGATCAATTTGATAAAAGAACGGCAACAGAACGCTTGCAGCTTTATGAGGATGCACTTGTTGTATATGCACTTTTGTATAAAATAAAGGATTCTCCTTATATGTATCTTTTTAAGGATCAGATAGCTTTAATGAAAATATCTATGATAATTCCCCTTGACTCAATTAAATATGAAGTGACTTGTGAATCCTCTATAGAAATAAATGTGGATATGGGTATCGACACTCTTTTGCTAAAGATGGCTGATATCAGTGATATTGATTTACCGCTGGATGATGAAACCAAGAATGAAAAGATCTCCTCTGGCGTATTTGTCTTAATTCTCATGCTTAACTTGGCTGATGATACTCTCTCTCTTGATGCACTTGCTTTACTCACCAGTTTGCTTGCTGAAATATCTATCGAAGGAAATTTTGACAGGCAGTTGACGGAAATCCGACAGATAAATACCCCCCTGTTGAATGCTCTGATTAGACTTGAACAAAATAATGTTTTTTCCGCTAAAGTATTAAGACCTGTTTTGAAAATACTATCCAGAACTCATGTTAATATTGGGATTGATTTCTTCATGTCGTTACCTCAAGGAGATAAATGGGAAAAATACAAAATAACTAAAAGAGATTTCTTTGAACTGTTATATAAGTTACCTCCAAAAGAGTCTCTTGCCGTATTAAAGTATATACCGGAAACTGATTATAGCCAGTTAGTTGATATCTATGAGAATAAAGATGTAGACCGTTTTCTAGCAATAACTGAAAATCTAAACGTCGATTATGTTATGGCTAATTATAATTATTATGCCAATTGTATGTCAATTTTCGACATAGCTAAGAATATGGTACATATTGATCTCTCTTCCGCAGATCAAGCCTTGATTCACTTAATGGATCTCTCTGATTTTTCAAAGGCAAATTATTATTCCTTAAAGAATATTTCTGATCCCGACCTTTATTTTATGCTTCATGGTTTTAAATCTCAGATTCGTGAAGCTGACAAATGTAATGACAATGAAGAGAAAATCAGACTGATAGATAAGGGTACATCCATTCTTGAGAAAAACAACCGTGCTTTTTATGATATTATTTTTCCTCTTCTATGCCATAACAATAGGATAATTCCATTGAAGGATTCCTTGAAAATAGAGGAAATATTACAGACTCCCCCCTATAAAGAGAAAATAGAAAAAGCCCGTCAAGAGTACTTGTCTTCTCTGAAATATGTATCGGATGAAACGACTGAGGGATACAGTAGAACCTCCTTTTCCCGTATAATAAAAAGCCTGACTCCTTATTTTAAGCTTACACCCGCAGACAAACTTAAAGCAGGAAAATGTTTTTGTGATTTTTTCCTCATGGATCTAATTCAGATAGCTTCTAATTTATCATCATATTATGATATACATGGATTTGCTTATGTTCTGTATAATGCCAAATGTTTTGATTTAAACGGAATGACCTTTAATGACTTCGTGAAGCTAATAATAGATATTTTCCCTTTATCCCATATCCAGATTAATGCACAACCATATTCTTTAAGCAAATCCAAATTCAAAGCAGAAGATGATTTAATGGACAAACATAAGGCTTTGAAAGAATTGTTTGAATCAAATTTCAAATCAAAAGAAGAATAAATAACAATTCTTTTCCTGGCGTTCCTCCGAGATTCCTCACGTACCGTCCTATAAACTAGATAAACATCTAATTTATAGGACTTTGTATATTCAACAATTCACTTTTCCATTCCACAAGCATTATTTTATAGTAATTTTAATTTGCCGTTCTCTACCTTTACAAACGAATCCAACACGTGTATGAATTCAAGATTTAATATGAATATCAAAATTATAAATCATGGAGACATTGGCATTAAAGAACAAGCCTCTTTTCCAAGCTACCTTAGGTGATTTGGTGGAGGTCATGAAAGAACAATTAGGCTTCATTAGTGAGAAAGGTAAAGATGGAAGAGGGAACACAAATCCGTCAAGTGAGAAACGGTATGTATATGGTCTATTTGGCATAAGTAAGCTCTTTGGCTGTAGTCAAGCAACAGCTCAAAGAATCAAATCAAGTGGTGTCATCGATGCAGCTATTTCTCAAAATGGGAAGATCATTGTAGTCGATGCAGATCTAGCTCTAGATTTACTAAGAGTGTCTAATAAAAAATGGGGGCGTAAGTACTCCAAGTAATTAACCGGAATAGACAGTTTCGCTGGAAAATATGCCGGCTGTTTTCAATGGTGAAGCTGTCTATTCATAATTCAAGAAAAGCATGAAGGAAAAGAACTGAGAATTACTTGCCTTAAATGAACAGGTAGGACAGATTGGAGAGACTGGTGTAGCTCCAATGGTAACAGTTTCATTAGTGAATGTACTAAAGACTCTTTGATGAACTAACCAGAGATGGGCAATGAGAGTCAGCTATGGCTAAATATGATCAAATATGATAATAAAATGTAGTGATATAAGATCGATTATAATCAAGTAGTCGTGCGTATAACTAATTGAAATCAAGAAAGTTAAGATACGTAAAACGTTTGGTTTATTCACCTATATTTGCTCACGAATATTAAAAAAATAACAATTATGAAAAAGTTAGAATTAAAAGAAGGTGTGGTCTACCACATGTGTGAAATTGGTATTGAGAACTTGTCTCTTAATAGCATTACCTCCAATCGTAAGGACAAGAAACAGATTGATGACAAGTTGAAAAGTTGTGAAACGACGGGGATGCAGATTCCGGCAGTCATCACAGATTCAAGTATTGCTAAGGAAGCGGGATACTCTCTGACTGATTTTCTGACTAGTAAGGATATTTGTACACCGGAGGAGATTTCTATAGGTTATACAGTATCTGAGGGAAATAACCGTTTTAGGGCATATTTGAAAGCATTAGAGAAGGCGAAGATGAATCCAGATTATGTCCCTTTCGACTTTATCTTTATCTACAAGATATATTCGGATGCTGAAAGTTTTCGTCAGTCATACCGTAATATGAACTTGTACAATGTCCCCACAAAGACAAAGGAATTTGCCAATGATGTGCTAGCCACTACAGACTTACCTGTACTTCTAAGCTATAAGGAAAAGATAGCTAAAGGACTCGCTGCTAAAGCTGCAGGTTATGCAACTGTTGGAAGGGAAATCGTAAAGCGTGACATGGAAAGTATTTTCAATGGTAAAATACCTTCCGAAATTAGTAATACAGGAATATTGGCTATGACAGATCCAATTTATAGTGCGGTTATGCAGGCATTCAGTTCAGAAAAAAAAGCAAAGTCAATTGTAAAAGGTACTAATCTTTGGAGTTACAACGCAAAAAAACTTTCCGCTAGTAGTGACAAAAAAGCTGAATCTAAGAAATTGGTAAAACTGTATTCTATTTTAGGTTCACGTGAATGCAGTGAACTTATGGATGTTAAAGCTGAAAGCGGTAGAACCAAGGAACAGATTATTCATGAAATTCTGGAGAAACGTTATGTAACATTGTAGAACAGACCGAAAAGTTTTTAAAGCTTCCCCATCATATATAAGTGGTGGGGATTCTACTAAAATGAATGAGCTATGATAAGACTATATAAAGAATATATTGACTTGGGGTACATCTTCTGTTTGCCAGAACAAATAAAATTGAATTCTAGTGTATTGGCTACATATCAATGCGCTTTAAAAGCATGTATTGGTAGGGCTCTTTTAAAAGCTGTACCCGCAAGTGTATTTTTGGAGAAGGGATTGCTAGCAATTGATGATAATGGTACTCCACTAACTTTATTGGATCAAGATTTATCCCAAAAATTGGTAATAATTGAGGATCTTAATTTATTCTTTGCATTGCAGAGAGAAGAGCTTATTTTAAATAATAATATTTGGCTAGAAGTATTATCAAATCTTCCTAAGAACAGAAAACGTACTTTTTAGCTTATAGACTTATTAAAAAACATATTATGCCTTCCTCATAGAACACCGGAAAGAATAAATGTTACAACTCTTTGATTGTTCTAAAATAGAAGATACGGTTTCTTATTGGCATATGCATATAAATGAAGATTGGTAAGTCTAAGGTTTGCTCCTTTTAATAATAAAAATTTTATGAATAAATTGTATTGTGATCAGACAGGAGGTAATAAACTTTCTGTCACAGCCCCTATCATGCCTAATAATATCCCAGGAATGAAGGAGATGAAGGGTTTAATAAAAGTGGATATTATTAATTCTAACTAAAAAAAAGTAAGAAATGAAAAAAGAATATCATGGCAAGGCAATTTATCAATCTGCCGGAAAAGCTGCCGAATATGGAGAATGGGCTTGTAATTTTTATATTGGCTGTTCGAATTGGTGCGACTATTGTTTCTGCTCAGAAACTTTAAAGCCAGGTTTGTGGAGTTCTACAGTAACCTTGAAAAAAGCCTTCAAGGATGAACAAGATGCTATTGCTGTATTTGAAAAGGAACTCTCCAAAAATTTGCAGGCACTGCATGACTTCGGATTATTTTTCAGTTTTACCACTGATCCACTACTTCCTGAAACAATGGAACTGACAGCACAGGGGGTAAAGACTTGTGTGGAAAACGGTGTGAATGTGAAAGTTTTGACCAAGCGTGCCGATTTCATAGAGAATTTCTTTGGGTTGCTGTCTGGCTATGGGAACTTTGATGAGGACTTGTACAAGAAGCATGTGGCTTTCGGATTTACCCTGACCGGACACGATGAACTGGAATCGGGTGCATCATCCAATATAGAACGTATCGGTGCTATGGAGAAACTGCATAACAGGGGGTATAGAATATTTGCAAGTATAGAACCGATTGTAGACTTTCCGTCTTCCATGCAGATGATTAACGGTTCTCTCCCTTTTTGCGATCTCTATAAAATAGGATTGATGTCAGGTAATGGGATAACGTATGATCCGGTTGAAGCACAAACCTTTTTATTGGAACTACAGCAGTTATCCGGACAACCTAAAATATACTTGAAGAATTCCCTGATCAGACTGCTTGGGGTGGATAGAAAGACACTGCCTGAGAATTTTGTAGAGAGTAACTACAATATGTTCGGCTGAGGATAATACACATGGGAAGTCTCGAATGAAGGGGCTTCCCCTTAATCTCAATTATATTATGTTTAGATAGAATTCAAACCGGGAAAGATGCGGTTCATATGCCTTTTCCACATGATTGTGACAGATGAAATTATAAATAATTAAATAAATAACAGAATGAAAACGAATGAAGAAAATCGTGGCATCCCTAATTGGATGTGTTACAAAAGTGCAAGCGTTGATTTGTCGGGGAGTGAAACCTATTTGTTCCCCGGTGCTTTCTGTGGAAACAGATACATTGAAAGGGTGATTCTTCCTGAATGGGCTGAGACTGTACCGAGAAACTTATTTAAAGGATGTACAAAATTGAAAGAAGTCACCCTTCCTGCCGATTCGGATATTAGCGAGTCTGCATTTGAAGGATGCGTAGCTCTGACCGACATTTATCTGCCGCTTTGCATTGGTAATATAGCGGCAAAAGCTTTCAAGGGATGTCCAGAAAATATCAGGTTCCATGTGAATTCCCCTATCATTAGCCCTGAAAAATTGAGACAGCATATTGAAAAGGAATTGGGACGAAGTATCGAACTGTATGACAACATTGGGGGGAAATCAAGAAACAGTTTTTAGTTTATGGATTTATTGAAAACCATATTATGCCTTCCTCATAGAACACCGGAAAGAATAAATGTTACGATTCATCCGGGAGAAAACGGATTTGATATACCTTTTCCGTTTGGAACGATAGTAGTACCGGACACACCGGATGGATATTGCATTTCTAGTGGTTGTGGTTCAGGAAAGACTGAATCCATTAAATCGCTGATACGTCAGAAATGGGATCAAGGTATATTATATTGTGTTGATACGAAAAACGAATGCAACAGAATGTATCAATGGATCGTAGATAATCTGATTGGAGAGATACTACATGGCGAAACCTTAAAGCCCAATGATGTACTGATGATCCATTCGGATGCTGATTTTGAGAAGATGAAGGAGTACAAAACACATCCGGAGCAAATAGTTCGTATTAGGATTCTAATCATCACACATGTACGTTTCTTTACTGACCTGATTAACTATTTCTTGCTTTATGAACCGAATAATTCTAATCCGGTTGTTTCTATATTTGATGGCGACTTCAAGAAATTAATGCAGCAGGGCAACTTAAGAAAATATATCCTTCTTGATGAAACTCCATTGTTCTTAAGACCATTCATTACTTTCTCTAAGGGTTTGTTAGGCGTATTCTCCGAGAAGAATAAAAAGGGAGGTTATCGGTGTAAGTCCCAGACGGATATAAAGGATATGTATGATACATTTATAAAGGGAGGGAGTTTGGATTTCTATAAAGGGACAGACAGGGTTAGCCAAATCAAACGGGATGTTGTATTGGGGTTGGTGCCGAAGCATTACTCTGAATGGATGGGAACGAAGGATAAGAACTGCAATATCCATTTCTATCCGTCTGACTTGATACATCCCGGTATGGGTTCTCACGTGATTATCTATGAAGGAGCAGGAGATGTGTTGTTGGGTAAAAGTTCCTGCTTTAAGTTACTTGATATAATCCCCAAGTATAATAGTCAGGTTGATTTTAGAGTATTTACTTTTGGATTGAGCAGAAAACATAGACCGGATAATGCAACGTATGCGTTATTTGTCAAGTCTGTTCGCTCTTTATGTTGTAGTAGTTCATTTGGGAAAACACTGATTGTTATCTGGAAAGACTACAGGGAGGATAATGAGAGAACATTAACTAAGGAGGCTGGTAAATCGGAATGGGCTGATAAACTTAGAGAAGTACTACTGACAGAAGGATTAGCCGGAAGTAATTTTACTGTTACATATTATGGTGCATCTGATACCAAATCAACCAATGTATACAGAGATTATCAGAATATTATCCTTTGCGGTAATTGGGATTTACCTCCGTCTGTATCGGGACAACTAAGGAAAGCGTATAATTCTAAAACTAGTCAGGATGAGTATAAATTCTGGTATACGATCCAATTACTCTCTAGAATTGGCATAAGAAAGAATGATGGACTAAAGTATACAGTCTATTACTCTTTTGATCACTCGAAGAAGTTTATCAAGTCTTTAGACGATTACCTGAATAAGAATAAGATAACTATGAAATCGAAGAAGGCTACTACTGATCCCGTATGGATGGTACGAGTAAAATCTATAAAAGGAGGGAGTAAGTATGTAGATAAAATTGGGAAACTGATAAAATATAACCCAGCTTTGGAAAAAGCGATTAGTAATAATGACCAAACCTTTCAGATGGATATTCCTCTTAATGTTATTGGGGGAATTATCCCAATGGGAGGCAAAAAGCAAAGATCAAACTATAAGAGGTTGATTGATTTTATGAAGACTAGTTTAGGAATTTCTCTAAGTATACCTGATAATAGAAAATCTATAAAGCCCAAACCTTAGTCCGTATTTTTGAAATTGCGGTATAATATATATAAGAGTATAAAAATACGGAGTAGTAGAGAATTATCATAAAGATAGTATTAATGAAAACAAATGTTGTTTTCCATGAGGAAGTATCTCCCAAAGGAGACACTTTCTCCATGTTTATGAAATAATGCTATGTATTAATTGCCATAATGTATTTGCTTGTTATCCTTTATATATAGCTTCATTATTTCCCCTTCATTTCATCCAATTAGCCATGCAAATAAAAATGACGGACATAATTGAAAACTATGAAGGGATGAGTTTAGAAGCTATATCATTATTGCCTCAAGTACCCCATTTATTCCAATTATCATCCTCATTGTTTAATTTATCATTTCTCCGAAATCTCTATATCCCAATGAATCCCCTAATTGATAACAGGGGGATTGTCCAAGTGCGGAGCGAGAGTGAACCCTTTAGAGTATGTCTGTGGGAGTGACGTTATTGTCTTTCGTAGTGTAACGGAGAAAGAATAGTCACGAGTTTCTTTAGAGACATACGTGGTGAACGTAAGCGTTAATAAAAGAATGATAACTATGCCGCAATTTCAAAATGCCGGAGTTGCTGTTTCAGTCTCATGCAACATGGGGAATAACCATAGACAATAACTTCTCTTGACTGTTACAAAAACATGTATAATGACCTTTGCAATTCCTATTTTTGTATATTTGTAAGTTGTAATCAAATTCACTAACTAATATTTAGATGATATGCCGAAGAAAATAAATACTGCCCAATTAGAAAAACAAAATAGAATCATTGACTTTTACAAAAGGTGGAATATTGATCTGAATGAAAAAGAGCGTTGGCATAGTTTCAGAAACAGGGTTTTAAATTCCTACATGAAGATAGGTAGGGCGATAAGCTATAGTTCGGAAATGGAGAATGAGTTTTTTGAATTAATAGGAATTCATAAAAGACCTGCGAATATTTTTGATTTTAATGTTTTAGAGAATGAACTCTCTAAAAGTCCAACATATAATTATCTTTTTGATACTAATGATATGAAAGGGTTTATATTGGGAATTCAAGCTGTGTTTTGGCTGAAAGAACTGACCAAAGCTCAAAAAAAAAGATTTTTTAATAGGTATTCAAGAAGCCGTCTCGATTACAGGCGTTCCTTTGGGGATAAAGCAAACGGAATCCGAAATAATATTTTATCCAGAGGGAGCTAAACTTCTTGATGAAAAACTTATAAATGATAATTTAGATTGGTTATCAGCACATCCTAAAAGTTACGAGACATTTAAAATGTCACTAATGGAAATAGGAATACAAGGTAAAGAGAGGAATGTTGTTGATCATCTTAGATTATCCCTTGAACTGTTACTTAAAGACATTTTTAATAATGGAAAAAGTCTTGAAAATCAAAAATCAGATATTGGTAATTATTTGAAATCCAAGAATATTAGTCCCGAAATATCCAACCTTTTAGAAAGAGTATTGGACTACTACGCTAAGTATCAAAACAACAAGGCAAAGCATGATTGCGCTGTTTTATCTTCCGAAGTAGAATTTATTTTGTACCTAACCGGAACAGTCATGAGATTTTTATTAACCAATCAAGAATCTCATAACTTGCTTTAACTCAGCATTCGACAATAGATTATTATTGAGAGAATAAGCTTTGCATATAAATAAAGGTAGTGTAAAAGCTATCTTCTTTTTTTATTTTGTTCGATTTATTATTCAGCATAATGATTTTATTATTACTTTTACATAAACGTTAAATAAAAGACTTTATGAAAAACACTTTAAAAGGTATTCTGGAGGCTTTTCAAGGAGCAAATGGAGATGAAAAGTTATTGCTAGAGGAAATGAATAAACTTGCTCACCATTTCTTCTTTGGTGGATATTTCCAAATAAACAATAGAAAGATTTATCTTTGTGGTATAGAATTCTATTACCATGAAGAAGGTGATGGAGCAAAGATCAAGGATTATATTATGTATCATATTTCTGATAAAATAAAAGATCCTACTATGAAGAATGAGTATTATCCCCTTGGCTCATTCAACGCACATGTATCGGGAGTTGATTTTACTTTTGAAAATAAGGATAGACAATATAGAGCTGCTATTCTTATCAGAGGTATTAAGGTAATAGACAAAGATAGTGAACCTATAATTGAAACAAGACCAACTTATGTATATGAATATCTTCTTATGGGTAATTCTCTTTTTGATGATGGTATACATATTAAATGGATTGACGAAGAATTACCAACCGGACCAATAGAACAAGGTTATCGAAAAAATGTATGTCAATATGATCCTTTTGGTAATAGGATAGAATATCAAGGCGATGCAAACAATAAACCTGTCACAATCGGAAAAAAGAAATACTACCAATGTACACGTGAGTGGAGGTTTTGGATTAAGTAGACTTGGCAATAAAAGCTTCTAATGAAACAAATGAGTATGATTACAGATATCATATAAACAAATCTTTTTCGGTTTTGGCTAAGTGCCTTAATATTGTTAATTATGAATAATAGTAATTGGGATGAAAACAGATAAACAAATAAAGGGAATAAATGGGAATTTAATAGTTCATGGTATTATAAATGACTATTGGAAGAGTGACTATCAGAAAATTGATCAAGACAATGATGATGGTATAGATGGTATAATTCATGTTAGACGACATGGAGAATTAACAGGTGAAGTTATCTATGTACAAATAAAATCAGGTGATGGTTATAAATCTATAACTAAAAAAAGACCTGAATATATTGGCATTAACGTAGGTGCTGATTATATTAATGAACATAAGCAAAGATGGAATAGACTTGTTGGAGCTGTTATATTGATTTTTGTAGATGATACAAAAAAAGCCTACTGGGCAGATCTTAAAGATGAAAATTCTTATTCAGTAGAAAATAAATCTATTATCTTAATTCCAAACAAACAAAGATTTGGAGCACATTCTAAAGGGCATTTTAGAAAAATAGGTAATATTTTTCCTAATGATAATAAATTACATACGATAAAAATAGAACGTTCAGACCTTTCCTATTTAAGAATAGATGAACCGTTAAAGCAATCTGCACGTCGTTTCTATATTGAGTGGAGTCATTCAAAAATTGGAGACAGAACAAATCCTAGTTTAGGAGAAATAATAATTAATAGATCGGGATGGAGACATATCAGTCGCAGTAGTCGAGGATATGATAAAATATTTCAATCATGGCAATTACTTAGCATTGCAAGAAAAATGATACAAATAGTAGATAAAGCCTATCAAATAACAAAACATGTATCAACATTTGAAGATGAAAATCAATATATACTAAAGGATTACATTAGCTTAAGAGCAAATATCATAATCCCCAATAGAAATAAAACAGTAATTCAAGTAATCTTAAGAAGAAGCAGGACCGTCAATAAAGTTAATCGAGAAACAAATCAAAAAATATGGTTTTATTCAGTTTATGAACCTAGAAGAGGGGTTTGAAATAGTAAATCTGACACTGTCCAAAATTTTGTGTAAATGGAAACAGGATTCAGTTGTAAGTTTCTTCTTATATCTGGATTCTGTTTTCAAAAATAAGCATAAATTGATTCATAATCAATCCCCAGTTATGAATAGGCTGTGTCCATTTCTTCTCAATCTCCATAAGTGAAAGATAGACGGTCTTTTTGACGGCATCATCCGAAGGGAATGAAAGCTTTGATTTTGTATACTTCCTGATTTTCCCGTTCAGGTTTTCAATGAGATTTGTGGTATAGATTATTTTTCTGATTTCCAGCGGGAACTGGAAGAAAACAGTCAGGTCATCCCAGTTGTTTCTCCATGAAAGTATGGCATAAGGATACTTTCCTCCCCATT
>OGHO01001847.1_pt1 | contig 18484 bp, 23 predicted proteins | sample 1571421 | NCBI WGS metagenome assembly OGHO01 (sample SAMEA2581937, study PRJEB24529) | metagenome | biome: Human gut stool | place: China | collected 2011
CGATCACCATCGAGCCGTGGCGCTCGGCGGCGTTCCCCGTCATCAAGGACCTCGTGGTGAACCGTTCGGCCTACGACCAGATTCTGCAGGCCGGAGGCTTCATCTCGGTACGCACGAACTCGGTTCCCGACGCCAACGCCATTCCGATCTCGCAGGCCGATGCCGAGGAGTCGATGGACGCCGCTGCCTGCATCGGCTGCGGAGCCTGCGCCGCAACGTGCAAGAACGGTTCGGCCATGCTCTTCGTCGCCGCCCGCGTGTCGTCGCTCGCCAAGCTGCCCCAGGGCCGTGTGGAGGGTGCTCGCCGCGCCAAGGCGATGGTCGCCAAGATGGACGAACTGGGCTTCGGCAACTGCACCAACACGGGAGCCTGCCAGGCCGAGTGCCCCAAGCAGATTTCCATTGCGCATATCGCCCGTCTGAACCGGGAGTTCCTCTCGGCCAAGTTCGAGGACTAACCGCCGCCGAAAGCGATAACAACGAGGGCCGGAACGAATGTTCCGGCCCTCTCATTTTACGATAGATCCGCGACCTTTTGATGCAAAAGGTTGCAAAGTGTCATCGCAGCCCCCAAATCCGGCGTATTACGCCGGTGATGTTGGGTGCCTTTCAGTGACAAAAGGTACTAAACTATTTCTTCGGCCTTATCGTCGAAAGCCGCGCCACCTGCTTGAGGTCGAACCGCCCGTAGATATTCACCGCGACGGTCTCTTTCGCGCCGTAAGTCAGCATCAGCAGTTCCGAATTATTGTAGAATTCAGCTTCGCGGATATAGAATTTCGTGGTCTGCCCCTCCTCGGTCCCGGACATCACCAGCTGGAATTTATACTCCGGCTTGGCGGCCAGCTCCTCCGCATCGGCGACGAACCGCTCACCGTCGCCCGTGCCGAGGGCCACGATGCGGATATATTCGATGCCGGCAAGCAGTTTAGCCAGTCCTTCATCCCCCTTCTCCGCGGCTTCGCGGCTCATCATCCGCATCATTTTCCGTTCGAGCCGCACGCTGGTGAATCCCTCGGCTTCGGCATAGCGGTCGAAGAACTTCCAGGAGGCGTTCTGCGCACGCGCCAGCAGCGGCAGCGTGACCAGCAGGATCAATATCAATCGTTTCATGGCAGGTTCGTTTTACAAAAAAATACAAATTCCGAGACTCAGCGGATGAGAGACCGGTCCGGCACTCTTTTTAAAATAGGAGGTGACGCCGTAACGGGCATAAACCCCGATACCGCAATACGCGACCGAAGCGCCGACCCCGAATTGGAACGTATTCACCCCGGAAAGCCTCTGCATCACACGCGGCTCGGGCATCGCATAGACCGCATCGGTCCAAACGGCAAAATCGCAATAGGCCGCAGCCGATATGCGGAGATGCTGCGCAGGCCGGAGTGTAACCCGCAGGGGAACTCCCAGCGACAAGGTCGTCAGGCCTGACTTTTTCGCCGTTTCGTCCAACGCTTCGGGAACAACGCGTCCGTCCCGATTGCGCAGGGTGATCGAACGGTCGGACAACCGATAGTTGTCGACCGTCATGGAAAATCCGGCCGAGAAAAGAATCCTCCGGCGACGGTCGAGCCGGACATGGATTCCGGCAAGGTCTTCGGCGGCATGGAACGACCTGGAGGTCTGCAAATCGAGAAAATTGCCCGATTCGGACGGATAACCGCCGTAATCGACACCGGACAGCCGGTTGAAGCCGAACTCGAAATTATCCAGAATATAGTATCTCACCCGCCGGGATTTGCCCAGTCGCCCGGGTCCTTCATCCATCTGCCCGAGCGTGATGCCGAAACCGGCCACTTCGAGAACAATGCTGTTTTCATCGACTCCCTTACGCATGGCGATCAAGTCGCCGCCCACGTTCCCGAACCGTCGAACGGTATCGCACGAACCGACCCTTCCCTCATTTTCCGGCAGACCGTTGCCCGCATGTGCATGAAAGCACACGGCGACGGCGATTCCTAAAATAACTCGTTTCATGGCAGCAGTTTTTTTACATGAAGACACAAACACCGAACGATACCGGATGGCAGGCCGGTCCCGCCCCGCTCTTGAAGAGCGGCGTCACGCCGTAGCGGACATACAAGCCGAATCCGCGGTAGGAAACCGAGCCTCCGAATCCGAACCGGAAGGGATTGACGCCGGAAAGGGAACTCTTCTCCTTCGGCTTCTTATAGATCGCGTTGGACCCGAGCGTGAAGTCGCAATACCCCACGACGGCAACGCGCAAATGCCGGACCGGGTCGAACGAGAACTGCAACGGAATGCCCAGCGACGTGATGCGGAGTTTCGACTTGTCGGCCTTCTCGTCCAGCGGCAGGGGAACGATCATTCCCCCTTCGCGGCCCAGCGTAATCGAATTGTCGGACAAGCGGTAGTTGTCCACCGTGTAGCGCAGCCCGGTCGAAAACTCGAACCGCCGCTTCCTGTCGAGCGCCACGCTCAAACCGACGGGCGTAATGCCGAAGTGGAACGAATTGCCGCCCTTGACGTCGAGAAAATCCCCCGCTTCGGGCGGATAGCCCGCATAATCCGCGCCGGTCAGGAAATTGAAGCCCAGTTCGACACCATCGAAAAACAGGCCGCACACCCGCGGATAGGACTTCACTTGCTGTTTTTCGCCCCCCGCGGCCTGCCCGAGCGTGATGCCGAAGCCCGCCACTTCGAGAATCATCCCCTCCCCGTCGGCGGCGCGCCGCATGGTCACCGGGCCGGTGCCGACATCCCCGATCCGCCCGAGGGAATCCACGGCCGTCGAATCCGCAGTCTGCGCCGACGCACACAGCGACAGCAAAATGAAAAGACCCGTAAAAACCAATCGTTTGTTCATGGCAATGTCGTTTTTTTAATTGTTTCTGATCAGTTCGTCGACCATCCGGCCCGACGCATCGAGCGCCGAAAACGATTCGAGGTAAACCGTCGCCTGCATGGCCGCCTCCTTGTCGTAGACCGCCCGGCCGTCGATGTAGCAGTAGGGCTTGCGCAGCAATTCCGCGCAGAAGAAAAGCCCGAGGGCCACGACAGCCGCAGCCGCAAAGCCCCACAGCGGCGACATGCGCCGGCGCAACGGCACCCTGCGCCCGGCGGGAAGACGCTCCTCCGCCAGCGCATCCAGCCCCGCGAGCATCGCCTGCACGTCGCGCAGCGCAGCCGGCACTTCCTCCGCCTCCCGCAGCCATTCGCGCAGTTCGCGCTCCTCGGCATCGGTCGTCCCGGCCGCAAACCAGCGCTCGGCCAACCGTTCAATCCGTTCTTGTCGTTCGTTCATCGTCCATCATTTTTTTCAGTACCTCCCTCAAAGAGTTCCGGGCGCGGGAGAGGATCACGCGCACCTGCGCTTCGTCACAGCCGACCGTTCCGGCGATCTCGCGAGTCGGATACCCCTCGATGTCCTTCAGGTGGAGCACCTCGCGCTGCCGCTCGGGAAGACATCCCATCGCCCGCCGCACCAGTTCGCGCATCTCCCACCCCTCGGCCTCGGCTGCCGCCGAGCGTTCGGTCCATCCCGCCAGCGTGTCGTCGCGCCGGCCGCAGGCCTGCCGTCGGCGAAGACAGTCGTAACAGCGATTCCGCACGGCCCGCATCACGAAGGAGTCGATGCTGCGGCATCCGTCCAGCCGCGCCCGCTCGGCCCACAACCGCTCGAGCAGGTCGTGCACCGCGTCCTCCGCTTCCGCCGGAGAGAGCAGCAAGCTCTGCGCATAGCGGAACATCCGGTCGCGAAGCGGCACGACGAGCGAGGTGAATTCTGTTTCCTTCATGGTATCTGTAAGACGAAGCTGGCGTGCAAAACGCAACATTGCCACGCCAAATATCGCATTTTTTCCGGCGCAAAGCCTCCGCAGAGGCTAAAATTTACACCATTATAAATATAAGTATAAAAATATTTTCAAAAAATAAGGTACTTTGTATTGCATAATACTAAAATTCGTATTATATTTGCATTGTAATAATAGTAAAACCCGCAAAACATTAAACCGCGACAATACTTTTACGACCATGAAAGAGACTGTAAACGTAAACATCGGCTCCGTGGCATTCATCCTCGACGAGGACGCCTACCGGGTACTGGGCAGTTATTTCGACGACATCCGGCGGCGCCTGCCGGAGGGTGACGCCGAAACGATGGGCGACATCGAAGCCCGCGTGGCGGAGATTTTCCGCGAGCGGGTCGCTTCGCCCATGCGGGTCATTACGCTCGACGTCGTCCGTGCGACGATGGCCCAGATGGGCAGTCCGGCCGACTTCGGCGAACCCCGCGGCGCAGGGCGGCCCGAGGCCGCCGAGGGACAGGCCGGAACCGAATCCGCCGGGCAGCCGCCCCTGCGCAAACTCTACCGCTCGCGCACCGAGCGTTCGATCGCCGGCATCTGCGGGGGTCTGGCCGAGTATTTCGACTCCGACCCGACGATGATCCGGCTGCTGATGCTCCTGCTGATCCTTTTCGGCGGACTCTCGATCTGGGCCTACATCATCCTCTGGATCGTCATTCCCGAGCAACCGGCACGCAAATTCAATATCAACAACAAAAACCGATAAAATTATGGCAACGAACGAAAACAGACGGTTATTCCGTTCCCAAGACAGCATTATCGCAGGCGTCTGTGCCGGCCTGGCCGAATTCTTCGGACTTGACACATCGCTCGTACGCATCGCGACCCTGATCCTGATTTTCTTCGGAGGACTCTCGCTCTGGGTTTACATCATCCTCTGGCTGATCGTCCCGAAGGCCCCCAAAAGGTTAAACGCATAGCACCATGGCTGAAGACAACGTAAAAGCGCAGATGCGCAAAGGAATCCTGGAGTACTGCATCCTCGCCATTCTCTCCCGCGAGGACTCGTATGCTCCGAAGATCATCTCCGAGCTCAAACAGGCGGAAATGATCGTAGTCGAGGGTACGCTCTACCCGATCCTGACCCGGCAGAAGAACGCCGGACTGCTGACCTACCGCTGGGAAGAATCCCCCCAGGGCCCGCCGCGCAAGTACTACACGCTCACGGACAAAGGCCGCGAATACCTCGCAACGCTCGACGAAGCCTGGGATGAACTCGTCGGACAGATCCAACTCATCCGCCACGGAAAAAACGATTGACCCTAAAAAAACAATACCATGAAAAAGTTCCTGTTGATAGCCGTCCTTATTGCAGCCATGCTCTCCGTAACCGCTTATGTCGCCTGCATCGCAACGCCCCTGCTGGGCAAAACCATCAAGGGCAGCGGCAATATCGTCACCAAAACCGTCCCGGCCCCCGATTTCGACGGTATCGAAGCGTCGCGCGCCGTGAAAGTCATCATCTCGGACAAGGCGTCGGACATCCGCATCGAAGCCGACGACAACCTGATCGACCTGGTGGTGGTCCGGGCCGTCAAAGGCAAACTCGAAGCCACCCTCGACCAAAAGGTGAACAGCATCCAGAACGCCAACGTCACGATCACCGTCCCGGCCAACGGAAAAATCCGCTTCCTCGACGCTTCGAGCGCCTCGAAGATCGTCAGCGAAGTGATGCTCAAAGCCGACAAATTCAGCATCGAGGCTTCGAGCGCCGCCCGGATCGAAACTGCGGTAGAAGCCACCTCGTGCACCATCGAAACGTCGAGCGCCTCGAAGGTCGAGGCTTCGGTCGAGGCCGGAAGCTGTTCGCTGGACGCTTCGAGCGCTTCGAAAATCACCCTCGAAGGTTCCGCCCGGACGTTCAAGGCCGACATGAGTTCGGCATCGAAACTCGACGCCGAAAAATTCTCGGCCGTCAACGCCACGATCGACACGTCGAGCGCCGCAAACGTTTCGATCGACTGCAGCGGGAAACTCACCGCCAGCGCTTCGAGCGGCTCTTCGATCCGCTATTCGGGCGACTGCCAAACTTCGCTGGAAAAGTCGAGCGGCGGCAGCATACGCAAACTCTGAATTCCGAAACGACGCGACAACCATGAAAGAGGTTAAAAAATGCAGCATCTCGGGCGTGGCGTTCACCATGGACGCCGACGCCTACGAGGCCCTCGAAACCTACCTCGAAAGCCTCAAGACAACCTATAAGGACACGGCCGACGGCGCGGAGATCGTCGCCGACATCGAAGCCCGCATCGCGGAACTGATCCTCTCGACGCAGGACAACACCCGCATCGTGGAGAAACCGCTGATCCTGAACATCATCCAGCAGATGGGTTCCGCCGAAGACATCTCCCGGGAGAGCGTCGACCGCGACCTACACTGCGACACGCCGCGCATCCCCCGCCGGCTGTACCGCGACACGGAAAACGCCAAACTGGGCGGCGTCTGCGCCGGCATCGGCAAGTATTTCGACATCGACCCCGTGTGGGTGCGTCTGGGGCTGTTCCTGCCCCTGCTGTTCACCTGCTTCGGATGGATTCCCTTCCTGCACTGGTTCAGCCCGATGTTCGGCAACTTGTTCGGCATCTTCCTGATCTGCTACTTCATCATGTGGTTCGCCGTTCCGGCGGCCCGTTCGGCGCGGCAGAAACTCGAAATGAACGGCGAGAAGATCACCGCGCAGTCCATCGGCGAGGTCACCGCGGCCACCGCCACGGCCTGCGCCGAACCCGACGCCAAGGCCAAACCGATCGTCGCCGAAGTCGTATCGGTCTTCGGCAAGGTGGTGCTGATCCTGCTGAAAATCATCGCCGGATTCATCGTCTTCGGACTCATCATGGCGGCCTGCGCCCTGATCATCGGCATATTCGCCCTGATCGTCGGCGGCGAAGGGTTCTTCACGCCCGCCGTCTTCGGCAACACGGTGTCGATCTGGATCGCGAGCCTGGGCATCCTGGCCGCACTCATCCCCATCATCCTGCTGATCTACGTGCTGATGTGCCTGATCGCCTCGCGCAAACCCGGCGGCAAGACCGTGCTGGCGATCTTCCTGCTGTGGCTGGCCTCGATCATCGCCGTATCGTGCGTGGCCATCCGCGAGAACGTGGGCGACAAGTTCCGGACGAAACGCAAGGCCCTCGAACAGATATTCCAGAGCGAAATCGTCATCGACGGCGACACCACCACCCTCGAACGGCTGCTGGAAGATTACGACGACGAAAGCGTGATCGAGGAGGGCCGCAAGACGCTCCACATCTCCGTGCCTTCGAAATCCATCGACATCACCGTCGACAAGAAGCAGGGCGAACTGCGGGTCAACGCCGACGGCCGGAAGGTCTCGGTCAAAGCCTCCGAGAACGGCGACGAAGCCTCGGTAACGATCCGCCGGGAGACCGACGACGCCGACAGCGCCAAAACGACCCGCGGCAGCGCCGCCCGGACCCTGTAAGCGAAGCCGGAAATCATTCGCGTTAAAATAAAAAGTTCCCGGAAGTGCGGGCGGCATCCTTTTTGGGCCGCCCGTATTTTTTGAAATTTTTGAAATATTTTCGTACCTTTGAACGGTTTTGTTTTTAACAAATGAGAGTATGGCCGGAATCAAGAGCATAGGCATTCTGACATCGGGCGGCGACGCGCCGGGCATGAATGCGGCAATCCGCGCGGTGACGCGCAGCGCGATCTACAACGGATTTACCGTAAAAGGAATCATGCGCGGATTCAAAGGTTTGGTATTCAACGAGATCGTCGAATTCAAATCGCAGAGCGTAAGCAACATCATCCAGCTGGGCGGCACGATCCTGAAAACCGCCCGCAGCGAGGAGTTCAAGACCGTGGAAGGCCGCAAGGCGGCTTACGACAACATGGTGGCCGCGGGCATCGACGCCCTGGTGGTGATCGGCGGCGACGGATCGCTGACCGGCGCGGGACTTTTCGCCGAGGAATACAACGTTCCGATCGTGGGGCTTCCCGGAACGATCGACAACGACCTCGGGGGCACGGACTCGACAATCGGTTATGACACGGCACTGAATACGATCATGGAGTCGGTCGACAAACTGCGCGACACGGCGTCGAGCCACGAACGCCTCTTCTTCGTCGAGGTGATGGGCCACACGGCAGGTTACCTAGCGCTCAACAGCGCCATCGCGACGGGTTCCGAGGCGGCGATCATCCCGGAGATGGACACCGAGGTCGACCAGCTGGCGGAACTGATCAACCACGGGTTCCGCAAAAGCAAGAACTCGGCGATCGTGATCGTCGCGGAGAATCCCAAGACGGGCGGCGCCACGGCACTGGCCGAGCGTGTGAAGAAGGAGTTCCCGCAGTACGACGCGCGGGTGACGATCCTGGGGCACATTCAGCGCGGCGGCTCGCCGACGGCCGTGGACCGCATCCTCGCCTCGCGCATGGGCGAAGCGGCCATCGAGGCGATCCTCGACGGACAGCGCAACGTGATGATCGGCACGATGAACGGCAAGATCGTCTACGTGCCCTTCGCCAAGGCCGTCAAACACGACAAAGGCATCGACCGCGGGGCGCTGGAACTGGTGAAAATCCTGTCGATTTAGACACTTCAGCCTGCCCGCCGCCGAACGGCCGCAATGCAAACGAATTCAACAAAAACCCGAACATAAGCGAATGAAACGCGTAATTGGCATCGGCAATGCCCTGACCGACATGCTGGTCAACCTGAAAACCGACTCCGTGCTGGGGAGGTTCAAATTAGCCAAAGGCTCGATGAGCCTCGTGGACACACGGCTCCAGACCGAGATTTCGAAATCGGTGGCCGGACTCCCCTATTCCCTCTCGCTCGGAGGATCGGCCGGCAACACCATCCGCGCCATGGCGCAGCTGGGTTGCAGCGTCGGTTTCATCGGCAAGGTGGGTCCCGACACCACGGGCGATTTCTTCGTGCAGGCACTGGACAACCTCGGCATCGAGCCGATCATTTTCCGGGGCAGGGAGCGCTCGGGCAAATGCGTGTCGCTGATATCCGCCGACGGCGAGCGCACGATGGTCACCCACCTCGGCGCAGCGCTCGAACTCTCGGCCGGGGAAATCGAACCGTCGATTTTCGAGGGGTACGACTGCCTCTACGTCGAGGGCTACCTGGTGCAGAACCACGACCTGATCCTCAAGGCCGCCCGTACGGCCAAGGAGTGCGGGCTGAAGGTCGCCATCGACCTTGCCAGCTTCAACATCGTGGCCGAGAACCTCGAATTTCTGCGCAATCTGGTGTGCGAGCACGTCGACATCGTCTTCGCCAACGAGGACGAAGCCAAGACCTTCACCTGCGAGGCCGAGCCGCTGAACGCCCTCCAGGCCATTTCGCAGATGTGCGAACTCGCCGTCGTGAAGATCGGCACGAAAGGCGCGCTGATCAAGCAGGGCGAAGAGGTCGTGCACGTGGGCATCATGGCTGCGGCCAGGCGCGTGGACACCACGGGAGCGGGCGATTTCTATGCCGCCGGATTCCTGGCGGGACTTTGCGACGGACTCTCGCTGCGCCAGTGCGGCACGATCGGCGCCATCACCGCCGGCAAGGTGATCGAGGTCGTCGGCACGACCTTCGGCGAGGAGGCCTGGGCCGACATCCACCGGCTGGTCAACAAGGTCAAAAACGAAAAATACCTGTTTTAGAAACAAGGGGTTGAACGATCGTTCAACCCCTTGTTTTCAACATATCGGCGCATATCCGGATTCCGGGAAATGCGCTGCCGGCCCGTGTTCCCACGGCGTCCCGCCGTATCCGCAATTCCGTCCCGCACAAGCCCCTCCCGAGCGAGGAGCCATGCGCCCGGAACCCGCGACTCTCAACGTTCTATCTTCGAGAACAGCCCCCGGCTGATCCCCAGACGCATGCGCAGCAGCCACCGCGATTTGCGGGGCGGCATCGTGCAGCAGAGCACGAGCGTCGCCGCCCATTTGGCGATCTCCAGCACGAAGGTCTTCGGCAGGCGGCGGTGGATTTCGGCCCGCAGCCGCTGGCTCACGCCGACGTTGTAGCTCAACCGCCGGAAATAAGTCCCGGTGAGTTTCGCCGGCGGAATGATATGCCACATCACCGCCCCCGGCACATACCAGATCGTTTCGCCGCCGAGCAGGAGGCGTTCGAAAAAGTCGTTTTCCTCACCGCCGATCAACTCGCCGTTCACGCGTCCCAGCGCCGGGTCGAAACCGCCGTAACCGGCCAGCCCCGCACGGCGGAAAGCCATGTTCCCGCCCCCGGGGACGCGTCCCGCCGGGAACGGACGCACCTCCCCTCCGAAATCCATCGGATTGGCGATCGGCATTTCGACGTATTTCGACATCCACGCCGGACGTCCCATGGAGTATTCGGCGATGATGCGCCCCCCGGCCACGACGGCCCCGGGACGGGCTTCGAAAAATTCGAGATAGGCGCGCAGAAACCCTTCGTTGACCCGCTCGTCGTCGTCGATGAAGGCCACCAGCGGCGCCTGCGCCTCCCGCAGTCCGCGGTTGCGGGCGTACGACACCCCCGGTCCGTCCTCCGCGACGAGCCGCAGTGCGCACTCCGGATGGGCCGCGGCAAAGGCCGCGAAACGCGCTTCGGTGTCGTCCGAGGAATTGTTGCTCACCACCACGCACTCCCACTCGGCACGCGGCAGATCCTGCCGCACGACGGATTCGAGCGCCGCAACGAGTTGTGCGGCACGGTTGTGGGTGGGAATGACGAGCGAGATTCGAATCATCGTGCGAATGTAGCAATTTATCCGTAAAAAACCCGTATATTTGTCCGAAATATAAAAAGCGATACGACTATGTACAAACTGATTCGTACCCTTCTGCCGGTCCTTGCCGCGGTGATCGCCACGACTGTCTCGGCGCAGAGCGTCAGTTGGAAAAGCACGGTGCAGCACCTCGACGGCCAGACCTACCGGATCGTGCTGGAGGCGTCCATTCCGGCTCCCTGGCACATGTACGACATGGGTCCCTACGAAGGCGGACCCAACGCCACTACGATCACGTTCACCCCGGGCGAAGGCGCCCTCCTCGAAGGAGGCGTCGAGCAGCTGACCCGTCCCGAACGCCACTACGACAAAACGTTCGGAATGGAGATCGGAACCTTCGCCCGAAAGGCGCAGTTCGCCCAAAGCGTGAAACTCACGGCCCCGCAGGCGACCGTCACGGCCGAACTCGCATGGATGATCTGCAACGACACGAGCTGCCTGCCGCCCGACGATACGGAGCTGACGATCACCCTGCCCGCAGGCGCGACGCCCGCCGTGCAGCCCGCGGAGACTCCGTCCAAGGAGAGCGCCGCGGCCAAGAAGACGACCCCGGCAGCCGAAATCGCTCCCGCGCAGAAGGACGCCGCAGGCGGCGGCTCGCTGTGGGGGCTGATCATCGAGGCCATTCTGTGGGGTTTCGCAGCCCTCTTGACCCCCTGCGTCTTCCCGATGGTACCGATGACCGTCTCGTTCTTCATGAAAGGCTCCGGAAGTCCCGCGCTGGGCCGCATCCGCGCCGGTATGTACGGGTTCTTCATCGTGGCCCTCTACACGCTGCCGATCGCGGCGATCATCCTGATCACCCGCGTCGTGGGCGGCGACGCCGTGACGGCCGACATCTTCAACTGGCTGGCCACGCACTGGCTCCCGAACATCCTCTTCTTCCTGGTGTTCATGGTCTTCGCCGCATCGTTCTTCGGAGCATTCGAGATCACGATGCCCTCGTGGATGGTCAACAAAACCGACTCCAAAGCCGACTCCAAAGGCCTTGCAGGCATCTTCTTCATGGCCCTGACGCTCGTGCTGGTGTCGTTCTCGTGCACCGGACCCATCGTCGGCTCGGTGCTGATCAAATCCACCGCCGGGGAGTTCTGGAGTCCCATCGTGACGATGCTGGCCTTCTCCGTAGCCTTCGCGCTGCCGTTCACTATTTTCGCCTTCTTCCCCTCGATGCTCAAAAAGCTGCCCAAGAGCGGCGGATGGCTCAATTCGGTGAAGGTCGTGCTGGGCTTCATCGAAGTCGCGCTGGGCATGAAGTTCCTCTCGGTCGCCGACCAGACCTACCACTGGGGGCTGCTCGACCGGGAGATCTACCTCGCCGTGTGGATCGTGACCTTCTCGCTGCTGGGACTGTACCTGTTAGGCAAAATCAAGTTCGCCCACGACAGCGACATGCCCTACCTCGGCGTAGGACGCCTGGCGCTGGCGATCATCACCTTCTCATTCGTCGTCTACCTCGTTCCCGGCATGTGGGGCGCCCCGCTCAAAGGCCTTTCGGGCTACCTGCCGCCCCTGCACACGCAGGACTTCGTGCTCGGACAGGAAGGCTCCGGCCCGGTCCCGGCAGGCGGCGACGCGCGCATGCTGCTGACTGTCGACGGCCAGAAACCCAAACACAGCGACTTTCTCCACCTGCCGCACAACCTCGAAGGGTTCTTCGATCTGAAAGAGGCCGAGGCATACGCCGCCAAGGTCGGCAAACCGCTCTTCATCGACTTCACGGGCCACGGATGCGTCAACTGCCGCGAAATGGAGGCCCGCGTATGGTCCGACCCGCAGGTGCTGGACATCCTGCGCAACGACTACGTGATCGTGGCGCTCTACTCCGACGACAAAAAGGTGCTTCCCGAAAGCGACTGGGTGACGACCGACTCGGGAAAAGTGCTGAAAAGCCTCGGCAAGATCAACTCCTACTACGCGCTGAAGACCTTCGGGGTCAACGCCCAGCCCTACTACGTGTTGCAGGGCCGCGACGGGAAGGAGTTGGTTCCGCCCCGCGGCTACGACCTCAACGTGCAGGGATTCGTGGATTTCCTCCGCAGCGGCGTCGAAGCCTACGGCAAACAGAAATAGGGAGTCACTCTCCGAAAAAAGCCTGCGGCCTTCCGGCCGCAGGCTTTTTCAGTATTCCGGACGAAGAATCAGTCCGAAAACTCGTCGAACATCGTCGTGCTCAAATACTTCTCGGCCCGGTCGGGGAAGACCACCACGATATTGCCCCGTTCGATTTTCTGCGCCGTACGCACCGCCGCCAGCATCGCCGCGCCGCTCGACATGCCGGCGAAGATCGCCTCCCTGCGGATGATCTCCCGGGCCATGGCGATCGCCTCCTCGCTCTCGATCATCTCCTGCACGTCGATCTGCGACGGATCGTAGATGTCGGGCACGATGGCCTCCTCCATGTTCTTGAGTCCCTGGATGTAGTGGCCGCGGATCGGCTGTGCGCAGACGACCTTGATGTCAGGCTTCATCACCTTGAGAAAACGCGAAAGGCCCATCAGCGTCCCCGAGGTCCCGATGGCGCAGACGAGGTAGTCGATGTTGCCGCCGGTCTGCTGCCAGATCTCCAGCGCCGTCGACTGGTAGTGGGCCAGGTAGTTGCTGGCGTTGGCGAACTGGTCGGGCATGAAATACTTGTCGGGAGCGTCGGCTACCTTCTTCCGCGCCAGGCGGATCGCCCCGTCGGTTCCCTCCTCGGCGGGCGTCAGAATCACCTTGGCCCCGTAGGAGCGGATGATCTTCCGCCGTTCGATCGACACCGCTTCGCTCATCACGATCTCCACGGGATAGCCCTTGACGATCCCCACGATGGCCAGCCCGATGCCCGTGTTGCCCGACGTGGGTTCGATGATCGTCTTGCCGGGCGTCAGGCGTCCGTCCTGCTCGGCGGCCTCGATCATCCGCAGCGCAATGCGGTCCTTGATGCTTCCCGTGGGATTGAAGCCTTCGAGCTTGGCGAAGATTTTCACTTTCGGATTGGGGCACAGCCGGTTGATCCGAACCATCGGGGTCGTGCCGATGGTCCCCAGAATATTCTTTTTAACCATAAATCACCTCTCATTAAACCGCGTAAAGATAATCATTTTCCGGAAAAAAGATTAATTTTGTGAAATGTCACGTCCGTTCGTGGAGGCAAACGGGTCCCGGCCTCACGAAACGGCATCCCCGGACAAGGACCCACCCTACCCGAATGAACCCATCGAGATTCAGGCCGGCCGCCGGCATGGCGTTGCTGACCTTCGCCGGAATTCCGGCGGCACAGTGCGCCGACGCGCATCCGAAACGCCACAGACAACAGCCGCCGAACATCGTGCTCATCCACCTCGACGACATGGGTTACGGCGACCTGACCGCAACCGGAGCCACCGGATACCGGACTCCCAACATCGACCGGCTCTGCGCCGAAGGCATGCGCTTCACCAATTATTACAGCGCCCAGGCCGTCAGCAGCGCCTCGCGCGCCGGGCTTCTGACGGGATGCTACCCCAACCGCATCGGATTCGCCGGGGCGCTCGGCCCGAAATCGAAAATCGGACTCAACCCCGACGAGGAGACCATGGCCGAGAATCTTAAAAAAGCCGGTTACGCAACCGCCATCGTCGGCAAATGGCACGTGGGATGCCGTCCCGGGCTTATGCCCCTCGACCACGGTTTCGACGAATACTTCGGGCTGCCCTACTCCAACGACATGTGGCCCCACCATCCGCAGACTTCGGCCTATCCGCCGCTGCCGCTGTACGAAGGGCGCAAGGTCGTCAACCCGTCGGTCTCGGCCGCGGACCAGGCGCAGCTCACCACCTGGTATACGGAACATGCCGTCGACTTCATCACGCGCAGGTCCGAAGGCCCGTTCTTCCTCTACCTGGCCCACTCCATGCCGCATGTGCCGCTCTTCGTCTCGGACAAGTTCAAAGGCAAAAGCGAGCAGGGACTATACGGCGACGTGATGATGGAGATCGACTGGAGTGTGGGCGAAGTGCTCAAGGCGCTGGAAAAGAGCGGCGCCGACGCCAATACGATCGTCGTATTCACTTCGGACAACGGGCCGTGGATCAACTACGGCGACCATGCCGGCTCGACGGGCGGCCTTCGCGAAGGCAAAGGAACTACCTTCGAAGGCGGACAGCGCGTGCCGTGCATCGTCCGGTGGCCGGGAACGACGCCCGCCGGGACGATCTGCAACCGGCTGGCCTCGTCCATCGACCTGCTGCCGACATTCGCGGAGATAGCGGGCACGCCGCTCCCTGCAAAGCAAATCGACGGCGTAAGCATCCGCAGCCTGTTCGAGGGCGTCCCGGACGCCGCGCCGCGCACGTCGTTTCTGTTCTACTACCGGAAAAACAGCCTGGAAGCCGTGCGCAACGGACTCTACAAACTCGTGTTCGCCCATCCGGGCCGCAGCTACGAAGCGTTCCTGCCCGGCAACGGCGGACGCCCGGGCAAGGTGACCGAAGGGCACGAATTCCCGATGGCGCTCTACGACATGCGCCGTGATCCCGGCGAACGCTACGACGTGCAGAGCCAGCACCCCGAAGTGGTCGAGGAGCTGATGCGGATTGCCGATGCAGCGCGCGAAGACCTGGGCGACGACCTCCGGGGAATGCCCGGCAGAAACAGGCGTCCGGCAGGCCGGGCCGAATGAACGACGAGGGGCGGGTCCGCATGGACCCGCCCCTTGCCTTTACAGCAGGAGAACGGACTATTTCCGCTCCTTCCCGTCCCCGGCAAACGCCGATTCGATCTCCCGCTCCTTCCGACGGCGCTCTTCGGCCGTGGGGGCTTCGCCCTCCCGGACCAGTTCTTCGATGTTGCGTTCGAACTTCTCCTCGCAAGGTTCGCAGGCGGTGTTTTTGCTCTCTTTCATGGCTTTGGAAATTTTATGGTATCGACTCCTGCCGCTGCAAATAGCGCGCCGCAGTCATCCCCCGACCGGGCAGGTCTGCCCGAAAAGCGCTCCCCTCGCCCTCCCGGTCGAATCCTCGCCGATCTCCCCGTTCACCCACTCCACGACCGACTTGCAGATCGCCAGCCCCAGGCCGACGCCCAGCGCAAAGGGAAAAAACATTTTATCCGGAAATTTCGCTATCTTTATGCGATACTGACGCAACCCCCGAAAACATGAAAATCGAAAAATCCCCGCTCCCCGAAAATTCAGCGGCAGCGCATTATCCGAACGTAGACTACAGCGACAGCTTCCGCTGCCGGCTCCCGAAGGCGGCGGCGATCCGCCCGGACGACCTGATGCTCGCATTCTGGACCACGATGCCCGGATGGCTGCGGCTACTCTTCAGGGTCCGCAACCTGCTGGTCAAGCCTTTCGGGCTGAAGACCGGGGAAGGCGTTGACACGGAAGCATTGCGGGAAGCTCTGGAAACCAGCGGAAGCTGCCATATCATGTCCGTAGCCGAAAAGACACCCCGGGAAACGGTCATCTCCCTCGACGACAAACACCTCAAAGCGTGGCTATCGGTCTACGCCGAAGAGCGTACCGTCTACCTGATCACCCTGGTCCGGTATCACAACAAACTGGGTGTCGCTTATTTCACACTGATCCGTCCGTTCCACAAGCTCGTCGTGAAAAGTCTCTTCAGAAGCGTCATGCGAAAGCAGGGATTCTAGAGGGCAGGTTGCGGAAGGCGATATAATTGCCATTCCTCCGGACGGAAATCCTATCCTCCGGATCAGATAGTATGAAATTAAAAATCCGGCCGCCCGAGTGTTTCCTGTCGCTTTCGAGAGCACTCTCCGGAATCAATCCGAATGTCGTCATCCCCGCCGCCACACCCATCGACAGCGGAACCATCTATTCCGATCCGACACACAAAAAACGGACAACTCCGTAGAATTGTCCGCTTTGGTAGAAGACCGCGTAGAACTATCGAACCAATTTATTGAGGATTTTTCAAAGATTAAGAATATATTTCAAGGAGAATATTTAATTTTGTAAAAATAATTATTCCAATGACTACCAGTATATTTATTTGTATTCTATTTTTTATAATGTTGTGGGGATTAGCCCATACTATAATTCACCTTAGAACTGCAAAGATTGAAGAAAACTTCGTCAATGAATACTATAATAAATTTTCAGAATTTGCATCTAAATATGATGCACAAGAGTTTGATGATGAATTATATATTTGGCTAACAAAAAAAGCTAATAAAATACAGGTTATATTAGGAGTTAACGGTATCCTTGATTACATAGGTCCCTTTCGACAATATAGAATATCAAACTATCAGGTGATCGTTAATACATTACCCAAATTTAGGAATGGCTCTATTGTCCCTGAAGATATAGGATTTGCCGAAGATAGCTTATTGAGATATAGTGGTGTTGCTGAAATTCGGAGTGAAAAATATTTATCAAAATTAAAAAACCCAATTATTTGGTTTCAAATTGGGATGCAACAAATATTAGCCATCCCAATTACATTTTTAAGTTATTTCGGCATCTACTCCATACATACTGCAAACAAAATTAAAGAAAGTATTATTTGGAGAATATTCTCAGGGCTTATCTCTTTAATTACATTTGCAAGTGCCATTATCGGCATTATCACAGGATGGGATAAAATGATTGAGATTTGGTTCAGTATATTAAAATAGGGCAAGCGTACACCTGCCCTATCTTATACATCATTATTTCGTCCCCTTTACTTTTCCATAGACAGCACCGCCAATCACATAAAATTGTTCAGAAGACAAAAAGTGTCCAGAGAGCAAATTTGCTATGGTGATTTTATCGCCGTCCTTCGTGTATTTGAACGTGCCCATTAAGGAATAGTAAGAACTGCTATAATTTAGCAAGTAACCATCTTCATATTTCACAGGCTTATCTTTGGTTAGGGTTTTATAGGCTACTGTACCATCTGACTTGAACTCTAATAGGTCCTCAACCTGATTATAGGAGAAGTTCGGCTTACCGTTTTCGTATTCGCCTATGTTCGCCCACAAGCCCTCCATATTGGCAGGTGAACCCCCATTATCATCATCGTCTGAACAGGCACAAAATCCCAATAAAGAGATAGCCGTAAAAAGCAAAAATATCTTTTTCATGTTATCTGGTTTTAGAAATTATAGCCAACAGAAAGACCTATACCCCATAAATCGCCATTGAAACCATAGGCAACGTCTGCCCCTATCAAATAGTTCTTATAAGTGAAATTAACAGCTAGCTTTCCATTGATGACACTACGGGTCCAATTCGCTCCACCGTTCAAAACATCACTTGAAAATAAGTCCAATTTTTCGCTTGTAGTCCCTACGGCTTCGTCATGTTCGTACTTCGTATTCTCTTCATTGCATTTTCCCCATATACCCAATGCATAGGATAATCCAATTGCAGGCTGAAATCCCCAATTATTACTGATCCTAATTTTTCGGGAAAACATTGCAGGTATTTCTAAATACAGGGCTTTATACTTGTTGTTATAGATGTTGTATTCCCCTGAGCTATGATATATACCTTCATGGAAAGTTTCAGCCTTAGCCGAGTTGTATTTCACATTAAGCCCTGTTTGGAAATACCATTTGTGGCTTTTAGACATTGCAATATCATAGGTCCCCCCGATATGGAAGCCTAACCCAAACTTATTTGTCATATCCTCAAACACATCAGAGGTTAATGATGGCTTCGAAAAATTAACCCCAACGCTCACCCCAAAAATATGTTTTGGATTATTAACCTCTTGCGCATTGGCAACTGCCATAGAGAAAATAGTTGCTATAACTGCAAATAAAACACGTTTCATAGATTTTTTATTTTTATTATTTTTTATTTCTAATAATAGCCCTGAAATTCTGAGAGGTATAGACAAATAAAAAGCGCGGACTAATTCGCTAATATCGGATTCTGCGGTCTTGGACTACCTCACACCCATATATCGGAATAAAGCCCACGCT
>OGHO01001852.1_pt1 | contig 18444 bp, 10 predicted proteins | sample 1571421 | NCBI WGS metagenome assembly OGHO01 (sample SAMEA2581937, study PRJEB24529) | metagenome | biome: Human gut stool | place: China | collected 2011
ACCAGCGACACGTAGCGAAAGCGTGTTTTCGAAAATTTTGTTAATTTTGAACAATTGAAAGAAGATTATGACGAGTTTCGCAATTATTTATTGAAACATAAATGAGAAAGGAAGCATACATGGCATCAAAATTCTACGCAGTACAAAAAGGTAAAATTCCGGGAATCTATTACAGCTGGGATGATTGCAAAAAAATGGTAGACGGTTTTCCGGGCGCCGTATATAAAAGCTTCAAGACTCTTGAGGAAGCGGAAGCCTTCGTGGGTGCAGAAGGCACATCCAGAAAGCGGAGCGAAAAAGCAGAAAAACCAGATACAGGGAAGCAGGAACAAAATCCGACAGTCTACGCTTTCGTCGACGGTTCTTATAACATTGCCACCAAAGTCTACGGCTACGGCGGATTTCTCATTCATAATGGAGAGAAAGAAGTGCTGCAGGGAAGCGGAAAAGATGCGGAGATGGCATCTATGCGCAATGTTTCAGGAGAAATATTAGGAGCGATGGCTGCAGTAGAACGTGCGATCGAGTTAAAACTTCCGGAAGTGACGATTTATTACGACTACATGGGAATCGAGATGTGGGCAGAGGGAGCCTGGAAACGGAACAAGCAGGGCACGATCGCCTACTATGATTACATGCAGTCAGTGAAAAATCAAATCCAGATTAAATTTGTCAAGGTAAAAGGTCATTCCGGTGTGGATGGCAATGAAGAAGCAGACCGGCTCGCAAAGGAAGCGGTCGGAATCACAATTTAAGAGACAATATCTGGTACAGGAAAAAAGGATTCAAATTCCACTACAGACAGACATATGTACGCATTGCAAAAAAGAAATGTTTTCAAACAAATAATTGATAAAAAAGTTGTTTAAGGTTTGACAGACATAAAATATGAGACTATAATGTGAGAAACTAGAAGAAAATTGACAGATTTTTCAGGTGGAGGGTAGAAGAAAAAACAGATAAAAAGTGAAATAAAACGAGGCAATTAATACATTGTCAGACTGGAAAAATTAATATATCAGAGAAAGAAAAAAAGTATATTAGAATGGAAAGGAAAATACAATTTATGCTGTCACAAAAGAGTACAATGAAAACAAAACTTGAAAATATGTATCTGCAGAAAAGAATCAGTTACGGTTATAGAAAAGTCATTAACATGATGCTGCTGTCAGGAGTGATTTCTATTATTGCAATAGGCATTCTGTTTGCCAATATGATGAATTATGTCAATAATGTCAACGCAGCAGATCAGGCAGTAAAAACATGCAGAATTAATATAAATACAGCAGCAAGAAATATCCGTGAAATGGCGCTGAATGATGACGAATCCACTTACGACAGCTACGAGGAGAAGGTGAAAGAGCTTCTCGGGACCGTAGATACACAGATGAATGTTTTACACGGCACAGGTGTCATTACAGAGGATCTTTATACAGAATATAAAGGTGCATTTACGGACTGGGGAACGATCGGATATGAGATCATGGAAGAGATCAAGGCCGGTAAGGAAGATCAGGCTGTCGATGGTATCTTAAATAAGTGTACCCCTGCATTAAACAGCTTAGTAGAAATTTCAAAGAAATTAGATGCATTGACTGATAAACAGAGAAGTAAGGCTGTCCAGAGCACGATCTTCTGTGCAGCTGCCGGTATTGCAGTGATCATTATCTTCCTGCTCCTTGCATGGGCAATCGCAAAGAAAGTGAGCAGGATGGTACTTGAAACCATTCTGGAACCATTACATGCGATCGAGGACGTGGCGAAGGAACTCACGGAAGGAAATCTGCACAGCCAGCTGGAATACCACTCCGAGGACGAGATCGGAAGACTTGCACACAGCATGCGTAAGTCCATCCATATCCTTGGAACGTATGTCGATGATATTGACCGCTCCATGAAACAGTTCTCAGAGGGCAATTTTGATGTACAGCCAGAGGTAGAGTGGAGAGGGGACTTTGTTGGTATTTTACAATCCTTTATGGAGTTCCAGAACAGCATGTCTGATACGGTAAGAGGAATCCAGAGGGTTTCCGATGAGGTATCCAACGGAGCAGAACAGGTGGCATCCAGCTCGAACGAGCTTGCAGACGGCGCAACGAATCAGGCAGCAGTTGTCGAGGAACTGACCGCTACCGTTACCGGTGTTTCCGAACAGGTGGCAAACAATTCACAGGCAGCAAAGGAGATCAGCGGAAAAGTGGAACAGCTTGGACAGGCGCTGATCGAGAGCAACGGAAAGATGCAGGAGATGGTTGTCTCCATGAACGAGATCAATGATGCATCGCATGAGATCGACAAGATCATTGCGACGATCAATGAGATCGCATCCCAGACCAACCTGCTTGCCTTAAACGCATCTATTGAGGCTGCAAGAGCCGGTGAGGCAGGAAAAGGTTTCGCAGTAGTTGCAAATCAGGTAAATGTCCTGGCAGATCAGAGTGCAGAGGCGGCAAAGGAATCAGCGGCACTGATCGAGCGCTCTGTGAATGCTGTTGAAAAAGGTATGATAGTTGCAAAGGAAACAGCAGCACAGTTAGAGGAAGTGGCAGAGAATTCAAAAACGATCACAAGTGAAGTGACAAATATCGCAGACACCTTAGAGACACAGACAGCAGAGATCCATCAGATCAATGAAGGAATCGAGCAGATCAATGATGTGGTACAGACGAATTCAGCTACTTCAGAGGAATGTGCGGCTGCAAGTGAAGAGATGAGCAGCGAAGCAGACAATTTACGTACAATGATCCGCAGATTTAAAGTTGTAAAGACGGAAAAATAATATCAGACCAGATAAATTCAATTGGATGCGCAGGAGTATAAGCGCAAAAGAAAGAGGAAAGGTTCTCTGGTTATGAATAAGGATGTATATGGAATATTAGGAGATCTGACAGCAGAGATCTTATTGGAGATCATAGCGGAATGCATGGATGATTACCTGTACGTAATCGATCTCCAGAATAATAAGATGGAAATTTCCCAGTCTGCCCTGGATCGGTTTATGATCTCTGAGACACATGTGAGGAATGTAAAGCAGGAGATCATGTCCGTTGTCTACGAAGAAGACCGCACGATGTTTGCAAAGCATATGCAGGCTGTGATGGATGGAAAGGAAAAGGTGCATGATATCCATTACCGGTGGCTCGACAAAAACGGGCTTCCGGTGTGGGTCAACTGCCGCGGAGTGGTGATCGATGATGAAGATGGGAAGCCGGGGTATCTGGTGGGATGTCTGAATGAGACCGGAAACCAGCGGCGGGCTGATAATGTGACCGGGCTTTTAGGCGGAATGGAATTTTGTGCTTACCTGCGGTCACAGAAGAAACCTGTGACGACCGGATTTCTTATGCATATTGGAATTGATGATTTTGCAGCGGTGAATGAAACACATGGCAGCAATTATGGCGATTATGTGTTAAAAAGTGTTGCAGACTGTATGAAAGAGTGTCTGTCCGGAAATCAGCGACTCTATCATCTGATCGCAGATCAGTATGTGATCGTGGATCTTGACAGTACTTCCATGGATGATGCCATACAGCTCAAAAAAAAGATCGGTGAGAAAATAGACGAATTCATCATCTCTGAAAAATATGAAGTTGTATTTTCAGCTTCTGCAGGAGTGATCGATGCCTCGACTGTGGCAGAAGGCTACGAGGAATGCCGCAAAAAGTTTGAATTTTCCCTGAAAAAGGCAAAACGGATGGGAAAAAATAACATCTATTTTTACAGGCAGGAGGATTACGAGAAATTCCAGCGGAATGGAAGAATCATAAGTGCACTGAGAAATTCCATCGCTAACGGGTGTGAAGGCTTTGAAGTATATTATCAGCCGATCGTGGATTGTGTTTCCGGGCGTGTGATCGGTGCAGAAGCACTCATGCGGTATACCATGGTGACAGAGGAAGGTAAGGAGTGGCTGTCTCCGGTCGAGTTTATACCGCTTCTGGAAAAGACAGGACTGATCATTCCGGCGGGAAGGTTTGTGTTAAATGAGGCAGCAAAAATGTGCCGTGAGATACAGCAATATATACCGGAATTCAGTGTGAACGTGAATATTTCCTGTTATCAGATCGAGCATGGAAAGATTGCAGACAAGATACTCACTGCGGTCAGGGACAATGGACTGACGCCGGACTGCATCTGCATAGAAATGACTGAAAGCGGCTTCATGGATATGACACCGGTCTTTTGTAAATTCAGGAAAGTGCTTGAGGAAAATGGGATTCAGTTCGTGATCGATGATTTTGGAACCGGATATTCCAATCTCCACTGCATCAGTGACATGAATCCGGGCTATGTGAAAATGGATAAGGATTTCACAGCAAAGGCAATGAGCTGCGAACGGGATTACGAGCTGTTTAAAAAGATCATTGAGATGGTCCACAGCATCGGCATCCGCATCTGTGTGGAAGGAATTGAAAAAGAAGACTGGCATCTTAAGATGAAAGAACTGCAGGCGGATTATCTTCAGGGGTATTTTTTTGGAAAACCCTGTGAAAAAAAGAAGTTTATGGAAGAGTTTGTTTGCAATCTGCGCAATAAAGGCGTATAGTGGGATAGTACCTCGCAGGAGGTGCTATTTTACTATACAGATTTTTATATAAAAATTTCATATCTGCATGAAACGGAGTATAAAGAATGAACGAAATAGAAGTTATCTGGAAGTTTTTTGATAATCTGGGTGAGTACGTGTACGCTACAGACATAGAGACAGATGAGCTTGTTTATATGAACCGCAAACTGTTAGAGGTGTATGGATTACAGTCCATGGATGATGTGAAAGGGATGAAATGTTACGAGGTGCTGCAGAAATCTTCTGTTCCCTGCGGCATGTGCAATAATGATAGGCTTTGTGCCGGAAAGTTTGTCGAGTGGCGTTATTATAATCCGGTGATCGATAAATACATGATGTTGAAAGATACCCTGGTGGAAGATCCTGTCACAAAGAAAAAGTACCGGATCGAGATCAGTATAGATATCAGCGAGGAGCGTTCACAGGACAAGATGATCCAGAAGTACAGGGATATGGAGTCCTTTGTCAACGAGGCATTGAAGGAAGCACTTTCTGCCGAGTCGCCGGACGAGACAATCCGTATTATTCTGGAATATCTCGGAAAAGCGCTGAACGGAGAGAAAACGTATATTTTTGAGAGGAACAGAGATGGCAGGGATGATAATACATATGAATGGACAGCGCCGGGAGTGCCACCGGAGATCGACAATCTCCAGAATCTTCCGCCGGAGATCTGTGAGAACTGGTATCACATTTTTGAGGAGGGAAAATATGTCCGGATACCGGATATTGAGGAGATGCGCCTGAGTGATCCGTTTCAATATGAAAATCTGAAGCGGCAGAATATCCATTCCATTGTTGCCATGCCAATTTATGATGCGGAAAAAATCATTGCTTTTTACGGAGTTGACAATCCGCCGGCAGTTTCATTGGAATATACGTCGGATATGCTTCAGATCATGGGTTCTTTTCTCAAGTCCTGTATCAAACGCAGGAATCTGATGAGGCGTCTGGAAGATCTGAGCTATAAGGATGCGCTGACTCAGCTTGGAAACCGCTTTGCGATGGAAAAGTATGTGAGACAGATCAATCCGGAGCAGAGCATCGGCGTAGTTTATTGTGACGTTACTGGTTTAAAAGGTGTGAATGACACACTGGGACATAAGGCAGGGGATGACCTGATCCTTAGAGCCGGTGCATGTCTGGAGCAGGTGTTTGGCGATTACGGCGTATTCCGTATCGGGGGAGATGAGCTGCTTGTATTGTGCGCGCAGATCGATCAGGACACGTTGGCGGAACGCATAAGGCAGTTAGAGTGTCTGACAGCTGAGAAGGACGTAAATATCGCAGTGGGAGTGATCTGGCAGGACAGGGCGGACACACATCTGGATGAACTTCTGCAGGAAGCTGAGAAGCGCATGTATGAGGATAAGGCAGAATACTATAAGAAAACAGGGATTGAGCGGAGAGGTGCAGACAAAAAAGGCTGAATCTGCTCTCACTAAATGAGAATAGATAAAAAAGTGATAATAATTTTGTCTGAAAACGGTATTTTCCTAGGCGAAATGTAAAAAATTTTAAAATAGAAATAAAATGATTGTGATTTTGCCATGAGGTACAGTATAATAAGAAATGTCGGTTAAATGTAAAAATCATGTAAAAAGTTTGTAAATAAAATTGCAGACAGGGATACGTTAGGATGTATAACGTAGTTAGGAGTACAAATGACAACATTTACTATTATTTTATCGCTGCTCAGCGGAGTGGCACTGTTCCTTTTTGGTATGTCCCTGATGGGAGACGGACTGAAGAAAGTAGCGGGAAATAAGCTGGAGCTGGTTCTTTATAAGCTGACGAACACACCGTTGAAAGGAGTGCTGCTTGGAACTGCTGTGACAGCAATCATCCAGTCCTCCTCCGCAACGACTGTTATGGTTGTCGGCTTCGTAAACTCCGGAATGATGAAGGTTGCGCAGGCGATCGGTATCATCATGGGAGCCAACATCGGAACGAGTGTGACAGGCTGGATTTTGTGTTTGTCGTACATTGACGGCTCAAACGGAATTGCACAGCTGCTGTCCACAGCGACCATCTCAGCGATCGTGGCGATCATTGGTATTATCTTTAAAATGTTTGTAAAAAAATCCGGCTTTAAAAATGTCGGTGACATTATGCTTGGGTTCTCCATCCTGATGGTGGGGATGCAGACCATGAGTGGGGCAGTTGCACCATTAAAAGATAACGAGCATTTTGTGAATGTATTGACAATGTTTAAGAATCCGGCGGCAGGTATACTGGCAGGTATTTTATTTACGGCGGTATTACAGAGTGCATCTGCCTCAGTCGGTATTCTTCAGGCGTTGTCCATGAGTGGAACGATCACTTTTGCAGCGGCGCTTCCTATTACCATGGGTATTGGTGTCGGCGCAGCCTGTCCGGTTCTGCTCTCCTCGATCGGAACGAACAAAAATGGTAAGAGAACAGCCCTGATCTATCTGTTTAACGATCTGTTCGGCATGCTGTTCTGGTCAATTGTATTTTATTCTGTCAATGCAGTGGTGCATTTCCCGTTTATGAATGCCACCATGAGCCCGGTACTGATCGCAATGTTAAACACGGTTTTCCGTGCGGCAACGATTTTAGTACTTCTTCCATTTATCAAATGGATTGAAAAAATTGTTTATCTTGTTGTAAAAGATTCGCCGGAGGACGAGGAGGATCAGGCAGACTTCGATCTGCTCGAGGAGCGTTTCCTTGCTTACCCGGATCTTGCGATCACACAGAGCCATCTTGCGATGAACGGCATGGCAAAGAAGGCGAGAAAGAATATTTTGCGTGCGTTAAGCCTGTTCCTTGTGTATTCGACAGAAAAGTTTAATAAGGTACAGGAAAAGGAAACGCTGATCGATAAATATGAGGATAAGCTGGGAACCTATCTGATGCAGATGTCCACGCATGAGATGAATGGAAGCCAGGCGAAGCAGGTATCCAAGTTTTTGCATACAGTGAGTGATTTCGAACGTCTGGGCGACCATGCGGTGAATATCTCCGAGGTTGCGGCGGAGCTGAACGAGAAGAAAATTGCATTTTCGGACGAGGCACAGTATGAGCTGGATGTGCTCGAGAATGCAGTAAAAGAGTGTGTCAGTCTTGCGGTGGATGCATTCTGTGCGGACGACCTTGAGATGGCGGCAAAAGTAGAACCACTCCGCGAACTGATCGGTATCCTCTGCGATGAACTGAAACTGCGTCATATCGCAAGACTCCGCACCGGAAAATGTGAGATGAAGCAGGGATTTGCGTTTAACGATCTGCTGACGAACCTGGAGCGAATCGCAGCACACTGCTCGAACATCGCAGTTGCCATGATCGAACTTGAGGCAGCAGACTTTGATACCCATGAGTATTTAAAGAGTGTCCGCGAGTTAAAGAATGACACTTACATGGCATACTTTGATGAGTATGAAAGAAAATATGACATCAATGGTTACCGGAAGAAAAAAACAAAAGCACAGAAATAGAGATCAGTGATTACGGCTGTCGTACTGAAAGGAGAAATTCCCGGATTGTATGGCAGCTTTTTTTGACTGGTACATCGTCCTGCAAATAACGAAACGCCGTACTAGTCAAAAAAGGCAGAATGATGTACTATGAAAAGGAACAGAAAACGAAAATTAGAATTTGAAAAAAGTAAGGGAAAAACATGTCGCTGCAATTTATTTTCGGAAATTCAGGAAGTGGAAAATCATCCTATTTATATAGGAACATACTAAAAGAAGCGGCAGAGCATCCGGAGAAAAATTATCTGGTGCTTGTGCCGGAGCAGTTCACCATGCAGACACAGCGCGAGCTTGTGCGGCTTGAAAAGTCACACGCCATCATGAACGTGGATGTGTTGAGTTTTGCGCGCCTTGCATACCGTGTGTTTGACGAGCTTGGAAAACAAAACCTCCGTGTGCTGGAGGAGACCGGAAAAAATCTGGTACTCCGAAAGCTTGCAGGGGAACAGAAGAAAAACTTAAGTGTGCTGGGCGGTAACTTAAATCGGATGGGATACATCAGTGAGGTGAAATCCCTCATTTCTGAGCTGACGCAGTACAATGTGTCACCGGAAAAATTGGATACATTTTTGGAGACAGAGGATGTCGGAGAGACCCTGCGCCTGAAAATGCAGGATATCTCGGTCATGTACCACAGTTTTTCCGAATATCTCAAGGGGCAGTATATCACCGCCGAGGAAGTGTTATCGCTGTTGTGCGACGTTGCAGAGGATTCTGGTATCATAAAAGACAGCGTGATCGTGTTTGATGAATTTACCGGGTTTACACCGATACAGAACCAGCTTCTCAGGAAACTTTTAGTGTTATCAGAGCGTATCATTGTCTCCGTGACGATGGATGCAGGCGAGGATTTTTACCATTGCAGGGGCGGACAGGAACTTTTTTCCATGAGTAAAAAAACGGTGTCGGTCCTGATGAAAATGGCGGAGGAACTTCATGTTACGGTGGAGGAGCCGGTTGTGTTATCCGACGGAAAAAACCACAGGTATAAAAATGCGCCCTCTCTGTATTTCATGGAGCAGAATCTGTTCCGTCCGTATTATCATAAATGGCGGCAGAAGGAGGATGAACTTCGTATCGTAAGCCTTAAAAACCCAAGGGAAGAGCTTCACTTTGTGGCGCGTGAGATCACGAAATTTGTCCGTGAAAAGCATTACTGTTATAAGGACATCGCAGTGGTGACCGGGGATGTGGGGCTTTACGACAACTATGTGGATGAGATCTTTACGGCGTATGACATTCCATACTTTCTCGACCAGACGAGAACTATTTTATTTCATCCGTTTATCGAGTTTATCCGTGCGGTGCTTGAGGTGGCGGAACTCGATTTCTCTTACGAGAGCGTGTTCCGTTTCCTTCGCTGCGGTCTGACCGGCATCACAGAACGGCAGATCGATCTGATGGAAAACTACGTGCTTGCCAAGGGGATACGTGGCAGAAAAAAATGGGAAAAACAGTGGACGTTTGTGTTCGATGATACCGAAAAAGAGAACCTCACAGAAATGAATGAAGTGCGGGCAAAGATTTATGATCTCTTTGCACCGTTATCGGAAGCGTTCACACAGGGAAAGACTGTGCGTGACGAGACCACTGTGTTGTATGAATTAATTGAAAAATTAGAAATAGAACAAAAATTAAAACAAAAAGAACTGGAATTTGAACGGCAGGGCAATCAGGTCAAGGCGAAAGAGTACGCCCAGATTTACAAAATTGTCATGGATCTGTTTGATAAGGTTGTGGACTTCCTGGGAGACGAAGTGCTTCCGGTCAAAGAGTATGCGGATATTTTAGACGCCGGATTTGAGGCTGCAAGAGTCGGCGTGATCCCGCCGGGAAATGATAAAGTGACGATCGGTGACATCGAGCGAACCAGATTGAACCATATCAAAATCTTATTTTTCATCGGTGTCAATGACGGTGTTGTGCCGAAAGCGGGCAATGCCGGAGGTATCATCTCGCAGTTTGAACGTGAAAAAATGGTGGCATGTCATCTGGAACTTGCACCGGGTGCGCGTGAAAAAGTGTTCATCCAGCGCTTTTATCTATATCTGAATGTGACGAAGCCATCTGATTTTTTATATGTGACTTTTTCAAAAGTGAATGCGGACGGAAAAGCACTTAGAAGGTCGTATTTTGTTGGAACGCTCTTGAAAATGTTCCCGGAGAAAACGGTGGAGGAAATCGAGGAGACAACTTCTGCGGACTGCATCATGACGCCGAAGAGCAGCATGGCGTTTTTCCTGGAGGGACTGCAGGATAATGACAGGGCATCTGATTTTTCTCAGGTAGAAAAAAGAAAATTATGGAATGCTCTCTCAAAATTCTACCTCACAGATTCCGAGTGGAAGCCGGAAACGGAAAAACTTTTAAAAACTGCCTACGAAGTGCACAGCGATGAGCCAATCAGCCACGCAGTGACGCAGGCACTTTATGGAACCGTGTTGGAGAACAGCGTCACAAGACTGGAGCGTTTTGCGGCGTGTGCCTACGCGCATTATCTGAATTACGGTTTACGCCTAAAGGAGCGTCAGCTTTTAGAGTTTGCAAGCGTGGACATGGGAAATATTTACCATGATGCGCTTGAACATTTTTCCAGACGTGTGGAAAAATCAGAGTACACCTGGTTTAACATCCCGGAGGATGTGCAGGAGACATTTATAGAGGAGAGCATGAATGACGCGATTGCCGGGTGCAAAAATGCCGGAGCGTTTGAGAACGTGAGAAACCGTTACCTGACCGGTCGGATGCGCCAGACCATCAAGCGCACGGTGTGGGCACTTACCACCCAGATCCAGAAGGGAAAATTTGTGCCGAGTGATTTTGAGGTGTCCTTTTCGCGGGCAGATAAATTGGACGCCATCCGTTTTCAGCTGAGTGATGAGGAAAAAATGAACCTGCTCGGCAGGATTGACCGTGTGGACACTTACGAGACGTCGGATAAAGTTTATGTGAAGATTATTGATTATAAATCGGGAAACACGAGTTTTTCACTCGTCAATCTGTATCACGGACTACAATTACAGCTTGTGGTCTATATGAATGCGGCATTAGAATTAGAGGAAAAACGCCATCCGGGCAAAAAAGCGGAACCGGCGGGTATTTTCTACTATCACATTCAAAATCCGATAGTAGACGGACTTGGAAATGAGACAGAGGCAGAAATACGAAACAGCGTTTTGGAGCAGTTAAAATTAAATGGTCTGGTGAACGATAATCCGGAAATCTATGAGGCGATGGATTCAGATTTTGCCGGAAATTCTTCGGTCATCCCAATCGGAAAAAAAACGGACGGAAGCTTAAAAGCAACTTCCAAGGTTGCCAGTACTTACGATTTTTCTGTGATGTCTGATTATGTACAGGAGAAAATCAAAGAGACCGGGAAAAAAATCTTTGCCGGAGATATTTCGATTCATCCATACTCGCTGGACGGAAAAAGTGGCTGTGATTACTGTCCATACCATACCGTCTGCGGTTTTGACACCCGGATGCCGGGTTATTCCTATCATAAACTGGAAAAATTTGACAGCGCAGACGAGATATTAAAGCGTATGGAAAACGAAAAGCAGGAACAGTAAATAACAGGAGTGAGAAATATGGGAGTTTCATGGACCACAGAGCAGCAGCAGGTCATTGACTTAAGAAATCGAAATATATTGGTATCTGCGGCAGCAGGTTCTGGAAAGACCGCTGTTTTAGTAGAGCGGATCGTGAAAATCATAACAGACAAAAATCATCCGGTCGACATTGACCATCTGCTGATCGTGACGTTTACCAATGCGGCAGCGGCAGAGATGCGGGAGCGGATCGGAAATGCGATTGAGAAAGCGTTAGACGAACAGCCGGGGAATGAGCATCTGTTAAGGCAGCTGACCTTGATCCACAATGCACAGATCACGACCATCGACAGCTTCTGTCTGTACGTGGTGCGCAATCATTTTCATGAGATCGATCTGGAACCGAATTTCCGTATCGGGGATGAGGGTGAGTTAAAATTACTGCGCGAGGATGTTCTTGGCAGAGTTTTGGAACAAAATTATGAGGAGCCTTCGGAAGCATTTTCCGATTTTGTGGAGGGCTATGCTTCGGGAAGAACCGATGTTGCATTAAATGAGATGATCCTTCAGTTATATGAGTTTTCCAGAAGTTATCCGTGGCCGGAAAAATGGCTGGATTCGTTTGTGGGAGCCTACCGCATCGAAACCAGGGAGGAGTTAGACCGCGCAGAATGGCTTGCTCCGCTCACGGAAAATATCTGTTTTGTCTTAAAAGACTGTGAACAGCTCTTAAAGCAGGCGCTTGCAATCACACAGCAGGATGACGGACCGGATATGTACGAGAAAGCAGTGCAGAGTGATCTGGAAAAATATGAGGGTTTGTCAAGACTAACCTCTTTCTGTGAACTGTCCGGGGCGCTTTCCGATATCAAATACGACAGACTTGCGAGCAGCAGAGGGTTTGAGGGAGATCCTGATAAATTAGAGCTGGTGAAAAGTCTCAGGGAGCAGGCAAAGGATGTGGTGAAAAAACTCTGCAAACAATATTTTTTCTGTTCGCCGGAGATGATGATCGAGCAGTTAGAGCGCACGGAGCCGATGTTAGAGGAGGTTGTCCGTCTCACAAAGCAGTTTGCAGATGAGTTTGCAGCCGCAAAACGCCGGAAAAATCTGGTGGATTTCCATGATGTGGAACATTTTGCATTGCAGATTCTTGTGGATGAGGAGACGGAGAAGGCGAAAAAGACTGCGGAAGAGTTCCGGGATACCTTTGAGGAGATCATGATCGACGAGTATCAGGACAGCAACGAAGTGCAGGAGACACTGCTTCGCTCTATTTCCAGAGAGGAGCGTGGGGAAAATAATATTTTCATGGTCGGGGATGTAAAGCAGAGTATTTACCGGTTCCGTCTCGCAAGACCGGAACTTTTCATGAAAAAATACGATTCCTATTCGCTGGAAGAGAGCACCACGCAGCGTATCGACCTGCACAAAAACTTCCGAAGCAGAGAGGAAGTCTTGACCTGCACAAACGATATTTTTTATAAAATTATGGCGCGGAGTCTTGGAAATGTGGAGTATGACGCGGAGGCTGCACTGTATCCGGGGGCAAGCTATCCTGTCAGCGCGGACTTCATCCCGGAGATCCTGCTTGCAGACAGCAACGACGAATTATTGGAGGACACCGAACTTACGGATAAAAAGACACTGGAAGCGAAAATTGTGGCAGAAGAAATCAAGCATCTGATGAAAACGCAGCCGGTCACGGACAAGGCAGCCGGAACACTTCGGGCGGCACGTTACTCCGATATTGTAATTTTGCTCCGCAGTCTGTCCGGCTGGGCGGATTCCCTTGTGGAAGTGTTGAACGAGAATGGAATCCCGGCGCACACGGTTTCTTCGACCGGATATTTTTCCACGGTGGAAGTACAGACGGTGCTGTCCATGCTGAGGCTTTTGGATAACCCAAGGCAGGATACCCCGATGGCGGCAGTCCTCCGCTCGCCGATGGCAGGGCTTACTGATGAGGAGCTTGCGGTGTTAAGGCTTGAAGATGGCAGTGTGCCTTTTCATGAAGCGGTGCTCGAACTGGCAGAAGGACTTTATGAAGAGGACGGGCAAAAAGAAATTTCAGATTCAGAGGCAGATTCAGAGGCAGATCAGAAGCAGGGAAGAAACGCGGACGGGAAAAAAGAAGATGATATAGAGACAACCGCTCACCGGAAATTGCTCAAATTTTACAAAAAATACAGGCAATTACGGCAGCTCGTCCCGGACACTCCAATCCATGAGCTGATCGAGATCATCCTGCGCGAGACCGGATACGGTCATTATGTGGCGGCAATGCCGGCAGGAAGCAGAAGAACAGCGAATTTAAACATGCTTTTGGAAAAAGCCGCAGCCTACGAGAAGACGAGTTACAAAGGACTGTTTCATTTTGTGCGTTATATCGATGAGCTGCAAAAATATGATGTGGATTTCGGCGAGGCAGACATGGTCGGGGAGAACGAGGACGTTGTCCGGATCATGAGTATCCATAAGAGCAAAGGTCTTGAGTTTCCGATTGTGATCGTGAGCGGAATGGGCAAAAATTTCAATAAGCAGGACACGCGGAGCAAAATGGTGCTTCACCCGGAACTTGGTATTGGTCTTGACTACATGGACGGAAAAAAGCGTATCAAATCACCGACTATCGCAAAGAAGGCGATTGCAAAGCAGATCGATCTGGAAAATCTCGGAGAGGAACTTCGTGTGCTATACGTTGCCTTAACCCGTGCAAAAGAAAAGCTCATTCTCACCGGAACCTTAAAAGATGCAGCCGAAAAACTGGAATTTTACAGACAGCAGGCGAATCTTTCGAAAGCAGCAGACAGACCGCTTTCCTACCTTACAAGAGAAGGGGCTTCCGGTTATCTGGACTGGATACTTCCGGCAGTGCTTTCCTATGGGGACAAATACCCGGTTCGGATCGTGGAAGCGGCAGAGCTTGTCTTAGACGAAGTGGAAAACCAGTTAGAGCAAAATGAAGATCTGACAGAGCGGATCGAAGAGATTGAAGCGGCGGACACACAGCTGGTCGGGCAGTTGAAGCAGCGGTTTTCGCAGCGTTATCCATATCAGACAGATATTTTGCGGAAAAACAAATATTCCGTGTCTGAATTAAAGCATCGTGCAATGCGTGAAAAATTTGAGGCAGAGCAGGAGGAGACCATCCCGGCATTTTTGGAAGAACCTGTGACACCAACGATTCCTCTTTTTATCCAGAGACAGGGAAGTGTGGAACAGGAGGCACAAAATAAGGCACAGGATGCAGGGCAGGAAGCAGAAAGTAAAGCAGAACAGAAAATAAAATCAAATACAGCAAACCGTGGTGCGTTGAGAGGAACCGCAGTACACCGCGTCATGGAGTGCTACGATTTTGCCTCAGAAAAAAGTGTACATGAACAGATGGAGGCTATGGAAAAAGAGGAGAAGATCACTGCGGATATGCGTGCACTCGTGAAAGAGCAGATTGTGGCAGATTTTGTTTCCTCGGAAACAGGAAAGCGGATGGCTCTCGCACAGCGCGGGGGAGCACTTTACCGTGAGAAACCATTTGTCATGGGATTTACGGAAGAAGAGCTGGAAAACTATGGTTTCGGAGCGGACAGTAACACGGATTCCTGTGAGAACATCTACAAAAAAACAGACAGCGATCAGGAAAAGGAAGAACAGAAAAGAATCCGACATGAAGAGGACTTAACCTTAATTCAGGGAATCATTGATGTATTCTGGATCGAGAAAGACGGAATCGTCCTGCTTGATTATAAGACCGACCGTGTGCAGCAGGCAAAGGAACTCATCGACCGCTATGAGACACAGTTAAAACTCTATGCGGATGCATTGGAGCGTGTCTTTGGCGCACGAAAACTCAAAGTGAAGGAAATTTTGATTTATTCCTTCTCTTTGGAACAATTGATTACTTTATAACAGGAGAACAAAATGGGACAGATCATACTTGCCTCGGCATCGCCGAGAAGAAAAGAATTGTTAGAACAGATTGGACTGGAATTTGAAATCTGCCCGGCAAAGGGAGAGGAAGTTATCTCCAAAAGCGTGCCGGAGGAGGTTGTGATTGAACTTTCCGAGCAGAAAGCAAAAGAGGTCGCAGGCATGGTAAAAGCCTACGAGAGCGGACACGAGGAACTGATGACACCGCAGGATATCTTAGTGATCGGGGCGGATACCATCGTTGCATGCGATGATATCATCCTTGGAAAACCGAAGGATGAAGCGGGTGCAAAGCGGATGCTGAAGCTTTTGTCGGGAAGAAAACATGCCGTGTATACAGGCGTTACGTTTGTGTTTTTGGACAAAAATGGACGAGCGGGCGCACATACCTTTTACGAGAAAACAGAAGTTACCATGAAACCGTTGTCGGAACTTGAAATCGACCGCTATGTGGCGACCGGAGAACCGATGGACAAGGCTGGAGCATACGGAATCCAGGGGAAATGTGCAATCTATATCGAGGGAATCGAAGGTGACTACAATAATGTGGTCGGACTTCCTGTTGCACGTATTTATAAGGAGCTGCAAAAGCTTGGAATCGATCCCTATCTATGGTAAACTGCATATACACACAATTACAAAGGAGAACAGCGTATGAACGAATTTGATGAAGTATGTCTGGAATATTTTCTGGCGCATCAGGAACAGCTTCTGCCGGAGCCGGTGGCAGAGACAATGGAAGAGGCAGAGGAATTTTTAGAGGACTGCATGGCGGTTGTCTGTAAGAATCTAAAAGAGGTAAAAGCCTATTTCGAAGATCAGGGGGCTGATATCGAGGGAATGTCACTCAAGGATCTGGAGGAGGCAAGCGAAGTATTTGCCCTCCCGGATGGCAGATATCTGATCGTGGAAGCTTAAATTTTTATAAATTTCCCGGAATGGGATTGACAAAAGAAAAAATGTTTATTATACTCAAAAAGTTTGCAAAACAGGCAGAATGAGAACGTCCTTTTGTAGCAGAAAAAGACTGTAAAAAAGGCATTTTGACAAGGAGAAAACTACATGAAAAATTATGATGTGATTATTATTGGGGCAGGTCCTTCCGGTATTTTCTGTGCATATGAACTGATCCATGCCAACAAAGACCTGAAGATTTTAATGATTGAAAAAGGACGCCGTATCGAGAACAGACAGTGTCCGAAGAGAAAGACAAAAGTATGTGTAGGCTGTCAGCCATGTTCCATCACGACCGGATTTGCCGGAGCAGGAGCATTCTCCGATGGAAAATTATCGTTATCCCCGGACGTAGGTGGAAATCTTCCGGAGATTTTAGGATATGATGAGACTGTTACATTATTAAAAGAATCCGATGATATTTATTTAAAATTCGGAGCAGATACAAAAGTTTACGGTGTGGATAAAGAAAAAGAAATCCGCGAGATCCGTAGAAAAGCGATCACAGCAAACTTAAAACTGATCGAATGTCCAATCCGTCACCTTGGAACAGAGGAAGGATATAAGATTTATTCTAGATTGCAGGAGCATCTGTTAGAGCAGGGTGTTGAGATGGAGTTCAATACCATGGTCAAAGATATCATCATTGAAGATGGCCAGGTAAAAGGACTTGTGACAGACAAAGATGAAACATACCATGCAAAAGAGGTCGTATCTGCAGTCGGACGTGAGGGAGCAGACTGGTTCTCACACATCTGTAACGGTCATGGGATCGAGACGCAGGTCGGTACGGTAGATATCGGTGTCCGTGTGGAAGTGCGTGACGAGGTTATGGAATTCTTAAATGATAACCTTTACGAGGCAAAATTAGTTTACCATACACCGACATTTGACGATAAAGTACGTACCTTCTGTACGAATCCATCCGGTGAAGTTGCGACAGAGTACTACGACAACGGACTTGCAGTTGTAAACGGACACGCTTACAAATCCAAAGATTTAAAGACAAACAATACCAACTTTGCAATCCTTGTATCCAAGAATTTTACAAAGCCATTCAAAACACCGATCGAATACGGCAAGCAGATCGCACAGCTTTCCAACATGCTCTGCGATGGAAAAATTCTGGTACAGACCTTCGGTGATTTCAGAAGAGGAAGAAGAACGACAGAGGAGCGTCTCTGCAGAAATAACCTGATCCCTACGTTAAAGGATGCAGTACCGGGAGATCTTTCCCTTGTATTCCCACATCGTATTATGGTGGACATTGAGGAGATGATCCTTGCACTTGATAAGGTGACGCCGGGTATTGCAAGTGATGAGACTTTATTATATGGTGTCGAAGTAAAATTCTACTCGAACAAGGTTGTGGTAAACAAAGACTTTGAGACAAGTGTAAAAGGTCTTCGTGCCATCGGTGACGGAGCATCGGTAACCCGTGGTCTGCAGCAGGCATCCGCAAACGGAATCTCTGTTGCGAGAAGCATTTTAAAAGCTATGGAAGCTTAAAAGAAAAGCATGAAAAATATTAGAAAAAAAATTGCACTGATATGTCTGCTCTGCTTTTCCTTTCTGCTCACAGGATGTAAGATTGGAAATAAGGAAGTGATCGTCTCAAACACATTGAACAACCGTCAGGTATTCCGCATTGGAAATGTGTCCTGCGGGCTGAAAGAGGCGAAGGTATATCTGGTGAACTACCAGAATATTTACGGAACAGCCTATGGACTCGATCTCTGGCAGCATGATTTTGGAGACAGTTCCCTGGAAAACTATGTGAAAAATATCACAATGCGGGAGCTGGCACAGGTGGTCTGCTTAGACCAGCTTGCAAAGGAAAAAGAGATGGAACTTTCCGAAGAAGAAAAGGAAAAGACCGCTCAGGCGGCAGAGGAGTACTTTGCCTCGCTCACGGAGGAGGAGACTGCCTATATGG
>OGHO01001853.1_pt1 | contig 18443 bp, 19 predicted proteins | sample 1571421 | NCBI WGS metagenome assembly OGHO01 (sample SAMEA2581937, study PRJEB24529) | metagenome | biome: Human gut stool | place: China | collected 2011
TGTAAAGCATTAATTTACAGGGACTTTTTATTTTCTTAAAGCGGAGAGACAGGGACTTGAACCTTTTAATAAATAGATTAAATTAATTGATGCAATTGCATAGCATTTGCATTGCAAAAGCATTATTATCAGTAATATAACCAAGTATTAAATATTTCAAATTTAAATAGACTTCATTTGAATAAACCAAATAATGTATGTACTTTTGTATGCAGCAACAACAATTTAAAAGTAAATGTCGTATGGAAAAGTACAAATTCGGGGTCAAGTTCCGCTTTGAAAAACGCAAAGACAAGGATGGTAAATTAATAGAAACCAATTTACCAATCAACGCGGATATTACGTTTAATGGAAAAAGGATTTTCTTTTTTACAGGGTATCGCATTGATGCCGACAAGTGGGTTGACAAGGTGGTTGGCGGTGTGCGAGTGCAAGAAGTGAAGAAAAACAATTTCAATTTAAAAGGTGAAAGCGCATCCGAGATAAACGCAAAGCTTAGGCGAATAAGAATTGCTGTTGAAGACGTTTTCAGGCGTTTAGCGGTGAATGAAGTTCCGCCAACGACTAACAACGTCCGGGATGAACTTAAAAAAGAATTGGACGAAGAAACAATGTCCCGCAAAACCTTGGTTGAATATTACCATCAGTTTGTCGAGGAAGAAAGCGTTGCTTCTACTTGGGCAAAAGGAACTATCACCAAACACAATACTATCATTGCACATTTGCAGAATTATAAAAAGCAATTATACTTTGAGGATATAACCGAAGATGTACTAAATGGCTTTGTTCGCTATCTTATTACTGAAAAAGGACTTTCAAATACATACATTGCAAAGTTGATAAAGGATGTTAAGTGGTTTTTGAATTGGGCGGCAAAGAAAGGATATAACCGAACAATTGCGTATAAAGATTTTAACCCAAAATTGAAAGGTGTTTCAACCTCTGATAAAACCAATATTATAGCATTGTCAGTTGATGAATTTTTGCATCTGTATCACCTTGACATCAAAGTTCCACACTTGCAACGTGTCCGGGATGTATTTTGCTTTTGTTGTACCACATCTTTGAGGTATTCCGATGTTCGCAATCTGAAATGGTCTAATGTGAAAGCTGATAGAATTGAAATTGTAACCATTAAAACCGATGATTCTTTGGTGATACCATTAAATGAGCTTTCCCAAGGTATTATTGACAAGTACGCACATCTGAAAGACGTTTCGGAATATGTGTTGCCGGTTATCTCAAACCAACGATACAACGATTATTTGAAAGAACTTGGAAAGTTAGCGGGCTTTGACCAACCACAAAGCAAAGTAATATACCGAGGTTCGGAGCGTATCGAGACTACAACACCCAAATATGAAATACTAACATCCCATGTTGCCCGAAAAACGTTTGTGACAATAGGATTATATCTTGGTATTCCCGCCGAAATGATACGTTCTTTCACCGGACACAAAGACCCCAAAGTGATGGAACGTTATTTGAAATTCAATATGACAATGAAAAATAAGCTTATGCAAAAATTCAATATTGAAAGCCCGGTAACTGAAAACGTTTTTGACTTTGATATTACAGATGAAGAATGCACCGCCTTGGGAATACCTGAAAAAGTGGATTATTTGGCTTATGTGGCAAAAGAACGTGATTTGGGTACACTTCATTTGGCATTCTTATTCCAACGCCGTGGCGACACCTTGAAAGCGTTGGAATATGTGGGCAAATTGCCCGACACCATGAAAGTCCAATTTATGCAGACAATCACAAATGGACTTCCTTTAAATAAGAGTATATGAAAGCAAGCAAGGAATATGAAAGTATCATTGCATTGTTGCCAATGGCGGTTGGGTTTGATGGTGACAAGGTAAAAGCGATTTTAGAACGCTGCAAAAAAGAAAAAAAAGTTCTTGTTGCTGTTTATCCGGGTGTCCCCGAGTTGATGAAAGGAATTGAGATTTCACAAATGGAACTTATCGGTTCTATAATAGACGGTTCATTATATTTGAAATAGCTATGGTAAAAAAAAGAATATACATTTCAGGCAATGCCGGTGGTTCATCAGTCAGAACCGCACAAATGTTTTTTGAAGCTGAACAACGGCTAAAAGAAAATCCCAATTATGAAGTGTTCAATTCGTATGAATTAGGGTTTGCCGGAAAACTTGAAAACGAAGATGCAAAAGATTGGTTTGACCTGATTCTTTCTTGCGATGCTATTTATTTGCTTCATGGGTGGCTTAATTCGGCACATTCCATTTCTGAACGGGATATTATGGAAAAAATGGGTAAAGCCATTATTTATGATAAGAAGTCGCCAATACATAATGCTTTTGAAAAAACTAACAAATTGCGTTCTTTGATACACGAGTTTACAGGATGTAACTTTGATTCAATTATAACCCAAGGGCGTGAGCGTGAAAGATATTATCCGCGTATATTGTTTTGTTATTATTGCCATGCCTATTTGGACATTAATAAAACAACTATTGCCAAATTGGTAAAGAGACACTTTACAAGCGTAATCCACGCATTGAATCAATACGAATCTTTAAACGAATTTTGCCCCGAATTCAAAGAAATGAACAACCGGCTTGCATTGGCATATTTCAAGCAATAAAAAGAAATAAAGACTCTCTTTTGATAGTCCAACACATGGAAATTTAAAAATCCAAGTGTTGGGCTATTTTTTTTGTGCCATAATCATACAGATTCAAAAAGTTGATTTGTGATTTGCGCATTGAAAAGTATATTCAATATAACAACTATTTAATACGAAAAATGTATGTAACAATCTGTAAATGTGTATGTAAAATGTGAATAACTAAAGCATATCTTGGATGCTGAAAATTAAATATTGTGATATAACACATGTAATTTTGCATTAAACAAAACCATTTAATATTGCACAATATGAGTTTAGATGCAACAATAAAAGAATATGTAAATGATGCTGTAAATGAAGCTATAAAAGCAGCTTTTGCAGAACGTGACACGCAAAATGCGAGAAACACGGAACAAGATTCATTTGTAATTCGCGGAATAAGTGGTTTAGCTCAATTTTTACATGTGTCTATTCCGACAGCGCAAAAGTTGAAAAATCAAAATTTATTTCCGTGTTCACAATGGGGGCGTATTCTTATTTTCAAATCTGATGAAGTCCTTGCCGGAATGGCAAAACGTAAAAAAAGAGTTTAATTTTCAAAAATCAATTCGTATGGAACAAAGTAACAACAAAACCGTTCGGCTTTCAGCATCGGAAGCATTACCCGGCACACAATCCGGGTCGGACATTCAATGTATTTACGATTACCTTGCAAAGGGTCGAGTATTAACAACGCTTGATGCGGTATTCTCCAACCATACCGTTTGTCTTGGCAAATACATAAGCATACTACGCAATAAGTATGGTATTGCCATAAAAGATGAATGGATTCAAGTAAGCAAGCGAAAAAGGGTCAAGCAATATTGGATTGCTCAATAATTCATTCGTAGCAACCGCCGGCGGACACGCAACACCATCGGCGCAACTCCGAGTTTCGCAACAATGTGTTTTTTGAATTATAAACCAAAAAATAATTGTTGCTATGAATGAAAATCAAGCAAAAAAAGTAAGTCATAACGCTTGGGTCACAGTACCACAAGCAACCAATAATCTTTGTGATAAGCAAGGACGGTCGTTTTACACCCTAAATCATGGCGAAATGTCACCAAATAGATAATGGACGGTTGGATAAAATTACATAGAAGCATTACGGAACATTGGATTTGGCAAGATTCTGTCAAACTCAAATGGTGGCTTGATATTTTGTTGGTTGCAAACCATACGAGTGTCAAAGTTAACATCGGTATGCAACTATATGATTGCCACCGTGGGCAAACAATTATGAGTTTGAGTAATTGGGCAAAACGTTGGGGCGTGTCAAGGGATACCGCAAGAAACTTTCTTGTTTTGCTTGAAAAGGACAAAATGATATTGCACGAAAATATCGGCAAGTCCACAAGAATAACAATTTGCAATTATGATACTTACCAAGGTTCTACACAAAACGTACACGAATCTTACACAAATAATACACACATAAGTGATTGTTATTCTGAAACTTGTGTTGATGATTTACACAATAGCCAAACGCAAAACCAACACAAGCCAAACGCAAACCGTACGATGTCCGCCACAAACAATAATGATAAGAAAGAAAAGAATGTAAATAATGACAATAATAGAGATAAAGCCGAAACCGCCAAGCGGTTTGCGCCCCCCTCTATTGATGAAGTACAATCTTATGTTTCTGAAAAAGGATATTCAGTTGATGCCGAATCTTTCGTTGCATTTTATCAGTCAAAAAATTGGTTTGTGGGCAAAAACAAGATGAAAGATTGGCACGCCGCCGTGGTTACTTGGGAAAAACGAAACAAGAATTTTCCGACTAAAAAACAAACAACAACTAAAAATGTAAACGATATATGGAAGTAAAAGAATTTTTAGGCACGCCGGAAGAATTTGCCGCGTGGGTAAAAGAAAACTTATTGGGCATTGCCAAACAATGCGGTTGGGCTGAAATTTCAGCCATAACCGAAAAGCCAATAGCATTGAGAAACCAAGAAAGAACGGTTTTAAACCTTACCATAATGCACACCGATGGTGTCAAAACATACTTAATGTGTGAAGTTGCAAACGATGGTTTGCCGTTTTCCGCTTGTTTGGAATCATTTATTGCAATGAAAGCAATACAAACGGGTGAAAAGTTCGATGGGCGTGTAGTGGTGGTTTCACCATCCATTGATGAAAGAATTGTTGGTGATGTACATCGTAAGAACTTGCCTATCAATTTCTTAATGGCAAGTCCAACACAATATAAGTATTGGAGTTATGCAAAGGAATTGCACAAAATGCACAAAAAATGACTAAAAGGGATAAAATGGATAAATTCAATAAAAACAGTGGAAAGACAGTTGGGCAGGTGAAAAGGTCGGCTAACATTTGAGCCAACCTAAACCAAATCATAAAACGACACCGGGTTATTGTCGCAATAGGATTTGAACCTAATCTTGATTATCAATCAATTATAGATAATAATTAGTATTAACATCAAAAAACCATACAAAAATGGAAAATAAATACAAAGAAGCATTCAAAATGGTTGAAGAAAACTATAAGTGCTTTGATTCAACAATGTGGTTGATTACCGACACACAAAGCAGAATTGCCGAATTGTTGAAAATCGAAAACCGCACCAAGACAAATGAATTTCAGCTTGCAACGGCTATTTACACGCTCAAAGCATTGAGTAAATTGTCTATTGCTGAAAGTATTATTAATTCAAAATCAGAATAAAATGGCAGAAATTGACGGTGGGGCGTTGTCTTTCAAGTCCGTGATGGACAACGACCAAATAAATGCAGCAATCGAAGAAACTTTGCGCCGCGTGCAAGGTTTGTCCGATGGCACGGTTGCAGGTGGCAAGAAAATGGATGCCGCTTTTGATGCAACCGCCGATAATATAAGAGGTGCTTTAGGGCAAATCGGTGCGGCTATTGAAACGCACGAACAAGCATTGCAACGGCTTCAATCAGAGTACAAAGAACTTGGTCAAAAAGCAAGCGCGGCATTTTCGGCGGGGCGCGATGATGAATACCGTGCCATTACCCAACAGCAAACAGCGATAAGGGGTGAAATAACAATGCGGGAACGTCTTATCAAAGAATTGCGCGACCAATCCAATGAATTGGAGAATGTCGCCCAAAAACAAGACGAAAACCGCCAAAAGGTTGAAGAAAATGCCAATGCACAAGTTTCCATGCGTTCACGGATTAAGTCGTTGCGTGAAGAAATGATGTTATTGGTTGACCAAGGTATTGATGAACAATCAGAAGCATACCAACGGCTTAAAGGAGAACTTGGGCGATTGATTGACATTCAAAGTGACGTTGCCCAACAGGGACGTACACTTGCGAATGATGAACAAAAGTTTCAGGGTATTATCACCGGGCTTTCCGGTTTAGCGGGTGGCTTTTCGGCAGTGACCGGGGCGGTTGGTTTGTTTGCGGGTGAGAATGAGGACTTGAACAAAGTTATGACCAAGGTTCAATCCGTTATGGCAATCACCATTGGATTGCAGCAAGTCGCCCAAACGTTGAATAAAGATTCAGCGTTCCAACTTGTTACCATGAATAGTTTGAAAGAATGGTGGCGAAATATCGTTGCCAAAGCCACGGTTGCGGAAACCGCCGAAACGGTTGCAACAATGGCAAACACAGCGGCAAAAGAAGCCAATACGCTTTCTTCGGGTGAAGCCGCTGCATCGGAAACATTGGACACCGTCGCAAAAGGAGCAAACACAGTTGCAGCAACCACGGGTACAGTGGCAAACTTGACACTTGCGGGGGCATTCCGGGCAGTTGGTGCGGCGATTATGTCAATCCCTGTATTTGGTTGGATAGTTGCCGGAATAACAGCCCTTGCGGCTGGCGTGTACGCATTGACAAGCAAGCAACGTGAAGCGAAAAAGGCACAAGAAGAATTTAACAAAGCAATTGTAGAGGGTGTATATAAGCCAATAGGGTCTATTGAGGAACTATCAGAAAAATACAAGGAACTTGGCAACAACTTGGAAGCCAAGAAAACATTCATCGAGCAAAACAAAAAGGCGTTTGATGAACTTGGCGTGTCCGTGAATGATGTAACCGATGCCGAAAACCTTTTAATCAGAAACAAGGATGCCTTTATTGAAGCCCAAATTGCTAAAGCCAAAGCAACGGTTTACATGCAACAATCAATGGAAAAGATAAAGAAGCAAATGGAATTGGAACAAGAGGTTTCCCAAATGCCTGATAAAAAGACCGTGTACACTTCTTATGGGATGTATGGCACTGGTTATTCATACGAGACAGAAAACACCGCTAAAACAAAGAAAAAGCAGGAATTGGCAGACCTTAAAGTTGAAATCAAAACGGGTTATCAGAATGCAGCAAGTGAGGAACAAAAAGGGTTTAATATTCTAAAAAAAGCCGGCATCAATGGTGCAAACACATATAAAGCCGGAACAATCGGAGCTATTGAACAAGCCATTTCCGCAAAACAAGATACGCTTAAAAGACTTTCAGACCCAAGCCAAATAAAAGCCAATATCAAAGAAACCGAAAAACTGCAAAAGCAATTGGATTCCTTGACCGGGAAAAAAGAGAAACCCACAAAGGAAAAGACCAAAGACCCATTTTTGGAAAAACTCGAAAAGCAGAAAGCCGAATATACCCGCTTTTTGAAATGGATAAATTCGGGCGATGCTGTTATTGCCAAGGCGGCTAATAAAGAGTTTGCCGGGCTTTTAAAAGAGGGTGCAACCTATATGGATTATCTGAAAAGGCAGAGAGACCAAATAATGAAAACACCCGAAAGCAAACGCACATCCGGGCAACAAAAGCAACTTACCACAATCAACAATCAGATTGCAGAGGAAACGCAAAAAACCGCGTTGGATTTATTTAATACCCAATTGAATGATTCATTGAAAGGGGCTGACAGTATTTTGGCTAAACTTCAAAAAATAGCCGATATGCGCAAAGAGTTGAAAAATGACGGTACGGAATTGGACAGTTCCAAAAAAGAAAAATTGGATGATGCCGAAAAAGAAGTGGTTCAACAAGCCGGTGATGATTACAAGAAATCTTTGGATGATTACAAGGCTTATCAACTCGACAAGTTGAAAGAAGACGAACGGTATTTGAAACAAAAATCAGACCTTGAAAAGCAGCTTGCAGAAGCCACCGACCCGACCCAAAAGAAAGTAATTCAAACGCAACTTGACACGCTGAATGTAAAGCATGATACAAAGCAGGAACAAAATTATGATGCAATGGTGGAACAATACAAGAACTACCAACAACGCATTGCAAGCATTTCCGCCGATTATGATGCAAAAATTGCATTGGCAACGAAAAACAACAATGCCGATTTAGTTGCGGAATTGCAAAAGGCAAAAGAAGCGGCACTTGGTAGTGAAGCGATGAAAGAAATTCAAAATTCAGACACTTATACTCAATTGTTCGGTAACCTTGATAGTATTGCAGTTAGCAAGATGATAGAATTGCGGAACAAATTAGAATCTGAATGGGAAAAATTAAAGTTGTCACCCAAGGAATTGGAAGCATTGAGGGACAAGATAGATGATGTAAACCAAAAGATACTTTCAAAGAATCCGTTTGCTTCACTTAGTGATGCCATAAAACGATATAAAGCCGCCGCCGGTGATGCTGCAAAAAAGGATGCCTTAAAAGACATGTTTAAAAGCGCGTCTTCATCCATTGATATGGTCAAAGGAACATTCGATTCGGTTGTTTCCGGGCTTGATAAAATGGGTATTTCGGCAGACGAACAAACATCGCAAGTCCTCAATGACATTGGTGGAATGATGGAGGGTGCAAGCCAATTGGCGCAAGGTATAGCAACGGGCAATCCATTGGCTATTATCCAAGGGTCAATTGCTCTTATATCCAATGGTTATGACTTGATATTTGGCGGAAAAGACCGCCGGGCTGAAAGGTCTATAAAGAAACATCAAGAAAATATCGAAAATTTGTCAAACGCATATAAACAACTTGAATGGCAGATTGATAAGGCTTTAGGCAGTGCAGTATATCAAAACCAACAAGCGGCAATCAACAACATGAAACAACAACAAGTTGAATTGCTTGGAATGATAAACGATGAAGAATCAAAGAAGAAAACAGATAGTGGCAAAATCAAGGAATGGCAAGAACAAATTGCCGAACTCGACCGCAACATACAAGATGCCATTGATGAAATTTCAAAAGATATTCTTCAAACTGATGCCAAGGCATTTGCCGATGAATTGGGCGATGCTTTGGTTGAAGCTTTCGGAAAGGGTGAAGATGCCGCGCAAGCATTTGCGGAAACCGTTAATGATGTTGTAAAGCAAGCCGTATTAAATCAGCTTAAAAAGAATTTCCTTGAAACACAATTGCAAGGGGCTTTGGATAACCTTTATACATCAATGGGTGGAAAATCGGATGGGACTTTTGTATTTGACGGCTTGACAGATGAAGAAATTGCAGCTTTCAAAAATCAAGTTTCTACCATAACAACGGGGTTCAATCAAGCCTTGGAAGAATACACAAAGATATTCAAAGACATTGCAGTGCCTGACACCGATACATCATTGACCGGTGCGGTGAAAGGTGTTTCAGAAGAAACGGCATCAATGGTCGGTGGACAAATGAACGCAATGCGTATAAATCAAATGGAAGCCACGGCGATTTTAAGGCAACAACTTTCAGTGCTAAATACAATTGCTTCTAACACTGCTTATAACAAGTATTTACAAAGCATTGACGAGCGGTTGAACAAAATGAATAGTGGCAACGATACATTGCGCGCCCAAGGTTCATATTAGGTTTCAATCTCTATGAGATTTGAACATTTTGATATACAAACCTGATTACAAGCGTTTTATATTTTATAAATGTGATTTATCACACAAATAGACATTCAAAAATGGAACAAATTATAATTACCAAACCGAACTTGTCAACATATCCGTTGGCAAGTAAACGGACGGCAACACAAATCAAAACCGCCAAGCAAAATTGGGCGTTATTAGGCGTTGATGTGGTAAACGTGAGCGTTGAATCACCTTTTCCACAAACGTATGGCATTGGCGACAAAATCACGGTCTTTGGGCGTGTGTACAAGTTGAATCGTTTGCCTAAAGTCAAGAAAACGGGAATGCGTGAATTATCTTATGATTTAGAGTTTGAGGGCGTGCAATATGACTTGATACGTGCAGCGTACAATTTAACGATTGACACCACCAATAATGAATTGCAAGATGTACAATCCGATAGTTTGACGGGCGATTTACGCCGGTTTGCAACGGTATTGATTGCCAATGCGTGCCGTGTATTTCCCGGAAAATGGGTTTTGGGAACTTGCCCGGATACCGACACTTTGACACTTACTTTTAATGAGACCGACAATTGTTTATCAGTGGCACAAAATCTTTGTTCTCAATTCGGTTATGAATTTGAGATTACCCAAAGTGAGGGTGTCAATACGGTAAATTTCAAAAAGGTTGGGCAAATATTCCCATACACCTTTCAATTTGGCAGGGGTAAAGGGCTTTATTCACTTGACCGGCAAAACGTGGATTCTTCAAATATCGTTACCCGTTTGTATTTGTATGGTTCAACATCGAATATAACATCAAAATATCGCGCTCAAAGACTTTGTTTGCCCGGTAAGACCAAAGCACAATCATGCATTGAAAAAGCCGATGCCGTGGCAAAATATGGCATCTATGAAGCCACCAAGTGTTTTGATGATATAAAGCCAACGTTTAATGGTTCAGTGACCGGCATTTTTTCGGATTCTGTTTTGAAGTTCGTTGACACCAAGATGTTTGATTTGAATACCCTTGAAGCTGATGGCGTAACAACCAAATATTTGATTGACGGAACGAATGCCAAGGTACATTTCAATACCGGCAATCTTGCGGGTTATGAATTCGAGGTTCACGCATACGACCATGCGACCCATACATTTACCTTGGTAAAGCAAACAGACGACCGGGGCGATGTATTCCCGTCTGATAGTTCAATAGCATTTCAGTTTGCCGCGGGCAATGAATACAAGTTGATTGATGTTGCATTGCCTGATACATACGAGCAAGCCGCGGAATCCGAACTTGCGAATGAGGGCAATACTTATTATGACCAAAATTGCCAACCCAAGGTGCAATATGGTTTGAGTATCACCAAGTCATTTTTGGAAAAGATGGTTGGCAATGGTTCAACAGTGAACATCTTTCAGCCGGGCGACTACATACCCGTGAAAGATACTGATATTGATGTGGACAAGTCGGTTCGTGTTCAGTCATTGACACGCAATTTGCTTGATGAATACGATTATTCATTGACCATTTCCGACACGGTTTCAACCAACATCACCAATCGGGTGATTTCCGAACTTGTGGATATTGACAAGATTGTTCAGATGAACAACCTTAAAAACCCGGCGCGCGCCCGTGCAAATTGGCGTTCATCGCGTGAAGTTCTGAATATGGTGTTTGACCCTGATGGTGATTATTACACCGACAAAATCAAACCTAATTCAATTGATACGCTTGCATTGTCCGTTGGTGCAAAGTCCATGCAATTTGGGTTGACGAACACAATCTTTCAACCGAATTTGAACGGAAATAAGAACCTTATTGACGTGCAAGGGGGTGTTCTGACACATTACACTATCAATGCAGATTCGGCACGTTCTTGGGTCTTGGCTGATGGTGAAACAACCCTTGGTGCGGATTCACAAGCATATTACATATATGCAAAATGTCAACGTGTCGGAACGGCGGGGTCAATTATCTTTTCAACATCCCAAATCAAGACCGAACAAGATGCAAGCTTTTATCATTTTTGGATTGGTGTTTTAAATTCGGTCGATACTGAATTACAAGCCCGTTCCGTTGCTTTGTCTTATGGCTTCACTATGGTAAACGGGCGTTTCATTAAGACCGGACGGATTGAATCGGCGGATGGAACAACTTATTTCGACTTGGATAATTCAGAAATTGGCGGTCGAATTGTATTCACGTCCAATGGTTCGGAAAAAACGTTGGAAGAATTGGGGCAAGAATCCCTTGAATCAAAAAATTACATCAACAACACTTTGCCGGGTCTTCTTTCGGATATTCAAGCACAATTGGATGGTCAAATTGAACAATTCTTTGACACATACGACCCGACAACATCGAATGCACCGGCAAGTGGATGGACAACAACCGCTTTGAAAGAAGACCATCTTGGAGACTTATTTTACAATACAACGTCCGGGGCTGTTTTCCGTTGGATTAAAAACGGAACGGTTTATTCATGGTCGCAATTGGCGGATGCGGAAGTTGCCCAAGCACTTGCATTGGCAAACGATGCACTTGCATTGGCTCAAACAAAACGGCGAATTTTCACGGCTACACCATACACGCCGTATGAAATAGGCGACTTGTGGGTACAAGGTTCAGGTGGCGACATTATGAAGTGTAAAACGACACGCGCAACGGGTTCTTATTCATCAAGCGATTGGGAAAAAGCAAGCAATTACACAAGTGATGCGGCATTAACAAGTTTTATCAACAATTCGTACACCACGGCAATCAATAACATGACCGCCCAAATTGATGGAAAGATAGAATCTTGGTTTCAAACATCCGACCCCGCGGAATCATGGGCAACCGATACCGAAAAAGCAAAGCATGTTGGCGATATGTGGTATAATTCGGGTGCAAAGTCGCTTAAAAGGTATTCAAGTTCATACGCTTGGGTGGCTATTGAAGACCAAACAGCAATTGATGCTTACAATACAGCGGCAACGGCAAAGGACACCGCCGATGGTAAACGCCGGGTGTTCGTTGTAACACCTTATGCGCCCTATGATGTTGGGGACTTGTGGGTTGATGGTACGCAATTACGCCGATGTGCAACCGCCAAGGCATCCGGGCAATCATACAATGTGAATGATTGGGTTACTTGCGTGGCATACGACAACACAAAAACCGTGATTGACGGCGGTTTGGTTACGTCCGGGACAATTCAGGTTGCCGGTTCTGAAAGTACCATATTGGCAGGTATGACAGGACAAGGAACGGCGGCGGAATCAATCAGATTTTGGGCAGGTGCATCCTTTGAAAATCGTGCAACCGCACCATTCCGAGTAATGCAAGACGGTTCGGTTGTAATGACAAAAGCTACGGTCGAGGGTATTATAAACGCCATTTCCGGTTCAATTGGCGGGTTCTCAATTGGAAGTGGGCGCATTGGTACAGTTGCGACCGCAAATGACAACAATGGACAAGGGCTTGCCTTATATAACGACTTTATTCGGTTTGCCAACAATACAAATTGGGCAAGTATTGGAACAAATGTTTTGCCAAGTTCCGTTGGTTATGATGGTGTTGCACGATTCATTATTGACAAAACAAATGACACTTGGGGAACTGGCATAGCCTTGTATGTGAAAGCACGTTTTCCGGGTGATGGGGCTTATTATTTTCTTGACAGTGTACGCCGGTCAATTTCAAATGATGGAAATGTGTTTAGTATTGGCGGACATTGCTTTTATGATGATACTTACATTGGGCAAGTATATACTGATATATTAGAAATTGGTATTGGGTCAACACACAAATTCCATTTTACCGCGAATGCAACATCATTGTTGGCTGTTAACCTACCTACAAAGACAAGAATTGATTCAAAAGTTGATAGCAAAGAGGTGATGTTTAATTTGGAAATCGTTTGCGACCATACAATGGCTAATACCATCCGGTTGAGGTCTCAAACAGGTGCGCAATTGTACGACCAAAACGGTGGCACAGTCGATTATATCGACATGGCTAAAGGCGATAGCCTCAACTTACGGTACTACAATGGTGGTTATCAAATTATAAATAGATACAACTAATAAGGGTTAAAGTCCTTATGTGTCCACACGTTGACATTGCGCCGGGCTATAAATCAACGTGTTGGCACTAAACCGGGTAAACAAACATACAGTTTAACAAACAAAAAAAATCAAATTATGGCAGATTACAGTAAAGAAGAAATTGCGGAAATGGTAAGTACCGCAGTAAATGAAGCGGTTGCACCGCTAATTGAGAGGTTTAGTAAAACCGAAAAGAAAGAAGAAACACCAACAGAGGAAGAAAAACCCGATAATGATGTTTCGGAAGCCGTCAAACAATATGTTGCCGCCAAAAAAGATGATTTGTGGGGCGGACGTAAAGTTGAAGCCCTCAACAGTCGTCATTATTCACCACAAGGTGAAGCGGCAACGGATTTGAAAGCAACAAGTAATTCAGTATTAACAGGTAAAGAAATTTAATTATGAAAAAGATTTTAATTGAAGAGAATGCAGAATTGGCAAACGAGTACATTCAAAACATTGAGAATGTATATATTTCGCGTTTAAACAGACTATCACACTCTATTAAAGGCTTAGGCATGGGAGCGACAACGAAAGAATTGTTGATTGATGCCATTGGTAACAATTGTGAAAACCTTAACAACGCATTTAATGAGTTTTTGGACGAAAAAACAAAAATTCCGGGCGAATTTGAAGCAATTGCACCAATGCTTACAGGATTGCAAAACAGCAACATACGTAATGAGTATAAAAAAATCGAAAATGTTTTTGCCATTGTGAGTGAATTCAAGCAACATGACAACCGTATTTATAACGGAATGAGAATTGACAACCCCGAATTATTCAATTGGTTTGAACTCGATGAAAACGGGAAACCATATTTGCTTGATTCTATCAAAGAAATCATCCGTGAGAAATTAAGAAAATACACCTCAACCACGGTTGGTGCAGAAATGCTTAAACTTCAACAATCGTTAGCAAAAGACATTCAAAAAATGTACGACCTTATGATGTCATGTTATGAATCAAACGAAGTGGATTTGCAGCCAATGGCAAATAATGTTCTTGGAACACGTTTCCCAATAGGGCTTTTCGATGTAAAAGTTGATAGAGAAACCGGATATAAAACATTTACCCCGGCGACAATCAACTTTGACCCGGAACAAATTGTGGTTGATGAACCATTTTTGGATTAATAATAATATCCCACGGCATTGTCACAAACTTTGCCGTGGGTATATAATTTTTGAATTATGGGAATAGAAGCAAAATTCACACGTTCAGATGTAAAAAAGGCATACGATAATTTCGTGGATGGCATTAAAAGACAACAAATAAATCGTTTGCAAATGCTTGGTGAAATGTGTGTCAACCATGCCCGGAGCGTACCAATGGAACAAGGGTTTCAAGACCAAACGGGAAATTTGCGTTCGTCTATTGGTTACATGGTTTTCGTTGATGGTGTAGCGGTTCATAGCATGTTTGAACAAATAAAAGAGGGTGCGCAAGGTGTGAAAGCCGGTGAAGCTTTAGCCCAAAGGGTTGGAGAAAGAAACCCACAAGGCGTTTGCCTTGTAGTAACCGCCGGTATGAATTACGCCTTGTATGTGGAAAGCAAAGGGCATGACGTGATAACAACCGCGGAACATCTTGCCCAAAGAGAATTGCCAAGGATGCTTGAAAAATTGGTTTCTCAAATAAAAGATTCAACCGAATAATCAAAGAGAATACGAAAAGGGAATGTTTATTGCATTCCCTTTTCTATTTATTTGACTTTTGTAAACGTAAGATTGTCAACAATAAGAGTACCCATATCAATGTATGGCTTTGAATCCAATTCCGTTATTTGCGGGTATCCCTCAAAACATTTTCCACTTGGAAGCGAAAACGAACCTTTACAGTTTACAAAATCCCGGAATGTTCCTTTGAGTTCGTAGAATGAATTTTCCACCAATTGGGATGCCGTTTTTTTATCAACAATAGAAAATATCTGAAATGTGGTTGTGTATTTGTCCGATTGAAGAATGGCATTATCTGATTCACTAAAACCGAATTTGACAATGTATTTATTTGCATCACTTTTAAATAGAAGTGAATCATTTGGGTATGGCATACACATTTCAAATTCCATTTTAAGCCCTTGGAGCAACCCAAGTGGCTTTCCTTGATAATTGGATAAAGTCCGCGTCAATGTATCGGCAAAATCCGTTTTTGTAATATCGTTGTTCATCATATTGGGACACTTAGACACAAGGGTATCCAAAAGAATATTTAATTCAGCTTTTTTAATTGTCGTGTTGGCTTGCTTGTTTCCATTTTGAATGCAACTTGATAATGCAAGAAAAAATATTCCGCAAAATCCCAATATGAGTATTTTTTTCATAACAATTTGGTATTGATTTGATTTGCAAATAAACAATATTTATTTATAAAACACAAATAAAGCACTGAAATATAGATTTTTAGTTGTTTTGGATGATTTGGGTTCGTGTATCACTATAATACATAACTACCTGAATATCAATTGCAAAGATAAACAAAGTTTTGATACAACGTTGTTTTTTCGAAAAGATTTTTTGAATTTTGCATCATAATCATAACGAAATCAAATATGAAAACAAATATTGATTTGAACAAACCACTTTGGCAACTAACAGTTGGTGAGTTCTTGGAATTAATGGAGCAAATACCCACGGTAACAGTTGATAATACCCCAAAGGAAAAACGCTTGGTATATGGTATTGCCGGGATTGCACAAATATTCAATTGCAGCATGACCACGGCAAACAGAATCAAAGCAAGTGGAAAGATTGACAGGGCAATATCACAATGTGGTCGAATGATAACCATAGATGCCGATTTGGCTTTGGAACTGATGAAGAAATAACAAGTATATTCAATAAAACAATTAAATTTCAATTATTATGCAAAAAGAAAATTCAACCGTTACAAAAAACACAACGAACACCGATTTTATGAAAAATGCAACCATTAGTGATTCAACACGCGATTATTTAGTTGCAATTGGTGAGTTTGAAGATTGGGCGGACAGGGTTTATGATTTGATAAAACGTGATTTCGGAAGTGACATTGCCGAAGATTTCAACAAGAACATTCACACCCCTTATACGGAATTAAAGAAAGCCACGTACATGGCTATGAATGACAAGATAGAAGCTAATTTAAACGACCTTTTTAACCGTACAGCATTATGATTACACAAGCCGATTTTGATGCCATAATGGGTGATTATGACACCGAAGAAATTGAAACGAGGTTGAACAACATCTTTAATGGATATTTAGGATGTGACACCGGAGATTCACCCGAGGAACTGCAACAAAATCATCATTTGATATTATCAATTGTTGAGGTGTTCCGCCAAGTGGATAAAGCCAAGCAAACGGCAGAATCTTAAACCGTACTTATTCGCAACAATGAGTGAAAGCCATCGCCCCAAAAGGTCGGTGGCTTTCTCATTATTGGTTTAAAATCTCACAAAATCGTACCTTTGCACCCTAATTTATCAAATACAATTATGATTAAGAAATTATTATTTTTATGGGTATCCTTGGCGTGCTTGACATCTTGCAGCAAGGAAAACGGCTTAGAATCACCCGAAGTCGAAAAGGTACAAGTGAAGTTTAATGTACAAGCATTGGATGTGAATGTTGAACCAATGAAAGCTAATTCAATGGCAATGAAAGTTGGAACACGGGCAGCGGCAACAACTGTATTGACCAATATTCAGTATTATTTAAAGAATACAACCACCGGAAAAACTTATTCCGGTGAACAAACATTGGCATCCGCCGGAAGTGATTTTGGCAACGTCGCTTTATGGATACCCGCCGGAACATACCAAATTACATTCTTTGGATACGGGACAAGCAATTCAAATGGTAGCGCATTGATGTATGTTGATAACGACTACAACAAGACGTATGTAAATGTAAAAGACAAGGATTCTTTTTTTCTCAATACAGAAACAATAATATCAGATGCAACAAATCAAGTTGATGTCAACCTTTCACGTTTGAATGGAAAGTTGGTTATAAAGCTGAATGATGTTATACCGTCCGATATAAAGAAAATCAAGGCTAAATTGTCATATTTACCACTATATGATGTAACTAAAGGGTATGCAATCACCGAGGGGTCAAGCGGAATAGCAACAATAATGGAATCATATTTGACCATTCAGAGTTCCGCGGCAAATGAATTTGGTTTCTACGTTTTGCCACAAGCGGGGCGAACCCTGACATTATCAATTTATGATGAACTTGGAACGGAACTTGGTTCTTGCTCCGTTGCCGTTTCATTCTATCAAAACAAACGCACCATTGTTGAGGGCAATTTATTGGACGTAATCAATCAAAAGCCCTTTGCCGTTACCGTATCAGACGTATGGGATACAGATGTAAATGTTCCTTTGCAATAGCGTAAACACGCTATATTGTGAATAAATAAAGCATAACGCACCATTGATTCAATACAATGGATTGGGTTGTTTGTGTACCTTTGCAATGCAACCGAAACACGGTTGATGCGATTTACATAGTGCAGCTACGAATTAGCCCGGGCTTTTTTGTGGCTCAAAATTGCACCATCGGACAATGGTTTTAATGCAAATGCAAAGCATTGCAATGCTATAAAAGGAAAGAAAAGAAAAATAAAGAAAAGGATAGTTTGAATATAGAGAGGGAAAAAGATTTTCCCAACGCTCTATGATAGAATAAAATTTTCTATCTTTGCAACTGAACGGCTTGTTACCCGTTCCTATGAATTTACTTCCATTGTTGTTGCGACAAAAGAAGTACGAAAGCTCGGCATTGTTCGGGCTTTTGCCGTTTTTGTATGGCTTGATAGATTCCTTATTGGATTGTATGGGATTTTGTATGTATAAAGAAAAAGCCTTTGCAAATACTTGATTTACAAAGGCTTACTTTTATATTTGCGGAGAGACAGGGATTCGAACCCCGGGTACCTCGCAGTACAACGGTTTTCAA
>OGHO01001856.1_pt1 | contig 18415 bp, 14 predicted proteins | sample 1571421 | NCBI WGS metagenome assembly OGHO01 (sample SAMEA2581937, study PRJEB24529) | metagenome | biome: Human gut stool | place: China | collected 2011
ACGGGAGCTATTGCCCGTACGGCAACCAACGTGAAGAACGGGGGACGTACTCCGATTGCCGGAATCACCCATGCTGTGGTGCTGTTGCTAATCATGTTGTTCTTTGGGAAATGGGCGTCTTTGATTCCGATGTCATGTCTGGCGGGAATCCTGATTGTGGTATCTTATAATATGAGTGAATGGCGGTCATTCCGTTCTATTTTACGGGCTTCCATGTCCGACGTGGTGATTTTGTTGGTGACATTCTTCTTGACCGTGTTGGTGGATCTGACTGTGGCGATTGAAATTGGTGTTGTGTTGGCTGCCCTGTTGTTTATGAAGCGTATGGCGGATAATGCCCCGAAGGAGATTATCGGTGCCACGAATATGGATAGTGATGTGCTTGAGAATTATAAGAATTTGCCGAAAGGTTTGGGTATATACGAGATTAGCGGGCCATTTTTCTTCGGGTCGGCAAAGACATATTGTGAAACAATTCGTAACTTGGGCGTGAATTACGATGTGCTGATTATTCGTATGCGTCATGTTCCTTTCGTGGATTCTACCGGGTTGAAGAATCTAAGGGAGACGATTCTCCAATTAAAGAACGAGGGTACGTATATCGTTTTATCGGGAGTGAGTGAATCGGTGAAAAAGGATTTGTTGAAGGGAGGAATCGGTGAGCTTGTCGGGGTTGAGAATATTTACCCGAAATTCGATTTGGCTTTACAGGCTGCGAAAGAGAAGATTGAAGAGAAATAATTACAAAAAGATACTGAAGTATGAGCGGATTTTTTGGCTGTGTATCTCGTAAGGATTGTGTCGCCGACGTGTTTTACGGCACAGACTACCATTCTCATCTGGGAACGAAACGTGCGGGACTGGCTTTTTATAACGGGACGGAATTTAATCGTTCCATCCATAGTTTGGAGAGTGCCTATTTCCGGAATAAATTTGAACCGGAATTGGATCGTTTTGCCGGGTCTAACTTGGGGATCGGGGTGATCAGTGATATGGAATCGCAGCCCATCACGGTGACCTCGCATTTGGGACGGTTTGCTGTCGTGGTGGTTGGTCGTTTGGCTAATTTGGACGAGATTGTGGACGAGTTTCTGAAGGAACGCAAGCATTTTGCCGAATTGTCGAGTTCAACGGTGAACCCGACAGAGGCGGTGGCCATGTTGATTAATGCCGGGAATACGTTTAAGGAGGGAATCGAGAACGTGTATAACAAAGTCAAGGGGTCTTGTTCTTTCTTGATCCTGACGGAGACGGGAATTTACGCGGCTCGGGATAAATATGGTCGTACGCCGATTATTCTGGGAAAAAATGAGCATGGTTATGTAGTGGCTAGCGAAAGTTCTTCGTTCACGAACCTGGGATACACGATCGTGCGGGATATTCAACCGCGGGAGGCTTTGCAGATTACTCGGGATGGGATCACGCAGGTGACGACTCCGGGATGCAAGAAACAGATTTGTTCTTTCTTGTGGGTGTATTACGGTTACCCTTCTTCTTATTACGAGGGAATTAACGTGGAGGATGCCCGTTATCGTTGTGGAGCGGCTATTGCCGAAAAGGATGACGTGAAGGTGGATTACGTGGCGGGAATACCTGATTCGGGAGTCGGTCATGCGATCGGTTACTCGAATGCTCGTTGCCTGCCGTACAAGCGTCCGTTCGTGAAGTACACGCCGACATGGCCCCGTAGTTTTATGCCGCAAAATCAGGCGATGCGGGATCTGGTGGCCAAGATGAAATTGTTGCCTAATGAGGCATTTACACGAGATGCCCGGATTTTGTTCTTAGATGATTCGATTGTACGGGGTACCCAGTTGAAGGATAACGTGGTGAAATTGAAGGAGTGTGGGGTAAAAGAGGTGCATATGCGGATAGCTTGTCCACCTCTGGTTTATCCTTGTGTGTTCTTGAATTTTTCGTCTTCTCGTTCTAATTTTGATTTATTTACCCGTCGGGTGATCCGGGATTTGGAAGGTACCTCCGATTTGACGGAAGAGATATTGAAACCATATACTGATCCCGATTCGGAGAAGTACAAGAAGATGTTGGAGGTGATGGCTCAACATTTACAGTTGGATTCATTAAAGTTCCAACGTCTGGAAGATATTGTGAAGGCAATCGGATTGCCGAAGGAGGAGCTTTGTACCCACTGTTGGGACAATTCTTCTTATATGTAAAAAAAAGGGCTGGAAACAGCCCTTTTTTTACATATAAGAAGAAAGATAAAAGTTAAAAACTAAAAGGTAAAAGTGGAAAATGTTTCCCGGCTTTCATCTTTCAGTTTTCATCTTTTATCTTTTAACTTTTAGTTTTATCTTAATACGCATGGTGGTCATCTTTCACATCTTGTATGTCAATCTGTTTTTTGTTGAGGGCCCGCCAAGCGTAGAATATATAGGCCAGCACGATCGGGGAGGCCAGTGATACGTATGCCATGGTTTTCAACGTGTAGAGGGAGGACGAGGCATTGTAAATGGTTAAGGACGAATTGAGATCCGTGTATGACGGGTAGAATGCCGTGTTATTGAATCCTGCCACGATAAATAGGGCGATTACAGCCAAGACGATTCCGATTCCGGAAAACCAAATCCCTTTTCTCCAGTGGGGTTTCAGGATGGATTGGATGATTCCGAATAAAACTCCGACAACACCGATCAATAAAATAAGCGTGTTCAAAGGCATTTCCAGCAGGTTGTGGAAATATTTGTACGGGACGAGCTGGATGCTCTTGTCTTCCATGATTGCGTAACCTTTGCCTAATAATATGATGGCTAGGAAGGCGAGTAGGAATACCACGAACGGAATGGAGTTGTATAATACTTGCTTTTTACTTCTTTCGTAGATTACATCGTGTTTGATATTATTCATAAAATAGAGGGAGGCTAATGTACGGGCCAAGAAGAATATGGCTAGACCCAGACAGAGGTTTGCGACATTGAACAGCACCTCGATGCCTCTCCAAGGGCTCATCCAGGTGACATCGTTCATTTCTCCCAGTTTAAACGGGTTACCCGTGAAGAAAGACCCGACAACAGCACCGATACAGATGGTGCCGATAACCCCGTTAATGATCAGAAATATGTTGTAGGTCTTTTCCCCGAGCAGGTTGCCGGCTTTCCGGCGATACTCGTAGGAAACGGCTTGCATCACGAAACAGAATAGTACAACCATCCAAGCGAGATAAGCTCCCCCGAAACTGGTTGAATAGAATAGCGGAAAACTGGCAAAAAATGCACCTCCGAATACGACCAATGTGGTAAACGTGAATTCCCATTTACGTCCCAAACTGTTGACCAAGAGATTACGTTCATCTTCGGTCTTGGCAATGGTATATAATAGTGTTTGTCCTCCTTGCACGAACAGCAGGAATACGAGCAATCCGCCAAGTAATGATATTAAAATCCACCAATAGTGTTGAAGAAATTCCATATTCATTTGCGATTTATGATTTATGATTTTAATGATTTTCCGGTCCCTTTTTTATCTGGTGGAACATAATTTTCAGTTCTGCAATTAGCAGGACGGTGAAAAGTATGGCAAACATCCAGAATGTGGTCATTACCCAGTCGGACGCTATTTTGGTAACGGCGACATTCGTGGGCATCAGGTCCTGTACGACCCAAGGTTGGCGACCAACTTCAGCCACGATCCAACCGCATTGGGAGGCGATATAAGCCAAGGGAACGCAGACAAGAGCCAAGTAAGGAATGAGTTTGAATTTCTCGAATTTTCTCTTCTTTGCATACCACAGGGAAAGAATGAATAGAAGTGTAAATAGCATACCCAGCCCAACCATGATTCGGAAGCTGTAGAACACGAGTGGCACATGGGGGATCGCATCGTATGGAGAAGACAAGTAGCCGTACCCGAAGTCCGAATAGTTGGCTTTAAAGACTTGTAACGTGCTGTCGGCAAGGGGCTGATCTTCGTCCTTGACGGCTTGTTTATATGTTTTCAAGGCATCAATGGCGGTGCGGCCGTTAGCCATACGCTGTTCCAAAGAGGGATAGGTGATACCTTCTTGTGAGGTGTAACCGTCTAAAATATTTTGAATACCGGGAATATAGGCGTTGAAATCATGATACCCCAAGAAGGAAAGCATTTTGGGAACATGGATCGCGTATTCCATTTTTTTCATCTTGGAAGTCGGTAATGACGGATCGTTTGTCGGAATACCGATTACGGTGAATTCAACCCCGTTACCACCCTTGTTAAGGCCTTCCATGGCGGCGAATTTCATGGGTTGTGTTTTGGTTACATCCTGTGCGCTGGAGTCTCCCGTGTACATGGTGAGAAGAATACTGATTAACCCGAATACGGAGGCAAGCATGATGCTTTTGCGGGCGAATTCAAGGTTCCTTTTCTTCAGGATGAACCATGAACTCACTCCTACCACGAAACAGGCCGAGAGCGTGTAGGCCGAGGTTACCGTATGGGTAAATTTACTGATCGCAGTGGGGGAGAAGAGAATGGCCCAAAAATCATCCATTTCATTTCTGGCCGTCAGCGGGTTGAATTCCATGCCGACGGGATTTTGCATCCAAGCATTGGCAACCAGAATCCATAAAGCTGAAATGTTTGCCCCGACAAATACCATCCAGGTTGAGATCAGATGGAAGCGTTTGCTTACTTTATTCCAGCCAAAGAACATGACAGCCACGAAGGTCGATTCTAAGAAGAACGCTATAATTCCTTCAATGGCCAACGGGGCGCCGAAAATATCCCCCACGAACCAAGAGTAGTTTGACCAGTTTGTTCCGAACTGGAATTCCAGAATTAATCCGGTAGCCACGCCGATGGCAAAGTTTATACCGAACAGTTTCATCCAGAATTTAGTGGCATTCAGCCAATTTTGATCACCCGTTTTTACCCACATGGTTTCCATGATAGCGAGCATCAAGGCTAACCCCAAGGTCAGGGGTACGAACATGTAATGATAAATTGCTGTCATGGCGAATTGCCATCGTGACCACTCTACCAGAGTGGTTGTTGTCAGATCAAGAAACATAATATTAAGGTTTTGTTGTTAATTCTTCAAAAACATGATTACTTTTCTCCTCGGCACTGTCATAGTGGGAGTTGAGGTAATTGGGCATTAACCAAAGTTTAAAGACTAAAAACATGATACATAGCTTAATAATGATAATAAGCCAAAGAGTTCTTCCCCATCGGGGCATATTCCTGAATCCGTCGTAATATAGATCCCAAGCTTTTCTTAGCATACACGACTTTATTTTGTTATTTATCCATTAAAGAACGTAATCAAAGATAAAAATGTTTTCTTGATTTCCATGTTTTTTTCGCATAAATAATACCTATGTGCCGATAGGATAAATTTATTTGTCTATTTTTGAAGTAAGAAATATGTAACGTCGAGTTGCTTTTGTCGTAACTGGAGTGTTGTTTGTTACTTTGTAAAGATTGAATTATGAATAATATAGGAAAATATTGTCTGGGAGGGTTCGCTTTGGCGATCGTGGGATTTTTGTGTTGGTATTTTTCTTCCATAATAGCTTATATTTTGATTGCCGTGATCATCTCTTTTTTAGGACGACCGGTGATGAATTGTTTGGAGCGCTTGGAAATTAAGGGGTATCATATACCAGAAGGTTTGCGAGCTGCGATAGCTCTGATTTGTATTTGGGTGGTATTCATCCTTTTCTTTTACACGGTGATCCCGTTAGTGAGCCAAGAATTTCAGTCGTTGAGTGATATTAGTATCACGAATATCGTGAACAAGCTTGAAGATCCTTTGGCCGATTTGGAGCAGGGATTGAAACGGTTTGGAATTCTTGAATCGGATCAGGACGTGAAGGAATATATCGTGACGAACTTGAAGTCGGTGGTGGATGTTACGCAGATTCAAAATATGTTCGGTTCTTTGGCGGGTACGATCAGTAGTATTTTCATTGCCTTGTTTTCCGTGACCTTCATGGCATTCTTTTTCCTGAAGGATAGCAAGTTATTTTACCGGATGTTATTGACTATCGTGCCGACACGTTACGGGGAAGGTGTGGGGAATGCGTTGGATTCGATTCAAAGATTGCTGATGCGTTATTTTATCGGGATTACCTTCGAGGTGCTGATCGTGATGGGTTTAAATATATTGGGATTAACGATTGTGGGGCTACCGTTTAATAATGCGGTGCTGATTGGTTTGATCACGGGGATTACGAATGTAATTCCTTACATCGGGCCTCTGATCGGGGCGGCTTTCGGGTTGTCTGTCGGGATTGCGACGAATGTGGATGTCGATTTCTACACGGTGGTATTTCCCTTGTTGATATACATGAGTATCGTTTTCATTATTACCCAGTTGATTGATAACGTGGTGTTACAGCCTCTGATTTACGGGAATAGTGTTCACGCTCACCCAATGGAGATCTTTTTGGTGATACTGATTGCGGGAAATCTGGCAGGTATACCGGGAATGATCTTGGCGATACCGGGATATACGGTTTTGCGGGTAATATTGAGGGAATTCTTTAATAAGTATAAACTGGTAAAGTCATTGACCAAAGGCCTGGAAGATGAAAAGTGAAAACTAAAAGCGAAGTCTAATTCACTTTTAGTTTTTCACTTTTATCTTTTACTTTAAATCACCCCTCGCATCCGATCCTCAAAAGCAGAAAGTGCGGCTTTTGCTCCTTCTCCCATGGCGATGATGATTTGTTTGTAGGGTACGGTGGAGACATCTCCTGCGGCATAGATTCCCGGAATATTTGTGCGGCAATGCGTGTCGATGGCGATTTCTCCCATTCGATTCGTGTCGACTACATCCCGGAAAACGCCGCTATTAGGCATTAAACCGATCTGAACGAAAATTCCGTCCAATTCAATGGTACGAACCTCTTCGGAGGTCCGGTCTTTTATCCGGATGCCTGTTACCTTATCCCCGTTGCCGATAACTTCAAGTGTTTGCGAATTGACAAAGACTTCCACATTGGGTAAGCTTTTTAGTTTTTCCTGTAACACTTGATCGGCCTTTAAATTGTCCAAAAATTCCAATACGGTAACTTTTGAACATATTCCTGCCAAATCAATGGCAGCTTCTATCCCTGAATTGCCCCCTCCTACAACTGCAACGTGTTTGCCTTTGTAGAATGGCCCGTCACAATGCGGGCAGAACGCGACGCCTCTACCGATATACTCGGCCTCACCTGATACGTTCAGTTTTCTCCAACTGGCTCCGGTAGCTACGATAACAGCCGGTGCGGAGAATTTCTCCCCGGTAGCCGTGGAAAGTATTTTTTGTTTATCTTCTAATGCTATTTTTTCAATCTGCCGATGTTCTAGCAGGTCAATCGGGTAACATTGTAAATGTGTCCGTAAATTGTCTGCTAATTGATTACCTGTTGTTTCCGGTACGGAAATTAGGTTTTCAATTCCCACGGTTTCTTTGACTTGTCCCCCGATACGTTCCGCTATGACTGCCACGTTCAAACCCTTGCGTGCGGAGTAAATGGCGGCAGCCGAACCTGCCGGTCCTCCTCCTAAAACGATGACATCATAACTTTTTTCTTTTACCTCTAACGTGTTTTCCTCTATTCCGTATTGAGTCTCAAGTTTGTTTAATAATTCACCGAATTCCCCTCTTCCGACATGGAGGAGTTTTCCATCAGCGAACACGGAAGGTACTCCTTGTATCTTTAATTTTTCTACTTCATCTTGGTAGATTGCCCCGTCGACCATTTCGTGATGGATTTGCGGGTTTAAAGTAACCATTGCATTCAGCGCTTGTACGACATCCGGACAGTTGGTACAAGTTAAAGATACGTAAGTTGTCAGGTGTATGGGGCCTTTCAATGCTTTCACCCGGTTGCAGATGGTCTTATCCGGAAAATTCTTCCCTTTCCCGTCTGCATTCATAATAGCAAGTAGGAGGGAGGTGAACTCGTGGCCATTGGGAACTCCCCGGAATTTGATGCCTGTGGGTTCTCCGTTTTTCAGTAAAGAGAACTCCAGTTCTTTTCCCTCTTTAATCTGGCAAGATATTTTATCTGAACATTCAGCCACGTCTGCCAGCATTTCCGTTAATTCCTGCCAACTTTCGTGTTGAGGGGCCACGGCAATATCCAATGTGTATCGAGCCTCTAAAACAGCGAAAATATTTTTAAGTTGATCTTTTAAAGAGGTATCTAGCATATAATTTAGAATTTGAAATTTAGAATTTAAAATGGGGAAAGGTGGGATAAAGAGGGGGTGTATCATAACACCCCGTGGAAGATTCTTGTTAGATTTTTCCGACTAAATCGATGCTTGGTTTCAGTGTATTTGCTCCTTTTTTCCATTTTGCAGGACAAACTTCGTTCGGGTGTTCTGCCACGAATTGAGCAGCTTCAACCTTTCGAAGTAATTCGTCCGCGTTACGCCCAATGTTGTTGTCGTGGATTTCTGCAATTTTAATCTTTCCTTCTGGGTTTACCACGAATGTTCCGCGATAAGCCATCCCGTCTTCCTCGATCATGACCCCGAAGGCACGGCTCAATACTCCGGTCGGGTCTGCCAACATCGGGTATTTGATTTTGCGAATGCTTTCAGAGGCATCATGCCATGCTTTGTGTACGAAATGAGAATCCGTGCTTACAGAGTAAACTTCTACTCCCATTGCTTTGAATTGCTCGTATTTCTCTGCCACGTCAACTAATTCGGTCGGGCAAACGAAGGTAAAGTCTGCGGGGTAGAAAAAGAAGATCGCCCACTTGCCTTTTACGTCTTCGCTACTTATTGTTTTGAACTCTCCGTTGTGAAATGCCTGAACTTTGAACTCAGGAAGTTGTGAATTGATAATTGGTTCCATTGTTTTTTATTTTTATAATTGATTCTTGTTTTTATTTTCTCGATACAAAAATATATCATTTATTTTTATTAAAACAATAAATTTGATTGAATTATTCTATGTTTGGATAGGTAAAACTAATAAGTAAAAGTAATTGTTTGATTATTAGCGAGAATTGCTTTCCTCATAGCTTCGAATATGATTGGGAGGATGATGGATTGAATAGTGTCATCATGTGAGGGGGTAAAAAACGAAGTGCATCTTAAAAAACAAGTTTCATTTTTAAGATGCACTTCAACATGGGTAGATTTTTTTAGATCAAGGCAATGTCCAATACTTCCCGAATGTGGTCAACGAAGTGGAATTTAATGCCTTTTACGTATTCTTTTTTAATCTCGTCAATGTCTTTTTTGTTTTCCCGGCAAAGGATGATCTCTTTGATCCCGGCACGTTTGGCAGCTAGGATCTTTTCCCGGATACCTCCCACGGGGAGAACTTTGCCTCTCAACGTGATTTCTCCGGTCATGGCTAAAGCCTTCTTTACCTTTCTTCCGGTTAGTGATGAGGCTAACGAGGTGACCATGGTGATACCTGCCGAGGGGCCGTCTTTAGGTACGGCACCTGCCGGAACGTGAATATGGACATTATGTTCTTCCACGGCAGAGGGCTGTATTCCCAGTTCTTCGGCGTGCGATTTGATATATTCTAATGCCAAGGTGGCAGACTCTTTCATCACATCACCTAGGCTTCCTGTCATGGTTAGGACACCTTTGCCCTTGCTGATACTTGATTCCACGTAAAGAATTTCACCACCCACGGCTGTCCATGCCAAACCGGTAACCACTCCGGGTAACTCGTTACCTTGGTATTCTTCCCGGGTGAAGATAGGGGTACCTAGGTATTCTTCCACGGTAACCTTTGTCGGTTTAATCGTGAAAGACTGATCCATAGCCACCTTTTTGGCCACTTGACGCATGATCTTTGCCAAGGTTTTATCCAAGCCCCGTACTCCTGATTCCCGGGTGTATTTATCGATGATGAAGTTTAGTATATCGTCGGTAAATTCGATTTGTTCTGCTTTCAGCCCGTGATTCACCAGCTGTTTGGGTATCAAATGCCGTTTGGCAATCTCTATTTTTTCTTCCATGAGGTAACCGCTCACCTCGATCATTTCCATGCGGTCTCTTAACGGGGGAGCAATCGTCGAAATGTCGTTTGCCGTGGCGATAAACATAACTTTCGACAAGTCGTAGTCTATGTCCAGGTAGTTATCATGGAAGGCTGTGTTCTGTTCCGGATCAAGTACTTCCAATAGAGCAGATTGTGGGTCTCCCCGAAAGTCTTGACCAACTTTGTCAATCTCGTCCAGTATGAATACGGGATTTGATGTTCCGGCTTTCTTGATACTTTGAATGATTCGTCCGGGCATGGCTCCAATATAGGTGCGACGGTGTCCCCGGATTTCGGATTCATCGTGTAAACCTCCCAATGACATACGTACAAACTCCCGGTTGAGTGCCCGAGCTACGGATTTTCCCAAGGAAGTCTTGCCGACTCCCGGAGGGCCGTACAGGCACAGGATCGGGGATTTCATATCTCCTTTCAGTTTCAGTACGGCGAGGTATTCGAGAATTCTCTCTTTCACCTTATCCAGTCCGTAATGATCGGCATCCAGGATCTCGGAGGCTTTCTTCAAGTCGAAATTATCCTCGGAATAGTGTTCCCAGGGTAACTCGGTCAATTCTTTCACGTAATTGAATTGCACGGAATAGTCCGGGGTGGAAGGATTTTGGCGTTTCAATTTTTGAAGTTCTTTTTCAAAAATTTCCTGTACGTTCTTTCCCCACTTTTTCTTTCGGGCCGCTTCTTCCAATTCTTGAAGATCTTCATCTACCGGATTGGCTCCCAGCTCGTTTTGGATGGTCTTCATCTGCTGGTGGAGCAAGTATTCCCGTTGCTGTTTATCCAGATCGACTTTCACTTTCTTCTGGATGTCCTCTTTAAGTTCCAGAATCTTGACTTGTTTGCCTAAAAGTTCCAGTAATTTGGTTGCCCGTTCTTTCAGGATGTCGATTTCCAGTAATTCCTGTTTATTCCGGTAGTCAATATCCGTGTTCGAGGATATGAAATTGATCAAGAATAGCATACTCTCGATGTTTTTCAAGGCGAAGCCGGCCTCGTTCGGGATGTTGCTAGAGTATTTTACGATCTTGAGGGCCATCTCCTTTAGAGCCTCTCCGATGGCATTATACTCTTGGTCATCCTCCTTGATTGTATCCTCTTGCTTGACAGTGATCTTTCCCACGTGGTAGGGTTCATCATACAGGATGTCATCGAGTTCGAATCTCTTTTTACCTTGTATGATAGCCGTTGTGGTTCCATCCGGCATTTCCAGTATCTTCAAAACGGTTGCAACTGTACCGATCGTGTACAAGTCTTCCAGTTTAGGGTTTTCGGTGTTGGTATCTCTTTGGGCGATGACGCCAAAAGGTACGCTGCTTTTATACACGTAACGGATGAGTTTCAGTGACTTTTCCCTGCCAATATTTATAGGAATTATGACGCCGGGGAACAAAACCGTGTTCCGTAGCGGTAAAATTGGCAGAGTGTCTGGAATATCCGTGTGGTCGTTGAGCATCTCCTTTTCGTCTCCCAAGATGGATAAATAATCTTGATTCTCGTCCGCCAAGTTTTCTTGTAAAATATCTTTTAAATCTATTTTATTCATTATGATCTCCTTATCTCTATTGTTTTAAACTTTTCCACATTTGGTTTATTTCCGGTTTGCCCGTGGTTAGCCTTGTTTCAAAAAACTGACATTTTGACAAAAAGGTACTGAAAAATAAACCACTACATCATAGGACAATTCTTATGCCAAAGATTTTTTTTGTGAAATATGATGCATTTGTTACTTTTGTGTGCAAATATAAAACACACAATGAAAATAATTTTGTTTGATGATAAAAGTTGGGGTACTTTACGACCCTTGACTTTTACTCGTCCGATTTCTGAATTGAGGGTTGGAATTCTCACGATCCGGGAAAAGTGGGAAAAGCGGTTTGGGGATAAGGTTGCATATCTGACCAAAGATTACCTTCAGGAAAAGTTCCCGTTGTCTGTGGAAGACGATAATTTGCTTATCAATAGTTCGGTATGTCCGAATGATGAATTGGTGCAGAAAATCAGGTCTTTACAGACAGGAGAGATGTTATTGCAGGGTGATTGTCTGATCGCCGTGCGGATGGGTATACAGGATGTTGCAACCTTTGATCCGATGACTGTACCCGATTTTACACGTAAAGAATACACGGGAGCGTTTACCCGTGTCGTTTATCCTTATCATTTGTTTTCACAGAATGCCCAAGAGTTGGAAATCGATTTCCGATTGATTACGGAAGGGCGTAAAAGTGCCCCGCTGAATAGCTGCGTGCAAGTGTACGGAAAGTACCCCGTTTTCGTGGAAGAGGGGGCTGTCGTGCGCTGTGCGGTAATTAACACGGAGGCTGGTCCGGTGTATATCGGTAAAGATGCTGAGATTATGGAAGGAGTTCTCGTGCGGGGACCGTTGGCGATGTGCGAACATTCGGTGCTGACGATGGGTGCCAAGGTGTATGGGGCTACAACTTTAGGCCCGTATTGCAAATGCGGGGGAGAGGTCAATAACGTCGTGATGATTGCCTATTCGAATAAGGCTCATGACGGTTTCCTCGGGAATTCCGTGCTGGGTGAGTGGTGTAACATTGGTGCCGGGACGAATAATTCCAATCTGAAAAACACTTACGTGGAGGTGAAGTTGTGGGATTACGAGACCAAGCATTTCCGTCGAACCGGACTTCAATTCTGCGGTCTGATCATGGGTGACCATGCAAAACTGGGTATTTCCACCATGATTAACACCGGAACGGTGATCGGTGTGGGTACCAATATTTTCGGTTCGGATTTTCCCCGGAATTTCGTTCCTTCCTTCTCATGGGGTGGAGCCAGTGGATTCACGGAGCATAAAATGAATCAATTCGTTTCCACAGCTGAAGCTGTTATGAAACGCCGGAACAAAACGTTTGATGATGTCGATCGCCGGATTATCGAGCATGTTTTTGCCGATCCTGAACGGTAGATGATCATGTGTAATCCTAAGGTAATCCCAATGATGACATTTTGGATTACCTTGGGAGTCACTTGTGGTAATGTAGAAAATACATACTTTAGAAAGCTATTTTAACGGATAGAAAATGTAGCTGCTCTTTATCTTCCCCTTTATTTAAGATGATTGGATCTCCTGGGTCATAACCTGCAACATTCCAGTAAGAAAACATGAGTATGTTAGGTGATATTTGTGGTTTATAGTTATAATTATAAATATCGTGAAATAATTTATATTTATACGAATGTTTTCACTATATTTGTGAATAGTTGAAATGCATACTTAAAAGATTATGGATATAAAAAATATCAACACGATAGCATTTTACAACATTCGATTATTATTAAGGGAAAAATTATTATGGTTTTATACCTTAGGGATGTATATCGTGATCTTGTTTGCTCAATTGAGTAATCAGAGTATTTTAGGGAGGTATTCGTTTTGCGTTGCGGATTTTTCCTCATCTGTCCCGTTTATGAATACTTTCTTTTTCTTGATTTTTCAAACGCTTCCTTTGGTGATTCTGAGTTGTCACTTTTTGAGTAAAAAACGTTATGTGGATAGCATGGAAACGGTGTACTATCGGCCGGAAAGTAATGAGGAATACGTGTGTGGCGTGTTTATTGCTTTTATTAGTGTGTTTGGTGGTGCGGCAGTACTTTCGTTGTTAATGATTATGGTGATGCATCTGTTGTTGATGCCTTTCCCGTTGGGTGGAATTTACTATCTATTTTATTTGTTTTTGATGGTTATGCCGGCCCTTGTATTCATGCTGGGACTTTCTTTTTTTGTTATTACTTGGTTAAAGAATCGGGTGTTGAGTATGATTCTTCTCCTTGGATTTTTAGTGTCCACGATATTTTATATTTCAGATTATCAATTCGGTTTGTTTGATCCGTTGGGGCTTTCTTTACCGAGTGCCTTTTCCAGGATAACAGGCCATTCTGATATGTTGGGTTATCTTTTACAGCGAGGGGCATGGTTTTTCTTGGGGCTTGGTTTTGTCGGGTTGACCATTTTAAAATTCGATCGAATTCCTAACCGACCTTGTAGTCGTTGTAAATGGATAATGGCTTTCTTTTTTTTGATCATGGGGGTGGCGTGTGGAAGTTCTTTTTTCTTTTTGCGGCAGGATGAATTTCGTGAACGTTTGAATTATAGATCTATTTACGAAAAATATTCTTCTTACCCGAAAGCTTATCTTGAGTCTCAGGATATTGATTATGAGCAACGAGAGGATGAAATGTTTGTGAATACAAAACTCGTTGTGCGGAATTGTACGGGGGTGGAACTTGACAAGGTGTTGCTTTACTTGAATCCGAGTTTGGAGGTGACTTCCTTGTTCATAAATGGAACGACTTCCCTTTATGAACGGGAAAAGCAAGTGATTGGCGTACCGGCGAGATTGTCCCCCGGAGATTCGTTGCTATTGGAACTATCTTATAAAGGTCAAATCGACGAGAGAATTTGTTATCTGAATGTTCCGGATGCAGAAATCGCAGATACACGCGAGCGTATGTATTTGGCTTGTCGTTTGGGGAAACGTTATTCGTATTTACGAAAAGATTTTACTTTGTTGATCCCGGAGGTTTTGTGGTACCCGACGACTGTTCCTCCGGAAAATCCGGGTTCCCCGTATGATAATTCTAGGGATTTTACTCGTTACTCGTTGCGAGTACGTAATTACGGGAAAAATAAAGTTATTTCCCAGGGAATGCGAATGAAAAAGGGGGATCAACTTGTGTTTCGGAATGAATCCCCGTTGCCGGGTCTCACGCTTAATATAGGCGATTACGTTACCCGGCAGTTGATTGTGGATAGTGTGACTTACGAACTTCACGTGTGGCGTAAACACGCTTCATTGTTAAAACTATTGAACGATCGGTTGTTACCTTCTCCTGTACGAGAGGGAACTTCTGCGAGGTCAATTATCCGTGGAGCTCGTCACGTGGCTGAAATTTCTGCGGGGAATAAATATCCTTATAAACGTTTTCAACTTGTGGAAACACCCTTGGATTTTACCTCTTATTTCCGTAATGAGATGAAGTGTAGTGGGTTTGTGCAGCCTGAAGTTTTGTATTTCCCTGAACGAGGATTCGGGACTAAAATATTTTCTAGTGAGGTAGAAGTTGCTGTTCATTTATTATTGTTTCGAGAAGAAGTATGGCGAAATACCTTTTCATGGAACAAAATTTTAGGATGGAATATGTTGTGGGGAAAATATCGTTTGGAAGATGTTGAGTGCAGTAAAAATCTACATTTAATTTATGCCCAATTTAATAATCAAATTTCGGGTATAGTTTCTCAAACTTATCCTTTCTTGAATTCTTTAATGAATCTAATAATAGAAGATAACAACCAGACGAGAATAGAGGTACGACCTGCTTTAACACCCATTTGGGAACAGCAGGCGATTGATTATCTTCGTTCGCGTAGTTTGAAAGATGCTTTACACGATAATTCTTTGGATGTGGCAGTACTTGATGCCATTTTTGTATTAAAGGAACGGGAGTTGGTGGATATACTTCAAACCCAAGGGGTCGATCAGGATAAGCTAGTGTTTTTTTTGATGGATTTTTTTAATAAGTACCGTTTCAAAATGGTTGATTTTGAACAATTAAACGAGGAGTTTAAAGCGGTTTTTCAAGTAGATTGGAATATGATATTGCCTTCTTGGTATATGAACAATAAAATTCCGACATATTTGCTAAAAATTGCAAAAATATTGAGAGTAAAAACTGAAAATTCAAAAGATTGCCGTTATCGTATAGAATTTGCTGTTTTTAATGATAGTGATGTGGATGGGGTGGTCAATTTTAGAACATCTACTTATTTACCGGGAGGTTGGCCGGAGATGCAACGGGCTCATAAAGAAAAAAGACGGGAATCTATTATTAAATACCATGCATTTAAAATTGAAGCCGGAACAGGTAAACGATTTGCATTCGAGGTGAATGAATTTTTGGATTTCATGATAAATACTAATATTGCCGGAAATTTGCCTAACTCTTTTTTGTGTCGGGCAACGGGGATATTTGCATCGGATACGACTCAATACATGGAAGAAGTTTCTAGAGATTATTTTTTATCTGACACGAACGAATTTATTGTGGATAATACGGACCCGGGTTGCAAGATCACACAACCTTCGACTTTGTTGAAATTAGTAAAAAACGAACACTTGAAGTCGCCCAAATCATGGATTCGATTTATAAATTTTAAAGAAGAAAACGCAATTTTCCCAACTTCCCAATGGAAAGAGTATATTGATCAAAATTGTCAAGGAACTACAATTCGAAGTTTTGTATTTACGCGGGGAAAATCGGGTGATTATCGTTTGACTTGGGAGGCTGATCTTCCAAAAGAAGGTGTGTATGAGGCTTTCGTGTATATTCCAAGTTATTCATTAAATATGATGCAGAAATATAAAATCTCACCGTTGGGTGGGGAGGAGAAAGTGGTTTATGTTGATACTAGAGGCAAGTGGTGTTCTTTGGGCGTATATAATTGCCTTCCTGGTGTAAATAAAATATCGCTTAGTGATGAAGGGGAAGAAAATCAGATTATTGTTGGTGATGCTATTAAATGGGTCTACCAAGGAAAAGCGATGGAATGATGATTGCAAGGCTATATTGGTATAATACAAAAAAAAGGAGATTCTTGGAATCTCCTTTTTTTGTATTATATCAGAAAAATTATTTCTTTCTGTTTTCCATGTGGTTCTTGTAACGGTTCATGAACTTGTCAACACGTCCTGCAGTGTCGATCAGTTTAATCTTACCGGTATAGAACGGGTGTGAAGAGTTGGAGATTTCCATCTTTACTAATGGATATTCAACTCCGTCGATCTCGATAGTCTCCTTCGTTGCAGCAGTAGACTTGGTGATTGTAGTCGTTCCATTAGACATATCTTTAAACGCTACTAATCTGTAATTTTCAGGATGTATGCCCTTTTTCATTTCGTATATAATTTTAAAATTGTTTCTTGGTTTAACGGGCAGCAAAGATAGTTGATTCATTATAAATCACAAAGAATTTCAGAGACTTTTTTAATTGAGAGCGAGAAAAGTCTGATGAAACGGGTTGAAATTCACGTGTTGTAGTGGGGAGGGTGGTTTCTGGATTAAAAAGTGATGCCGGAGTTTATGCTTGTCAAAACCTACTTCCGGCATTGGGAAATGGATAATGTTATTTCTGCGGGGAGACTTCTTTGCGAAGTTGGGAAAGTAATTCCTCTCCCACGAAACGTTCGAATGTTTCGGGTGTTGGGGTGTCCTTCTGCATTTTTATGGCAGCGAGGTATTTTGCCTTGTCTTCTCCCGGGATGATGATGAGCGGCTCCCGGAACATCATCTGGATATAGTTCATCATTAGGAGTCCGACGCTAATATTCCCAGCCCCGAAAGGTTTTATGTGCATGAAGCGATAGTGAAAGTCTGCGGCAAGTTTCACGGTCAGAATGTCGTGAACGTTACCTAGCTTTTCATTTGTCTCCTTGCATAATTGTTCCAGCATATCCGGGATTTGAGCGTAGTTGGCGAGAACGCCTTCTTCATAATACTCCTCTCCCAACCGAAAATCGCCTAGTGAGGTATCGTAACCACCGATTGTGGTGTATACTTCTTTGCCCGTGTGTTGCATTACTTTTGCGCTGACTTCCCGTACGAAGTCGAGCGAGAGTCTTTTGCGTTGTTGTGCGCATTTAACCAGGTAAAGGAAGGCGTTACTTAGGTCTTTTATCCGGTGCGTGTCTTCTCGTGTAACTTTGGGTGAGATCTCAATATCGTTCAGGATATTGAAAAAGTCCTGTTTCTTGATGTCCATGCCGTCTAGGCGGGCAATCTCGTAGAGTAATGTTTCCGACCGTCGGGGTGAATAGCCTTTCGTGTCCAGTTGCGCTCTTTCGAGGTATTCTTTGCGAGTTTTGCATAGTTCTTGCCACATAATCGTTCTTTTTTATCGATGATACGTGTAAACAAAACGGGGGGTTGTTTTTTTATGGTTATTTGTGACAAGGCGATTTATGTTGACAATTTTGTTTGGAATGTTGTATCTTTGTGCGCTCAAAAGAACGAATAAATATGATTAGGGTTGAGAGAGATAAAGTTGCGTTCTACCAGTTTTTGGAATTACGGGATTTTCCGGGATTAATTCATTTCGTGTCGGGAAGGGAAGGAGGCGTTAGTGTCGGCGGGCAATCTGCGTTGAATCTAGGGTTCATGGATGAGGATCGGGATGATCGGGTGTTGACTAACCGGATATTGCTGGCAGAGGCGGTTGGCTGTGGCGTGGATGATTTTATTTTTGGAGAACAAAAACACACCACTCACGTAGAAGTCGTGACCCGGGCACAGCGTGGTCGGGGAGGACGGGAAAAAGCAACCCGCTTGCCTTCGACGGATGCTTTGATTACGAGAGAAACGGGTGTTTGTCTGATGGTGCTTCCACCCGGTTGGTGTCCATGTTGTAGAGGCAGGAAAGCAGTTTGTTCATAA
>OGHO01001858.1_pt1 | contig 18405 bp, 18 predicted proteins | sample 1571421 | NCBI WGS metagenome assembly OGHO01 (sample SAMEA2581937, study PRJEB24529) | metagenome | biome: Human gut stool | place: China | collected 2011
TCTTTGATCCTGCCAGCGAGCCGCTCTCGGATGAAGTGCTGTCCATCAATGACTTTATCACGCAGCGGGTCGGCTATTCCCTTTACGACGCTCAGCTCGCGGTGGCGGAAGCGGTCAAGCGGCAGCTTGACCGCAGGCAGACGGCGCTCATCATCGCGGAATGCGGTAGTGGAAAGACGAAGATCGGCTCGACCGCCCTTGGTGCGCTGCACGGATTATGGGCTGCACAGAAAAGAGACAGCGAAGGAAAGTCCTTCGGCGTTGTCATGTGTCCCTCTCATGTCACAAAAAAGAGGGTGCGTGAGATTGGGGAAACGCTTCCAAACACCTACGCCATGGTCGTGCATAGTATCACAGATCTGGACCGGCTTTATGCCCTTTATGAGCAGGGCGACAAGAGCGTGTACGCGGTCTTTTCCAAGGAACGTGCTCGGGACGGCTATATGCGCTATCCTGCCGTCCGGTGGAACAAGTGCTGCCGCGCGTTTCTATGCCCGGACTGTGATGCGGCCATCGAAATGGAGATCAGCGAGGATGGGGCGCACTACACCGTGCCGGCAGACCAATTCTTCTTTCAGAAGGAGCCTCGGAAAACCATGTCCGTCCCCGATGCGGTTCCTTGCTGTGGTCGGCGGTCAATCCGAACCGGCAGACCGAGTGAGTCAAGATTGGGGAATACGGCTGGGTACACCGCTAAAATAGTATCGAATTGGGTTAATCGTTGGATAGTGCAGCATACTGTACAGCTATCACGGCAATGCAGGCTCTCGCTGACTCGTTCGACAGTATCAAGTTCATTGCTACTGACAACGTAAATAGCAGAGATTTCGACGAAATCATCTCCGCTCCATTCATTCACGCAGTCCGTTGCAGTTGGCTGTGTGCCAAAGCAGATATTGCTGCGCATGATTTTGACAAAATCACATCGCTCTGTAAGGCGGCACGGAAAACCGCGCTCGGTTTTGAAATCGCTCATATCGGCGTAAATGCCGCTGACGCTGACGAATCACTATCTGTGTGTCAGGCTCTTGACGCCGCTTTCGGCTTCGGTGTGAGAGAGGGCAACAGTTCCAACTTTGCCGGCAGCTGCGTGGAAGTCATGAAAAGCCCGTACCTCGGCAAGAATGGCCATATCGCAGTCAAAACCAACTCCATCCCCCGCGCAGCTGCAGCGCTCCGGAAGAGTGGTTTCACACTCGATGAGTCCACCACCAAATATAAGGGGAAGGAGATAGTTGCAATCTATCTTAAGCAGAACTTCGGCGGTTTTGCCGTCCACCTGCTGCAAAAGTGATTAAACGATTCTACATGTCCTCGGCATTTTAAAATCTCAATGAAAAGCACCTGTATATCCTTGCCTTACTCTGTTGGAGGAAATACAGGTGTTTTTATGTCTTTCTATGAGCACGGCATTATGAACGGCACCTCCAGCACTACTTTCAGTCCCAACAGTCCTATGATCCGCGCTATGCTGGTGACAGTTCTGCACCGTGCCGCGGGCAGTCCGTCCGCTGCCACGGGAACGGCCTTCTCTGATGTTCCTTCGGGCGCCTACTACACAGATGCGGTGGCATGGGCGAGTGCCAACGGCATCGTGACCGGCTACGGCAACGGGCGCTTCGGCTCCAACGATCCCGTCAGCCGCGCCCAGATCGCCACGATCCTCTGGCGTTACGCCGGTTCTCCCAGCACAGACGCCGGGCGGGATTTTGCCGATGAGAGCAGTATCCCCGCTTATGCTTCTGCTGCCGTGGATTGGGCGAGAGCAAACGGCATGGTGAATGGCATCGCCGGCAACCGCTTTGACCCGAACGGAAACGCCACCCGCGCACAGGTAGCTACGATCCTTCACAACTATCTGACCATGACGCCCATTACCCCGCAGCCCGATCCCAGCACTGGCAGCAAAATTCTGGTGGCTTATTTCTCCAGTTCTGGAAACACGGAGCGTGTGGCACAGGACATCGCGGATGAGCTGGGCGCGGATATTTTCGAGATCACACCTGTCACGCCCTACACCTCCGCTGATCTGGACTGGACGACCAGCGGCAGCCGTGTCAACCGGGAGCATGATAACGAAGCCCTGCGCGACATCGCCCTGACCCGGACCACCCCTGCAAATTGGGATGAGTATGATACCGTGTTTATCGGCTATCCCATCTGGTGGGGCATTGCGGCGTGGCCTGTCAACAACTTCGTAAAGGACAACGACTTCACCGGAAAGACCGTCATTCCGCTCGCCACCTCCGCCTCCTCTGGTATAGGCCAAAGCGGTACACTGCTCGAAGAAATGGTGGGCGGCGGCACATGGCAGAGCGGTCAGCGCTTCTCCTCCGGCGTATCCAGCAGCACCGTCCGCGATTGGGCTGCGGGGCTGGGGCTGTAACATAGGCGGAATGCGGTCAATTCAGAAAATCAAGCTCATAGTCGATGCCGCAATGATCGTGGCGCTGCTGCTTTTGATGGCCTATGGTCTTGTGGGCGAAGCGGCGCATGAGTGGCTTGGGATGGGGATGTTCGCCCTGTTTCTCGCGCATCATGTACTCAATCGGAAATGGCTGCTGGCAGTCGGAAAGGGCAAATATACGCCTGTCCGCATGGTCCAGACGTTACTCGCCAGAGCGATTTCCCTCTGTATGCTTGGCTCGATGGTCAGCGGCATCTTCCTGTTGCGGTATGTGTTTTCGTTCCTGCCGAAGCACGGCGGCTATGAAGCGGCGCAAAAAGCGCATCTTTTCTGCGCCTGCTGGGGGCTTTCTCTGCATGAGCCTGCATCTGGGGCTTCACTGGAGCAGGATGCTGACAATGGCGCGCAAGCACTTGCAGCCCTCACCTTTGCGGACGTGGAGCTTGCGCCTTGTCGGCTGGCTCTGGGCGCTGTATGGTGCATTTGCATTTCACCGCAGGAATGTCGGCCTCTATCTGCTGCTCAGAAGCCATTTCGTGTTCTACGACTATTCAGAGCCTGTGATCTTCTTCCTGATCGACTATTTCTCCATCATGGCGCTGTTTACACTGATTGAATACTATTTCTCACAAGTAATCAGAAAATAAAAAGTGTCAGATGCCCCAAGGTGGAACGATTCTAAGGCCGTCCCATCTTACCTTTTTATCCCATCACAACGAAAATCAATGAATTCTTTTGTAGAACCCATATATAACATGTAACTCTACTGCGTTCATTTTGTTCCTTCTTTTGATTGGATATGGCTTTCCGCCCTTTACTCATTGCCTGTTCAATCTCCTGGGTGACGCGAGCGCACAAGGTGGCCCTACCTGCGCATCGAATGCTGCGAATGAAAGTGGCGGCTGACAGACTCCTTGACGGGCGTGTTGGCCCAGGTCGATAACTGTCAGGCTATTTGCTCGCTCATTCTAACAGCTTCGGCTTTGAGATGGGAAAAGACGCGGCTGGCTGCCGTGCCTTAAACCGTAATTATTATTGTAGGAGCTGATTTCAGAGGTGAAAAAAGTCCCTGGTATTTTGGGGCATCTTTACAACGTGCATCATGCAGAGCTTGAGAACAGCGTATGATCTACGGCGCGTCATTTCTACGCATACGTTGGGCGAAGGATTCTGCTGACAGCGCCAGCAAGCAGCTGGGCAGGAGCAATTTATTTGAATGGAGGAACAGCAGGATTGACCGCTTTTTCTGCGACCTCACTGTGCGCGATTTCGATGAACTGCTTTGCCGCGCGGCTGAGATAGCGGTCACTGCGGTAGCTGATCTCGATTTGACCGCACAGAGCCTCGTCATTGACGGGAAAGATCAGCGCGCCATCGTTGGGGCCAGTGTAGTTGCGCTCCAGCGGAAGAATCTTCTGGGCGTAGTTTTCATAGGAGAAGGTGATCCCCATGCCTCGCTCACACAAGCTGAAAAGCGTTTCCATATCGTTGGTCTCCATCAGTGCGCTGGGACGCGTGCCGATCTGCTGAAAAAAGCGATCCGTGGCCATGCGCACATGGGTTCCGACGGACAGAAGAACAGGGACATCCCGAAAGAAGCCCGCTGTAAACGGGTGTCCGTTCTGGTAGGCGAGCACGGCGGCTTCCCAGGTGTCAGGATAGCGTGAGCGCATGAGAGCCAGCGGAGCAATCACACAAAAGCGGTCACGCAACAGGAGGATGTTACTTGTGCTTTCGCAGCTGGGCGGATTGTTGCAGATGATGAGATCCAGCTCGCCCTTAAGAAGCTTTTCCTGAAGTGTCTGGTTATCCGTGATGATGGTGTGCACCTCCACGCGGGGATAGAGCTTGCTGTAGGTCGGCAGGATCTGAGGCAGAAGCGTACGCGCACGGACACGCGTAAGCCCGATGGCAAGGCTGCCGGCCCGCTCGCTGGAAATGTCGTCGAGCTGGACGTGGATCTGCTTTTCCAGATCGAGGATCTGGTGCGAAATGCGCAGCAGGCAGGAGCCGGCGTAGGTCAGTGTCAGCCGCGGTGAACGTTCAAAAAGGCGCACATTCAGCTCTTCCTCCAACCGATTGATGTGCCCGCTCAGACTTTGCTGCGATATGAAGAGCTTTTCCGCAGCATGGGAGATATTCAGCTCCTCAGCAACTACGGCAAAATAACGCAGACTTGTAAAATTCATATTCTGTATTTCCTTGTTTTTAATACAATTTTTTTCTGTTGCTGATATGATATACTAACTCTGTCAAAAAATCAATTTGCAGGAATGACTTTATGAAATAATTATTAAAAATACACAAAAATCACAATTTACTTTTTGGCGGCACAGGAAAATAACTGTGCCTTTTTGCTCGTAATATCTGTTTTACTATTTCCTGATGCTCCGCTATAATGGCAGACAAAGGAGGCGAAAAACATGTTTTCTCTGGAAGGAACATTTGATATTCACGTTCACGCTTCACCGGATGTGATTCAGCGGTTGGGTGATGACCTTGAGATATCCCGTAAATGCAAGGAAGCGGGCATGTGCGGTATCGCCGTCAAGGGGATGCAGGAGAGCACGACGAGCCGCGCCTACTATGTAAATAAGCTGCTGGATGGTTTCCGCGTGGTCGGCGGTATTTGTCTGAACTATCCTGTTGGCGGGCTAAACCCATCTGCGGTGGATACATGCCTGAGGACTGGCGGACGCATCGTGTGGATGCCGACGCTGCAGTCAAAGTTTCATGCAGGGCTGAAGGGAAAGCTAGGAAAGGGCTCGGCAGGGCTTTATTATTACAATCCGGATAGAAGTACCGGGATTACTGTTTTGGATGATGAAGGCACACTTCTGCCAGAGGCCAAAGAGATTGTTGCGTTGATCAAAGAGCACAATGCGCTGCTTGCCACTTCGCATCTCTCTCCTGAGGAGATCATCGCCTTGTCCAAGTATTGTGAGCAAGAAAAGGTGAAGATCAGCCTGACGCATCTTGGCTGGACGCCGGAGTACAACATGGCTCTGGCGAAGGAGGTAATCGCGCATGGTGCGAACGTGGAGCTGACAGCAGTGACATTTGGCGGGTATACGCACAAAATGAAGATCGGCGATTGCGTGGACTTTATCCGGGTGCTCGGACGAGAGCATTTGGTGCTGGCAACAGATGCCGGAGCCATTCGCTTTGCACAGCCGTATGAATATCTGCGCACCTTTGCTGAAAACCTGATTATCGGCGGCATTCCGGAGCAGGATGTTCGTTATATGATGACTGAGCGCCCACTGAGCCTTATTGCAGAGTGAAGAAAAGAAGGAAACAAAAATGGAAAATACTTATATTGGAATGGTTGGTTTCCGCTACCGAGCCGAGATCACCCGTCCTGCGCTGGAGCGTGTCAATATGCTCACGGCGTATTCCACATGCAACATTGCCGACGGTATGCAGAAGATGTATACTATGGACAGCGGGATCAAAGCAGTTTGTCCCACAAAAAAGATTTGCGGTCCCGCTGTTACGGTTCGTATTTCACTGGGCGACAATCTAATGTTGCACAAAGCGTTGAGCCTTGTGCAGCCTGGAGATATCCTTGTTGTCGATGCGCAGGGCTGCACCACATTTTCTGCCTGCGGCGGCATTATGATGTTACGCATGAAGAAGCTTGGCGTGCAGGGTATTGTGGTAGATGGTGCTGTGCGTGATATCGAGGATATCCGCGAGATCGGACTTCCTGTCTATGCTAGAGCGATCGTACCTCAAGGCGGTGGAAAGGGTGGTCCAGGTGAGATCAATTTTCCGGTCGCCTGCGGTGGGGTTGCTGTTATGCCTGGAGATGTAATCGCGGCGGATGACAATGGCATCGTCTGCGTTCGCCAGGATGACATTGAAAAGGTTGCTGCCGGTGTGGAGGCCAAGCTGGAAAAGGAAAAGAGCTCCTTTGCGGAGATCAAGGCCGGAAAGCTGGTCAAGAGTGACATTGATGAGTTGCTTGCGAAAAAGGGCATTGTTTAAGAAAGAAGGGAACAACCATGGAAAAGCAGAAAATTGTGTGGCTTCAGGTGCTGAATCCTGCGGTAAAGGCAGAAGCCAACAAGGCGCTTCCGGAAGGGTTCGAGGTGGTTTTTCCAACCTCTTCCACGGATACAGAGGAGCATGACCGCCTGATTGAGGAAGCGGATTACCTGATTACCCAGAGCATTTACGTTACCGGCGAGCAGCTCAGGCGGGCAAAGCACCTCAAAATGATTCAAAAATATGGAATTGGTGTGGACAAGATCGATTGCAAGGCGGCCAAGGAACTCAACATTCCAGTATGCATTACGGCGGGCGCAAACTCTGTTCCTGTATCCGAAATGGCGATAGGGCTTATGCTTGCGGTCAATCGCCGTATCCCTTATGTGGACAAGGCTGTGCGGGCTGGACAGTGGCCCAAAGCTGAGATGCGTGCGCAGTGTTACATGCTGCAGGGGAAAACGATTGGTCTTGTCGGTATCGGAAACATTGCCAAGCAGGTTGCAAAGCGCCTGAGCGGCTTTGATGTAAAAGAAATCGTATACTACGATATTTTCCGCCTCAGCGAGGAAAAAGAGCAGGAGCTTCATGTGCGCTATGTGCCGTTAGATGAGCTGATGACCGTATCGGATGTGATTTCCATCCATGTCCCGCTGACCGATGAGACGCGCGGTATGATCAGTGCCGAGCGCATCGGCATGATGAAGCCCACGGCGATCCTAATCAACACGGCGCGCGGCTTTATCATTGATCAGGATGCACTGATCGATGCGCTGCGTGAAAAAAAAATCCGCGGCGCCGGCCTAGATGCCTTTGAAGAAGAGCCGCTCAGTGCCGACAGTCCCCTGCTTGCGCTGGAGAATCTGGTCTTGACCTGCCATCATGCTGGTAGCGTGATCGACAACGTCCTTCCCCGTGCAATCCATGCCTATGGCAATATTGAAAAGTTTTCCCACGGAGAAGCGGTTGATCCTCGTGACATTATCGTAAAGAAACATTAAAAAATATAAAAATCAACAGGAGGATACAACAATGAAAAGAACGCTCGCCCTCATTTTTAGCTGCATCATGCTCCTCGCGTTGCTCACAGCCTGCGGTAATGACGTTGCCACGGACGCCGACCAGAGCGGCACAACTCCGGACGCAACAGAGTCTTCGGATCTCCCTGCATCTTGGCCGAAAGGAACCATCACCTATGAGTGTGGCTACGCTGCCGGCGGTACGCAGGATCTTGTGATTCGCGCGTTGGCGCAGTACGCTGAACCTATCACTGGCAACAGCTACTATGTGGAGAATATCACCGGTGGTTCCGGTCTGATCATGGTCAACGATGTGTATGGTCGGGACGCGGATGGTTCTACCGCTTGCATCTACTCCTGCACGATCCCAACGGCGGAGGATTTCCAGTATTTCCCCTCTGATCTGCTGGATTCGCTAATGAAGGCCAATGTTCAGATCTACGATCAGATGCAGGCTTGCGCACAGGTGAACGTTGACTATTCTGCAATCTTTATCCGCAGCGACGAGACCCGCTTCACCACCTTTGAAGAACTTGGCGAGTATGTTGCGGCGCACCCCGGTGAGCTGTCCTTCGGTGCGACCGGCGCGTCCGGCAATGGCGGCCTGATGCTCCAGACTTTCATCAATAAGTTCGGCTGGGATATCAATCCGGTCTACTATGACTCCACGCCTGAAGAAAAGGCGGCCATGCTCAATGGCGAGCTTGATATCATGTGCACTACGATCGCATGGATGCCCTCTTCTGAAGGCTTTACCTGCCTTGGCTATTCCGCTGAGACTTCCAATCAGGATTCCTATCCGGGTATTGCCACCTTCAAAGAACAGGGCTACGACTTTGTGGCCACCATGCGCCGCGGCATCTTTGTGAAGAAGGGAACCGACCAGTCAATCGTGGATTACATGGAAAAACTCCTCGGTCAGATCTGCTCTGACGAAAACTACATTGCCGATCAGGCCGCCCTCAACTATACGGTCGATTATGCAAGCGCTGCCGAGATGCAGAACTCCATCAATACCGTGGTCGAGACCTACCAGAATCTCAAGTAATGCGCTATCTTGCTGACCGCTCTTTCGCATGGGCATGGAGCGGCCAGCCTTTATTCCGAAAGTGAGGTCATTCATGTACCTGCAAAATAAGCTCGTATCCATCGTAACCTTCGCCTTTTTTGCTTGGCTATTTTTTAGCGGCTCAGGTTTTCCTGGAGTTGCGGCGTATATGCCGGTGTTTGTTGCTATGCTCGGTATGCTGTGCAGTGCTTTGCTGTTTATCTCGGTCTGCATCAAGCAAGGGCGCGGGCAGGAGATGGAATATGCAAAGTTCTTTCCCAAGAAGGAGACCGTACAGCTCTTTTATGCATTTACCCTCGTGGTAGCCTATTGTGTACTGCTTAAGCCGGTCGGCTTCGTTGTCACCAGTTTTTTATTTTTCTTTCTCTTCTCGCTTTGCTTTGGCAAAAAGGAGAAGATCGTACAGTACCTGCTTGCTTCGGCCGCCGTGGTAGGTGTAATCTACTTTGGCTTTGGCCTTGCACTACACACGAACTTTCCTAAGGGCTTTTTGATTTAAGGAGGGCTGCACAATGCTTGAAAACTTATGGATGGGTATTCAGGGAGCCTGTACGCCCTTTAATCTGGTTTGCTGCCTTTTGGCCACGATCGAGGGCATCATTGTCGGCGCACTGCCTGGCCTTGGTCCTACCATCGGCATGTCCCTGCTAATCCCGTTTACCTATTCGATGTCTCCGTCCGTTGCGCTGACGTTTCTTGCGGCCTGTTACTGCGGTACACAGTATGGCGGGTCGATTACGGCGATTCTGCTCAATACGCCCGGCACACCCTCCGCCGTTGCCACAACGATTGAAGGCTATCAGATGACGCTCAAGGGCCGCGGCGGTGAGGCACTCAATGAAGCGGCGGTCGCATCCTTCTGGGGCGGTATTGTCAGTGCGCTGGCATTTATTTTCCTTGCGCCGGTGCTGGCTGACTTCAGCATCAAGTTTGGCTCGATCGAAAATTTTCTGATCGCGCTGTTCGGTCTTGCAATCATTGCATCCTTGAGCGAAAAGGATATGCTCAAGGGCCTAATCGGCGGCGCGTTCGGTATGGCGCTCGGCTGTATCGGTACGGATCCCTTCACCGCAGCAGAACGCTATACGTTTGGCATCCTGCGGCTGAGTTCCGGCCTGCCCACGCTGCCGGTCATGATCGGCGTCTTTTCCATCGCGCGTATCATTCATAATATCCGCGAGTCCGAAGCGCAGAACCTCGATGCGACAAAGGATGTCAAACTGCACTATCACCTCTTCCGTGATTTGTTCCGCTACCCGATCACTTATCTGCGCGGCAGCATCATCGGTACGGTGGTCGGGATCATTCCCGGCGCCGCGGGCAATGTGTCCACCTTTATGTCCTACGACCAGGCAAAGAAATGGTCCAAGCATCCAGAGACATTTGGGCATGGTGAACGTGAGGGCGTGGCGGCCTGCGAATCGGCCAATAACGGCGTGACCGGCGGCGCGATGATCCCGACAATGACGCTTGGCATCCCGGGATCCCCGTCGATGGCAGTGTTTATGGGGGCACTGCTGATTCAGGGGCTTCAGCCCGGTTATGATCTGTTCAGTGCAAACAACAGCAGGATTATTTATCCGTTTATGATCGGCCTGATCATTGCTAATATCATGATGCTGCTGGTGGGATACTTCTTCTCCCGTCATTTCCTTGTGGTGCTCAAGGTGCCGTCAAATATGCTTGTTGCCGGCATTGTGGTGCTCTGCGTGGCGGGTGTTTATGCTTCCGGCAAGAATATGACGGACGTTTTCATTATGCTGATGTTCAGCTTTATCGGCTATCTGATGAATCGGTTCCAGTTCAGCGGTACGCCGGTCGTGCTTGGCTTTATCCTCGGTCCGCTTGCGGAGAAGTCCCTGCTCAAGGCCATGGCCATCAACAAGACGGTTCCGGCGCTGATAGGAAAAATGTTTACCAGCCCTATCTGCCTGATCCTGATCGCTGTTATTGCATATATTCTGCTCAAGTCGTTTTTTGCATCCTATCGGAATGTCAAGAAAAAGAACTGAATCCTTCGTAAATGCAGTCTTCTGATGAAGTAGGGATGTGAACTGGACGGTTCACATCCCTACTTCGCTGTAATCCTGCTAAAAAGTAAAATGGGATTCGTAAACAGAAAAAGAGTATAGCAAAGAAGAAGCGCTGATAGCAGCAATTGAAAGCGCCTGCGGTGCAATACACTCAAGGATATACAAGGATAGACTGCCGAGCAGATATCGACGGACAGGTCCATCACCGCGCCGGAGGAGCCGAGAAAGATCGACGCGACGAAGATCTTTGTCAGGTCGATGTGCTGGTACCCCGCGTAGAGCAGGCTCTCGCTGGATTCCATGACCGCGCCGTGGATCTGGAATAGATCCGTAAACACAGCGCCCAGCACCGCCGTCACCAGAATGCCCAGCGCCGCGCCGGACGCCGCCGCAAGAAATCGGCGATCCCAGCCGTAGATCAGCAAAATCAGCGCCGTCAACGCCATCACCAGCCCCAGAGAGGCCCAGATGGGGTTATATCCGTTCAGCAGGCTGGGCACCAGGACCTTCCACATGAGCAGGATTGTGTCAACGAAGGACAAAATGGCGCGCAGCCCTGTTCCTCTGGCAAAGAGCAGAAGCAGCAGCAAAAACAGCTCCGCCAGAATCGCCTCCTTGTCCAGACGGAAATGGTCAGTCATGTAGACCATCATGATCTCGCCACCGCTGTGGCTCACAACGACGAACGCCTTGTCTCCGGCGGAAAACAGCTTGTCCTGCGCCATGGAACCGCCCAGATGGTTAACGGCGTCCGTTTTCGTTCCCTCGAACTGTCCGTCCAAAATACACACACGACAGCGCTGATCGCCGGTGCGGACCAGGCCGGTATCGTAGACGTCGCTCTCGTCGGTGGACAGGACCAATGCGGTGACTCGATCTGCGTTCTGGTAGGAAAGCGACCCCTCATAGCCGGTGGGCAGAATGAGCAGCACTGCCATCAGCACGAGCGATGCGGCCACCGGCCAGAAAGTGTTGGATCTTATGATTGTTTTGATATTTCTCATTGTCCTCATCTATGGCAGAGGAAGGCACTAGGCGGATGCCTCCTGCCTTCCTCTGCCGATCCTCTTACATTAATGTAATTTTTCCGGGTTGAGCATGTGTGAATATACGAGTATGTCCGGAGGACAAAAGGGTGATAATTTGAAAATCATAATGGCTGAGGCAGCCTTGAAAGAGCAAAAAACACAGCCACAGGAACTGCAGCAAAAAAGCAGAATGGGATTACGGGGTCAGTCTGACGCGGCTGTTAACTCATCTTTGGAAATGTAGTCGTATTTGCGAAGCAGCGTCAGTCACTCCGCCTTGGAGATCACAACAGTAAGTCCGGCCAACTTATGCCAAGTGAGCACACATTGATCCTATTGTGGCGTCTCAAAAAGCTGCCCAACTCACTGCGGCATATTTACGCGCTGGTGCTGGTAACGATCAGCTGGATATGGCTATTGTGCGTGGCGGGGCATCCAGCCTAATGCGGACGAGTGGACACAGGAAGTCCTCTGCAATAATTCCCACGGCACAACTTGGAATAAGGTCCCCTTGCCCTATGTCCCCGCCGAGGAGATCACCGCATGGTATCAGCATCCGACCCGCCATGTTTCCTATAACAATGGCCAGTATGAAACAGAAAGTATTTACGAATGCAAATACTTGCCCGGCAGTGACCAGTACGCTATGTTTCTGAACTTCAACTAGGCACAAACTGTCATTGAGGGCAGCGGCAAGAGCGGCAAGCTCGTGCTTATTAAAGATTCCTACGGCAACACCTTTTCCTAATTTTCCGTGGAGGACTATGCGGAAGTCCATGTTATCGACCTTCGCTTCTTCAAGGGTGATGTAGTGGAGTACGCCAAGGAAAACAGCATTACCGATACGCTGGCGCTGTACGGTACGCAGAACTTCGTAAAGAACACGAGTATTACGGAGAGTGTGTGAGTATTTTGCCAGAGCGAGAGACTGGCAATAACACAGTAATTGCACGCAATACACGAGCGCAGGATTTTAATAATGAAGCCGTCGGCTTAAAGGTGAAATTAGGCGACGGCTTCGACTCCGGCGCTGTATGATAACACATAACGTTGAGCTGAATGAACCTAAACCGAATAGTTACACTCAGTGTAGACCTACTGTAAATTCAGATCATTCTGTGTTTACGAAAGTCTACATTGAGTGTAATTTTTTTGCTTTGTATGGGTGGTCAAACGGGGCCGGTTTTCTACATTTATTACGAAGGGATGAGACATCCACCCCCTATTCTCACACGAAAGAAGGAGTTTGATTTGAGCAAACGAAAACACGGACCTACGATCATACCGCCCCTATCAGCCAATGTGGATAACAAAGAAAAACGATTCATTCAGGTTGGAAACTCACTGCTCCTCTCCAAGCAGTTCCACGCACTCAGCACCGGCAGCCGGTTTCTCTATTTCTGCATGGCCATGGAGAGCGGCGGAAGGAAGGATTTCATTCTTCCGCAAAAGGACGCAAAAAAGTATGGAATTGCTCCTTCCAGCCTGCGGAAGCACATCAACGAGCTGGAAGCCGCCCGTTTTATCAGAGTCTTTTCCGGAAAGCCCACACGCGAGCCAAACCGATATGAGTTTTGTCAGGGGTGGAAGCTGCCACCATCGCCCCTTTGCTCGCGTACCCCCATGGCTATATGTAGTAAATCTGTCTCGGATGGAAACAAGGGCGGGCCGTAAAAAATCTCACTGGTTGTATCTTTTAGAATGAGTGCCGGCTGACAGAACGGAGGTTACTTGTGCTGTTTTGATACAAGATTGGCATTTCTCTTGCGCAAAAATGAACCAGCCGAAATGAATGAAAGGATACAAAATGGACCAATTAAGTTTCCGTAGCAGGAAAATGCTTTTAGAGGCTGTCCACTCCGCGGAGGACGCAGCCATCCAACTCCGACAGTACGCAGCGGCAACGCTGCCGCCCGTGCGGGAGATTCTCGAAATAAGCGGTGACGCCGATTTGCCTGCCTCTATTAAGATCGCGGCGGAAGACTGGCTAAGAATGGAACTTCCCTGCGTCATGCCGCGGCGAGAGGACAATGACCGCTCCCGCTTCCTGGCAGGGCTGCTGCGGAATGCGATTCATCGGGCATTTCCGAAGCACGATCAGCCGAGATTTTACACCTGCGTACTGGTGTATGAGCATATCTACGATCTCAGCCAAAGCAGGCGTTTTATCGACCACGATAATCTGGAGCTGAAGCATTGTCAGGATGTGCTGGAAGCAGCCTTCCTGACCAACGACACCTCAGCGCTCTGCTCTGCGTTTCAATGCAGTCATCGAGGGGCACAAGACAGCACCCGCATTTGGATACTGACGCCGGAGCAGTTTCCCGAATGGCTGAAGAGGCACCGTGAATGTTGGAATGGCAGCACCGAAAACAGGTAAGAGACAACCCGAAAACGCCTACCAATTCCTGTTCAAATGGCAGTGCGGATTTTCGGTGTTCTGTAGCAGAGGAAAACCCTTGTGGCGCAAGGACTCTCGGCCTTAAAAATGGTCGGGGGTAGGGTTTATAGGGTAAGGACTTTGGATAACGGTATAGAGGCCGTTCCGGCAGCCTGAGATAAGTATGCTTGCCGATCATAGGTTGTGAGTATGAAGCGTCCAGTAGCCTTGTTGATCAGGCGTTCTGATTGTCTCTGAGAGTCGGCTGGACGTGCTGTTGAGAGAGTAATTGATCGATCAGGAATGAGGATATATTGATGCAATTAAAGAATGGATGTATGGCAGTAAAGCTGCTGGATTTTATAGGCCTGTGCGGCGAAGTGCCGGTTTCTCTGGTAAAAACGCTGCCGGGATATTATGACTATAATCGGCGTGTGGTGACAGCGCTAATACGGGAGGGTTACTTGAAGGAGCGGCGTATGAAGGGGTATCACCGCAGGATCGTTCGCTCCCTGAGCCTGACGGAATTGGGATTGAAACATCTTCAGCGGGTCAGCCCCGGGCGGACGCAGCGTGTCCGCAGTCATGCGCTGGCTCCAGAGAACGGACATGGCAGCTGGAAGAAAACACTGCGGCTCCACCGCGGCGCGGCCTGCCTGCTGACAGCAATGCGGCTCAGAGCTATTTGGCAGCCCGGGAGCCAAAAGGAGTCCGTGATGGGAAAGCAGCTCGTCTATTTCAGCGCTTACGAGCTGACCCAAAAGTATGGTTGGGACAACAAGGGAGCCAGATTGTCAGGCATTTTTGTGAACAGGTATTGCTATTACCCGGTTTATTATCTTGGTGACAACAACTTGCTTTGGTCGGAGGAAGCGGAGCGGATGTTTCTCGACCGGGTCGATTCCTCGCCGTTAGGATATGGCCGGACATGCGGCAGCTCGCTCCTTCTTGGTGACAAGTGGGATCTGATCGAAAACCTGATGGCTCATGGGGTAAACTCGCGCAGCCGTCTGATCCACTTCAGCAAGAACAGCAGCTTCCATTATTTCACCGTGGATGAGATGGGACTGCGGCTGATGAAACTGGCGCTGGATGAAATGGCGCTGTATCGGTTTCAGCGGTACTTGCAGCAAAACGGCATTTGCAAAGCATCTATGCTTCCGCTGTATCTGTTCAGTCTGGAGCTGCTTTCGGAGGCGTATGCCTTGAAAAAGGGGAAGCAAATGCGGGCAGAGCTGGATAGAGGCGCATTGTTTTCGTGCCAGGCAGATGTTGTAAAACGGATCTGCAACACAGGACCCAATCTGATCACGATCTCCGACAAATGGCTGCTGAACTTCGATATGGCGAAAGGCGGTGAGCCGGATGGAGGATAAGGTCCCCGTGTGGGAAAAGGCCAACCTGAGCCTTGAAGAAGCCGCAGCCTACTTCGGCATTGGTATCAATAAGCTGCGGGATATGACCAATGACGGAAATTGTCCGTTCGTGCTGTGGAACGGCAGCAAGCGGTTGATCAAAAGAAAAGCGCTTGAAAAATATTTAGAGTCCTCCTATTCGATTTAGACATGGAAAACGGCGAAAACATGGTGTATAGTATAGACATACCGTGTTAAGCGCTTTCCAGCAGAAAGGAGCGAAGAATTGTCTGAAAAGCGCAAGGATAAGAAAGGGCGCATCTTTCGCTCAGGCGAGGGCCAGCGCCCCAATAAAACCTATTTTTATCGCTATCACAGGAACAGTGACAAGAAATGGTGCTATGTCTATGCTCCCACGCTGGAGGAACTGCGGCAAAAGGAAGAAGTGATCCAGCGTGACTTGCTGGATGGGATCGACTATGCCGGCGGCGAGATCACTGTGGCTGAATTGGTGGACCGGTATATCAATCTGCGCCGAGGACTGAAGGAGAACTCCATGAGGGCCTATGGCTCCGCTATCAATCGCATCCATGCGGATCCTTTTGGAAGCCGAATGATACGCAGCGTCCGCCTGTCTGATGGAAAGGGATGGTTCGTTTCCCTGCACGACAAGGGTTTGAAGCAGAACACCATCGGTATTCTGCAAAGTGTTCTCCGCCCGGCGTTTGAAATGGCGGTGGATGATGACATGATCCGGAAAAACCCATTCAAGTTCAAGCTGTCCGATGTGATCCCCAATGATGCTTACGTACGAAGCGCATTGACCAAAGCCCAGCAGGAGCAGTATCTGCAATTCGTGCAGGACTGTGGCGGAAATTACTATGATGACATTGCAATCTTGCTGGGAACCGGCTTGCGCGTGAGTGAGCTGTACGGTCTGACACGGGTAGATATTGACTTTGACCGACGATGTATCCACATCAACAAGCAACTGTGCCGCACGGCGGACAAGCCCTATTTCATCGCACCTCCCAAGACCAGCAGCGGCAACCGCAGCATCCCCATGACAGATACCGTCTATATGGCTTTCCGACGTGTGCTGGAAAACCGTGGTCATCCCAAGGTCGAGGTGATGGTGGATGGATACAGCGGTTTCTTGTTTTTGGATAAGGACGGCAAGCCGAAGGTTGCCATGCATCTGGAGAACTATATGCGTGGAATGCAGCGGAAGTATGTCAAGAAGTATGGAAATACGCTTCCCAGCGTGACGCCCCATGTCTTGCGGCATACCTTCTGCACCAATGCGCAGCAGGCGATGCTGGATGTCAAAAGCCTGCAATACCTGATGGGCCATTCGACTGCCAGCGTGACATTGGATGTTTACACGCATAGCGATTTTGAGTCAGCGGAACGGGCGTTCCGACAGATTGCCGAAGCCCTGTGATCACAGCATTTTTCTCATTGCGAAGCTTACACACAACTTACACACTTTGCCCGTGAATATGCGGAGATTTATGGAGAATTACGTGACTTGGTCTTAAATCAGAATGCAACATTATCGAAAGATTAGTTTGATATTTCTGCGATTCTTGCTGAAAGTATGACATTTCGATGCAAGAATATTGATTTTTAGAAAATGCGTCCCGTAAGGGCGGCATGTACTAAGAGGCACCGCAAAGCCTTGAAATTGCTTGATTTTTTGGATGCGCAAAAGCGGATTTACGCCAAACTTACGCCACTTACGCCAAAAATTCAAGCGCATTATAGGGTAACAGAAATCGGCACCTGCCTAAAAGCAGGTGCCGATTTTTCTTATTTGCGTTTCTTTTTGCCTTTCCCATGCTGCAACTGTGGTCTTGCCTTCCCCCGCTGGCTGATGGGGCTTTTCATGTACTTGGATAGCTTGAGTATTTCAATCAGCGTGACAAACTGCTCTTTGGAGAGCTTGTCATAATCAATACCGAATGTGGCAAGGAACGACCGGACTTGCTTTTCTTCGGAGCTGCCCTCAAAGTTCATCCCATCCTGCAACTGACCCTGTACGGTTGCGACAAGGGATGTTTCATCCGCAGTCATAGTGTCGGGACGATGCTCGTTCCGAATATCGCGAAGGATGCCTTTCAGATCATCCGCAATCAGGCTTCCGAAATATTCATCTTCCCGAATCTGCGCGACTTCCAGCGTCCGCAGATGCAGATCATTTTCTTCGCCGCCGTTTTTCATCAATGCCATCTGCCGGACGGCTTCCAGCACGGCGTTCATGTCGTTGACCCGCATATCCGCGATCCGATCAACGTAAATCTCTGCATCCAGCATGAACCGCTGGAAATCTTTATGGCAGATCAACTCCGACAGCAGCCGGTGGTTGAACTTGCCCGTTCTCAATACTTCGACTGCATCATCACCCAAATGCAGGGCGTACAGCTCTGTGTTTGGGTGATTTTTTTGTTCTGTCAGCCCCAGCAGATAGTCGGTGGACACACCGTAGAACTTTGCCAGCTCCACCATGCTGAACGGGCTGATGTCCTTGAAATCGTCGGCTTCATACTTTCCCAGCGCGGACTTTGAAATGCCTGTTTCCGCAGAAAGCTGTTCCAGCGTCAGACCGCGCTCCACGCGCAGGTCTTTGAGCCGTTCCTGGATGGTGAGCTTTGGCTGCATAGCGGTGTCCTCCCTTCAAATTCCTGCCCTTTTCCGGTCTTGTCCATAAGCGTGGAAATCCGCGTTTTTCGGCGCGTTTTCCGACCTCTTGGATATACGGGAGAAGGCTATATTTTTCGCTAAAATGGTCTTGCAATCGCACCTGAACCTTGAAAATTGCATGACCGTCCGAACGGGATATGTCCCCCAGCGAAGTAACCGCCATGACCGCGAAAGCGTGAGCGTACCAACGGGGACGAAACGCCGGAAGCGATCCTCCGGGCAGGAACGACGTTCGGAAAGAGCGGCAAAATCGAATGTAAAAATCAAAGCAAGTGAAAACGGCGAAATAGTTTTCTGCTCTGTGCGGTTATCTGCACGGAATAGAGCGCTATTCAGCAGTGAACGACGTTTGTCGTTCAACATGATATTTCGCCGTTTCACGCAAGGACACATCAAACGGCAAAAGCGGAAGGTGCCGCCT
>OGHO01001862.1_pt1 | contig 18347 bp, 17 predicted proteins | sample 1571421 | NCBI WGS metagenome assembly OGHO01 (sample SAMEA2581937, study PRJEB24529) | metagenome | biome: Human gut stool | place: China | collected 2011
GTTCATACAGGAGGATCTCGGACTGATCGAACGCGCAAAAGCACGCGAAATACGCAGCGAGTAACCACATATCCACTCCGCAATCCACTCGGCCGAGCCTCCGGGCTTAAAACGGAACACATTCCATCTATCTCTTTTCCCGCGGTCTCTCACTTCTCTCGACAGCCGCACCTACACACGATGAATATACTGATTACAGGAGCCAATGGCTTCGTTGGTCGCAACCTCAGCGCGCAGCTGCGTAACATCCGCGACGGCAAGGCTAAGAACTACGCCTTGACGTCGGACCTTACGCTGTATGAATATGATCTTGGCTCGACGGCCGAAGCGCTCGATGCCTACTGCAAAGAAGCCGACTTCGTCTTCAATCTCGCGGGCGTGAACCGGCCGAAAGACCCGTCAGAATTTATGAAAGGGAACTTCGGCTTCGCCTCGACGCTTCTCGACACGTTGCGCAAGCACGGCAACACCTGCCCAGTTATGAACTCCTCGTCGATTCAAGCGGCGCAGGACAACCCTTACGGAGCATCGAAACGCGCCGGCGAGCAGTTGCTGTTCGACTACGCCCGAGAGACGGGAGCGAAGGTGCTGATCTACCGTTTCCCGAATCTTTTCGGCAAGTGGTGCCGCCCGAACTACAACTCGGTCGTAGCCACCTTCTGCCACAACATTGCCCGCGACCTGCCTATTCAGGTTAACGATCCGTCGGCGTCTATGCATCTGGTCTACATAGACGATGTCGTGGACGAACTGATCGGAGCGCTCACGGGCGGCGAGCACCGCGACGGCGAGTTCTGCTGCGTTCCCACCTCGCACAAGATCACTCTGGGAGAGATCGTCGAGCTGCTCCGGTCGTTCCGGCAGATGCCCGAGACGCTCGATGTTCCCGACACGACCGCGAACGGCTTTGCCAAGAAACTCTACGCGACCTATCTGTCCTATCTTCCGCCGGATCGTTTCGCTTACGATCTGAAGATGAACAGCGACCCGCGCGGCAGTTTCACGGAGATCGTTCGCACGGCCGACCGCGGACAGTTCTCGGTCAACATCTCCAAACCGGGCATCACGAAGGGACAACATTGGCACCACACCAAGAACGAGAAGTTCGTCGTCGTACACGGGCACGGATTGATCCAGCTGCGTAAGGTGGGTACGGACGAGAACGGCCATAGCTATCCGGTCGTCGAATACGAGGTTTCCGGCGAGCGGATTCAGGTCGTGGAGATGATCCCGGGCTATACGCACAACATTATCAACCTCTCCACGACGGAAGACCTCGTAACGGTCATGTGGGCCAGCGAATCGTTCGATCCGAACCGGCCCGACACCTATTTCGAACCCGTGGAAAACAACTGAAACGACTATGGATGTAAAGCTCGATTATTCGACTATACGCTTTGCCGGCAACGGCAAACTGAAGCTGCTGATTATCGTCGGCACGCGTCCCGAAATCATCCGTCTTGCTGCGGTCATCAACAAGTGCCGCGAGTATTTCGATTGTATCTTGGCCCATACCGGTCAAAACTACGACTACAATCTCAACGGCATCTTTTTTCGGGACCTCCGGTTGAAGGAGCCCGAAGTCTATATGGACGCCGTGGGTGACGACTTGGGTGCGACGATGGGCAATATCATCAACGCCTCCTATAAACTCATGGTGCAAATCGCCCCCGACGCCGTGCTCGTTCTGGGCGACACCAATTCGTGCCTGTCGGTGATCGGCGCCAAACGCCTGCATATCCCGATCTTCCACATGGAGGCGGGAAACCGCTGCAAGGACGAGTGCCTGCCCGAGGAGACCAACCGCCGGATCGTGGATATCATCTCGGACGTGAATATGTGTTATTCGGAACATGCGCGCAGATACCTCGCCGAGAACGGGCTTCCCAAAGAACGCACCTATGTCACAGGCTCGCCGATGGCCGAAGTGCTGCACGCGAATCTCGAACAGATCGAAGCCAGCGATATTCACCAGCGGCTGGGACTCGAGAAAGGGAAGTACATGCTTCTTTCGGCCCATCGTGAGGAGAACATCGATACCGAGAAAAATTTTCTGTCGCTGTTCAACGCAATCAATGCACTTGTCCAGAAGTACGATATGCCGATCCTCTACTCGTGCCACCCGCGATCCAGAAAACGGCTGGAACAGAGCGGATTCGAACTCGACAAGCGGATCATCCAGCACGAACCGCTGGGCTTCCACGATTACAACTGCCTGCAGATGAACGCCGCAGCGGTGATTTCGGACAGCGGAACACTGCCCGAAGAGAGCTCGTTCTTCACCTCGGTGGGCCATCCCTTCCCGGCAATCTGCATCCGCACCTCGACCGAACGTCCCGAAGCCCTCGACAAGGGAGGATTCATCCTCGCTGGCATCGACTCCCGATCGCTCCTGCAAGCCATAGACACGGCAATCGCCCTGCACCGAGCAGCCGATTACGGTACGCCCGTGCCCAACTACACCGACGAAAACGTCTCGACGAAAGTGGTGAAGATTATCCAATCGTACACCGGTGTCGTCGATAAAACGGTATGGCGTAAAGAATAAAATACTTTAGTATATAATTGATTGGTACTGTGCATGAAAATTCTGATTATTAGTGCCGTTTTCCCACCAGAGCCGACTGTTTCTGCAAATATTTCTTATGATCTTGCCACTTATCTTGCAAAAAAAGTTCCTGTAATAGTAATTGCGCCAAATCCGACACGCCCATTCGGAGCTGTTTATCCGAATTTTGATAAACAACTCCCTAATAATGAGTTCGAGTTATATCGTACGTCAAGTTATACCTATCCACAGTCGCACATAATCGGACGAATGCGAGAAAGTTATAGTTTTGGATGCCATGTGTCCCGATGGATTAGAAAACACCATACAGAAATAGGGGCCGTATATATAAATTCTTGGCCTTTATGCTCTCAATATCTAATTGCAAAAGCGGCTAAAAAATATGATATCCCTATCGTATTACACATTCAAGACATATATCCTGAATCTCTAATCGGCAAATTAAAATTTCCGGGCATCCGTATATGTGAGAAAGTATTGCGATCTTTTGATCGGCTCATTCTAAAAAAAGCGACATCGATTATTGGGATATCTCGATATATGATAAAATATCTTGCTGTAAGTCGAAAGATACCTGAAAATAAATTTGTGCTAATTCGCAACTGGCAGCAAGATGAATTATTTGCAAAAATCAAACGAAAGCTATTATCGGAAGCGAATTCTATTTTCACATTGATGTATGTCGGTAACATATCCGCGAGCGCATGTGTGGATACTATTATTCGGGCGTTTCATATGATCAATAATGATAACGTCAAAATGGTAATTGCCGGCGATGGTACACAGAAGAATTTGTGTATAAAACTAGCGAAGGAATTACATATACAAAATATCTCATTTTGTTCTGTTTCGCCCGATCAAGTACCCCAATTACAAGCTGAAGCAGATTGCTTAATTTTGTCTTTGAAAGAAGGTGTCGCCGCAACTGCCACACCATCAAAGATTACGGCATATTGCCTATCAGGAAAGCCGATTATTGCATGTGTGGATTCGGGCTCAGATGTCGATACTATTATATCCTCTTCTAAGTGCGGAGTCGTTGTCCCTCCGGAAAACGTCAGCCAATTATTTCAGGCGATGCAAAATATGATTGGCAGAGAACGATCCGAGTTGAAAATAATGGGAGAAAATGCAGTTGAGTTTGCCAGACAGCACTTATCCCGAAATTCCAACTTAATCGCACTGAGTAATGTTATATATGATTGCTATGGTAAAAATAAGACAAATATCAAGGAATGAAATTTTTAAAGTTTCGACTATTCATCAGCAGGCTTTTGAATCATTTTTTTTAACTCAATTAGGATCATCGTTTTTGGACCTCTATTATACGGCTCTTCAAAATAATTCTTATGGTATATTATTAGGGTTATTCGATGATAATAATAATTTATTGGCATTTGCGGCATCTACCCAAAAAGCCGCTGGGTTTCATTTGCAGATAATAAAAGAAAATATTGCTCAATTCGGTGTAATAGGATTAAAGTTGTTTTTTACGCGACCGGCAGCATTGATTCGTCTATTAAAAAATATAACTAAGAAGAGTACTCCTAATGATAATGGTGAATATGCTGAATTACTTTCAATTGGAGTTGCAACAAACCAACAGAGAAATGGTTATGGCCAACAACTTATATTGAAGACTGAAGAAATTCTGAGACAAAAAGGCTGTACTCGAATTTCTTTAACAACTGATTCTGTTGACAATCTAAAAGCAATAGCGTTTTATAAAAACTTGGGCTATCGAGTATTATCGAAATTTATAACATATCCCAATCGAGAAATGTTACGATTAATTAAACCGTTATGAAACACATACCTTTTTCCCCTCCCGATATGACGGAGGCGGAAATCGCAGAAGTTGCGGATGCGCTTCGTTCGGGCTGGATTACGACCGGCCCGCGAACCAAAGAGTTCGAAAAGTTGATTTCAATGTGCTGCCAGACCGAGAAAACGGTTTGTCTGAATTCGGCAACAGCCTGCATGGAGTCGATCCTTCGCGTATTGGGCGTCGGGCCGGGCGACGAGGTCATCACATCGGCTTACACCTATACCGCTACGGCGAGCGTGACGTGTCACGTAGGGGCGAAGGTCGTTCTTGTCGACACCGCTCCCGACTCGTACGAAATGGACTACGATAAACTGGCCGATGCGATCACCGAACGCACGAAGGTGGTCATGCCGATCGATCTGGGCGGAGTGATCTGCGATTACGATCGGATTTATGCCGCCGTGGAAAGCAAGAAACACCTGTTCCGTCCCGCGAACGACCTTCAGAAAGCCTTCGGACGGATTGTGGTGCTGGCCGATGCCGCTCATGCCTTCGGCGCGCAACGGCATGGAAAAATGTGCGGCGAGATCGCCGATTTCACCTCGTTCTCGTTTCACGCCGTGAAGAACCTGACGACGGCCGAGGGCGGCGCCTTGACATGGCGTCCGATCGAAGGCATCGACGACGAGTGGCTTTACAAGCAGTTTCAACTGCTTTCACTGCACGGACAGAATAAAGACGCACTGGCCAAAACGCAATTGGGCGCATGGGAATACGACATCGTCGCGCCGAATTTCAAGTGTAACATGACCGACATCATGGCCGGCATCGGACTGGCACAGCTGAAACGCTACCCCGAGATGCTGCACCGCCGCCGTCAGCTGATCGAATACTACGACAAGGAACTGAAAACGTGCGACGGACACCTGCTCGAGCACTACGGTCCCGACCATGCGTCGAGCGGCCACCTCTATTTAGTGCGGCTCGCGGGCAAAGACGTCGTCGAACGCAACGACGTGATCGTTCGAATGGCCGAACGCGGAATCGCCTGCAACGTCCACTACAAACCGCTGCCGATGATGACGGCCTACAAGGCGCTGGGATTCGATATCGCCGACTTTCCCAACGCCTACGACCAATACCGCAACGAGGTGACGCTCCCGCTGCACACCCGTCTCTCGGACGACGACGCAGAACACGTCATCCGCAACTTCGTCGAGATTATTTCCAAATAAACTTTTTATTGAAACGTCTTTTCGATCTTGTGACGAGTGGTGTCGGGCTGCTCGTCTTAAGCCCTTTATTTCTTTTTCTTGCTGTCTGGATCAAACTCGACTCTCGCGGTCCGGTTTTTTATCGGCAGACGCGTGTCGGACGCGGCAATCGGGATTTTCGATTGTTCAAGTTCCGCTCCATGCGTGTCGGTTCCGACCGGAAGGGGCTTATTACGATCGGTGATCGTGATCCTCGTGTGACCCGTTCGGGATATTTTATCCGAAAGTATAAACTGGACGAATTGCCTCAGCTGATCAATGTCTTTATCGGCGATATGAGTCTTGTCGGGCCGCGCCCCGAAGTGCGTCGATATGTCGCTCTCTATACTTTGGAACAGATGCATGTGCTCGATGTCCGCCCCGGAATTACCGATCCTGCCTCGATCCGATACCGGAATGAGAATGAATTGTTGGCTGGAGCTGACGATCCTGAGCGTTACTATCGGGAAGTGATTATGCAGGACAAGTTGCGGATTAATCTCGATTACGTGGCTCGAAGCTCTTTTGTGTGTGATATTATGCTGATATTTAAAACATTTTGGGAAATTGTATCGAAATAAAATCTATCTCTGCAAAGTATGATTCTCAACGATAAACTTTTAGACGAAGTGACCGCCCTTGCGCAAGTCTCGGGACGACTGTGGATGAACTGTATAGCCTGCCTGAATCGTTGGAAGCCAAAGCGCAGCAGCTACTCAATGCGCTGGTGGTTGGCTCGGTTCTGCCGATCCTCCGTCATCAGCATACAGCCGAAACTTACGTTTTGCTGCGCGGACGTATTGATGTGATATTCTACGGCGATTTGGGCGCCGAGGTACTGCGTTTTGTATTGGATCCGAAAGGAGGCAATTATGGTGGTCACATTCCGAAGAATCAGCGGCATACACTGGAGATAAAAGAATCCTCGGTCATTTTCGAAGTCAAAGACGGCCTTTCATGCCGCTTAAACCAGAGAATATGCTTTACTTATGAATCTTTCAGGGAAGCTTCTTATCATCCTGCTGCGCGCGGGAATGCAAATCGAGCAAGTCAATAACAAGTATGTTGCCGGCTTGTCTGTTGTACAAAAGATTTCGCTAGACAAGGCTCACGCCGAACAGATATGGAATGCAGTCTACCGGCTCTCCGCAAAGCAGGGGATATTGGCCATCACATGGGATGGATTGCAACGACTGATTGAGGCAGGAGCGATCCCTACCGAATGTCTGCCGCGGCGGGCACTGAAGTTGCAGTGGTGCTACAATGTCGAGCAAATCGAACGTATGTATGTGAAGCAACGCAAGGTCATTACTGAGCTTTCTTCGTACTTTACAGAACACGGTATTCGTATGATGCTTCTGAAGGGTTACGGATTGAGCCTCTGTTATCCCGTGCCCCAACACCGGCCCTACGGCGATATAGATATCTGGCTCTACGGAAGGCAAAAGGAAGCTGATGCCCTGCTCCGCAGGGAACGCGGAATAGCCGTCGACGAAGACAAGCACCACCATACGGTATTCCATCTAAATGGAGTAATGGTCGAGAACCACTACGATTTCCTGAACGTCCATTCCCACCGTTCGAATCGGGAGATCGACCGCCTGCTGAAACATTACGCCGAGTCGGAGTCCGGCGAAACGATCTACCTCGACGGAACGCCGATCCGCCTCCCCTGCGCTGACTTCAATGCGCTGTTTCTGTTGCGTCATGCCGCGGTGCATTTCGCAGCCATCGAAATCGGACTGCGCCACGTGGCGGATTGGGCGATGTTCGTCGGGCGTTATTACGACCAGATCGATTGGAGTGCATTGGAGCGTACGGCGAAATTCCAGAATATGGACCGGTTCCTGCACTGTCTGAATGCCATCTCCATCGACTTTCTGGGACTCGATGCCGCCAAAATACCGCCGTTCAAACGAGACGAAGCATTGGAGAGACGGGTGCTGAACGAGATCATTGCACCCGAATTCTCGGTACAAGCACCGAAAGGCGGCGGACTCGCCGAAGCGCTGATGTTCAAGACCCGCCGCTGGTGGGCCAACCGCTGGAAACACCGCATCGTCTACCGAGAAGGGCTCATAAGAACATTTCTTGTACAGATTCAGAGCCATCTACTCAAACCAAAGTCGCTGAAATAACCTCCGATTGGAATTGGATACCAGACTGCCGTCTGATTCCTCATAAAAAAGCCCCCCGTTACTGATGACCGTAACAGGGGTGAATTACTTTTATTCAATCGACGTAGAAACATTTTTCGGCGCGGGATCAGGCATATCATCATTCTATGAAATATAGACGCTGATCTAAAATTTCTGGTTGCTTACTTGAATCATAGCCCGCTGTCGTTTGGCTGCGGGCTTTTTTATGTACTTCGCCCTCTGTATACCCTGCATCGGATTTTAAATCCGATCACCAAGTCGTATAGCATACTTGCAGGTTAAAAAAGGTGAAACAAAGTAAAATACATACTCTTTGATTTTGGCGGTTATCTGAAACTGAATATCACCCCTGTCGGGGCAGTCATCCGTTACCTTTTGCGCTTCCGCATCCCAGTATTCACGGGATACTGACACGCCCAAGCCAACCGATTTCTTGCGGTTATCATGAAAGAAAAGCAGGCATAAAGGGCTGGTGTTGTTCTTATAGATTACGTCCTTGCGGAGTATTACTCTGAAAGTCATTGTTTTGCATCGTTAGATGCAGGAGGGAAAACATGTTTCCAATGGGGAGTTTAATGGAGAGGCAGAGCCGTGGAAAGGCTGTTTCAGCCCTCTTTTTCTACCGTATGTAAACAAAAAATCAGCAACCTCATTTCTGTAAGTTACTGATTATCAGAGCGGAAAACGGGACTCGGACCCGCGACCTCAACCTTGGCAAGGTTGCGCTCTACCAACTGAGCTATTTCCGCAATCAATCTGTAGCGCTATCCTTTTCGGGATTGCGTTTGCAAAGGTAGACAAAAAAAACGTATTTCCAAATTCAAGGTGGATGAAGTTTCGGCTTTTCGTATTTTGGCTGCGCCGTAGATACTCCGTCTCGGCAGAATCAAACTGACGTTTGCTGCTGCGCTCGACTTTTCGTATCTTTGTCCCGTATGAACCGCATGGTCGACATATTCGTAACATTGGGACGGCAGCTGGAGGATTTCGGGAGGACTTCGGCTACGGCGGAGGTCGTTCGCCGCGCGGCAGACGAGAATCCGTGGTTTCTGCCGCAGGAGATCGTTCGATCCGTAGATGCGATCCGAGACGAGATGCTCGAACCGCAGCAGCTCGAGAGGTGGGCGAGTGGATATCCTCCGAATCGGACGCCGAAGCGGGTGCTGGTGGTCATGGCAGGAAATATTCCGCTGGTCGGCTTTTTCGATCTGCTGTGCGTACTTATGAGCGGACATGAATGTCGGGTCAAAACTTCAAGTAAAGATACAGTTCTAATTGTATATATAATTGATTTGCTGAAATCTATCAATTCTAATATTCCGATCCGTTTATCAGGATTGGATAGTTCTCCAGATGCGGTTATCGCGACCGGAAGCGATAATTCGAACCGCTATTTCCGAATGTTGTTCGAGGGGATTCCGTCGCTGCTGCGGGGAAGCCGGCAATCGGTCGCCGTGCTGTCGGGCAGGGAAACCGCAAAGGATCTGAGCGGGTTGGAGGAGGATATTTTCGCCTATTCGGGACTGGGGTGCCGCAATGTGTCGTTGCTGTTTCTGCCTCGCGGGTATGTGCCGGAACTGCATTGTACGGCGCTCAATGAGAAATATCGTCGTAATTATCTTCAGCAAAGGGCCGTCCTGCGTATGCAGCGAGTGCCGTTTATCGATCTGGATGGGGCGGTGATGTGTGAAGAACGGTCGTTCCCGACGGCGCTCAGCCGTATTCACTATACGTTTTATGATTCGCCGTCTGAGGCGGAAGAGTGGCTGTCGGCGCACGACGGTCAGTTGCAGTGCGTTGTCTCACAATGTGTGCGGCACTCGCGGCTCGTCGCGTTCGGGCAGGCGCAGCATCCTCAGCTGACCGATTATGCCGACGACGTGGATACGATGCGGTTTCTCGGTTCGATCTGATCTGAAAAAACGCATCGGGAAAGTTGTGTGTCCCGGATTTTTATCTATCTTTGTAAAGGACAAGTCTGTATTTTGGACAAGTTGTGCCGCGCTCAATCGAATCGTTCGGTTGCATCCGGCTGGTGTTATAAAGATTCTGAAAGTATGTCGATGGTATTCAAATTCCGTATGTTGAGCGACGAGAACGACAATTTCGTGCGCGATCTCGAAGTACCTTATGATATGACGTTGCAGGACTTCCACGAATTCCTCGTGCGGATTCTCGGATATGAGGAGTGCATGGCGTCGTTTTTCACGGCAGACGGGGAGTGGGAGCAGTTGCAGGAGTATACACTGCTCGATATGGGAGATCCCGAGTGTATGCTGATGGATAGCGTGACGCTCGGACAACTGCTTCACCATAATAGAGAAAGACTGATCTACCTCTTCGATCAGTTGAACAACCGAGCGCTCTTCCTCGAATTGACCGAGGCGAAGAAAGCCGATGCCGCGATGGAGTATCCGCGCGTGGCATTCGAACACGCTCCGGCACCCGATCAATATGATCCTGCAGCGAACGAAGACGACGGTTCGATCTTCGAACAGATGATGGACGATTTCTGTGAGTTCGACGGCGACGAGAGCTGCGACGATGAATAGATCGCAGCTGATTGTGATTGTCGGGCCTACCGGAGCGGGGAAGACGGATCTGAGCATCCGTGTCGCCGGTCATTATGGCGCGCCGATCCTTTCGACCGACTCCCGTCAGATTTACCGAGGCTTGCCGATCGGCACGGCACAACCCTCCGAGGATCAACTCCATACTATTGAACATCATTTTATTGCATCGCATGACATAACGCAGGAGTTCAACTGCGGTGCATTCGAAACGGCCGCTTTGACGCTGCTTGAAACGCTTTTTCAGACAAGGCGGCGCGTAGTTGCCGTGGGCGGTTCAGGGCTTTATGTCCGGGCCTTGTGTGAAGGGATGGACGATCTGCCGCAGGCCGATGAAGCGCTTCGCCGGGAGCTGATGCGGCAATTGGAGGCCGAAGGAGTGGACGCGCTGGCCGAACGGCTGAGGAAGCTCGATCCGGTTTATTTCGAGGAGGTAGACCGGCAAAATCCTGTGCGGGTGCTGCGCGCCGTAGAAGTATGCCTGCAAACGGGCAAACCGTTTTCATCGCAGCGTACCGGAGTGCGCAAGCAACGGCCGTTCGAGATCGTGAAGATCGGCGTGACGCTTCCCCGTGAGGAGTTGTATGCCCGTATCGACCGGCGGGTCGATGCCATGATGGCGGCAGGGCTGGAGGAGGAAGCGCGGCGGATGCTGCCGTACCGGCACCTCAATGCGCTGCAAACGGTAGGGTATAAGGAACTCTTCGACTATTTCGACGGGCAGATCACGCGGGACGAAGCGGTGTCGCTGATAAAGCGCAATTCACGCCGATACGCCAAACGGCAGCTCACATGGTTCCGCCGCGATGCGGGGATTCGCTGGTTCTCACCGTTCGATGCGGAGGCCGTCATCGCATGGATCGACGCCCAGAGCTGCACGGGGCAGCACTAACTCAACGGTTTTACCTGCGACATAGGCGGACGACGCATACCAGTATCCTTTTCGTCCGGCACGTTCTCCCCACGAATTTTTCACCTTGTAGTACCTGTTTCCAAGCGAATCGACTGCCGTGCCGACGATGTGCATGATATGGTCGTCGGTCGTAGCCTGCGTATCGAACATCTGCTGACGAAGTTGCTGATCTACATCGATCTCCCGAGCGGGAAGTGCGATCCGCCCCTCCTGCTGCGGCAGAACGGCCAATCCTGCCCGCCGGCCGAAACCGCGCTCCGAGACATCGGCGTCCCACGCCGCCGTATAACCGGCCCTGAGGGCGCGATCGAGCAGCTGCATCAACGAGTCGAGCGGAATATTGACCGTCGCGTGCGCCGCCCAGTTGTCGGGGATCTCCAGCACGAACGGTTCGAAGAAAGGGTGGTGCGTGAATGAAGTCAGCGCGATGTAGTCGTCCGGCCGGAAGCCGAGTGCTGCGGCGTAGGAGAGCGGGGTATAGACCGCACCGTCGACTTCGAACCGGTCGGGGCGGACACCCATCTGCCGGTCGAGTTCCTCGTCGATCAGCCGTTGCCAATTTCCCGTTTCATAGAGTCTTTTTCCGACGATCTTTTTCGCCAGCCGTTTCATCGCTTTGGCCAGCGAAGCATGGGAATAGGCGCCGTCGGCAGCTCCGCCTTCGTAGAGAGGCTGGGGTACGATGCCGTAACGACTCACCAGATGCAATACGTCCTGAATTTCACCGCCCTGATCGAAGGAGACGTTCCCCCGCGTGCGGACATACTTGACCGCTTTTTCGAAATAGGCGTGGCGGACGACCCACATCTCCGAAAGATCGAGCGTACACCGCCGCGTGCGGATCGCTTCGCTCTCGAGGAGCGACACTCCGCCGAAAGCCCAGCAGGTTCCCGATTTCGCTTGGTTCCGAATCGGAGTCACAGGGGCTGCTGCGATATCTTTGAGCGTGTATCGCGCGGAGTGCGTGATCGGTTGTGACGAATTACGGCCGCAGCCGGTCAGCAATATGAGGAAAAGCGAATAGAGGAGTGCCCGTTTCATGATCCGAAGATAGTTATGGAACAAAGGTAACTCTTTTTGCGCAAAAACGGTCCCTTTTCGGATTCGCCCCAGTCTATCGGCGGATTCATCGTCGCCCTCCGAACGAAAACGGAGCGACCTCCTCCCGGAAATCCGGCAGAGGAGATCGCTCCTGAAATTGATTTACGTCAAGATCGGCTGCGCAAAGCGCCCGAAATTACTTTTCGATGATCTCCACGTTGTTGTCCTTATCGTAGGAGAAATTGTTGTAGTAATCCAGCGTGAAACCCTTCCACACGTAAATCCGTTTGAGATTCGGATTATTCTCCATGAGGTAGTCGTTTTCGGGGTATCGGTCGACTTCGCTCAGATCGATCTCTTCGAAGGCGTTGCCGCTGGCGACCAGTCGCCACAGGCTCGTGCAGCCGGTAAGTTTGAGTTCGGTGATGCCGTTGTCGTTGACATAGAGGCGCTGCATGTTGCTGAATCCCGTAAAATCGAGCGACGGCGTTTCGTCGGCCTTCCGATTGAAGATACCCAAGGTGTGGATCTGTGTCTTGATCTTTTCGATCTGCGGACGCGCCGAGAGGAAAACGTCGTAATTGCAACCCAATTCTATGAGTTTGGGGCAGGACGTAAGATCCAGACTCTTCAGGTTGTTGCAATTGTGCACATGGATACTCATCAGTTCGGTGTTTCCGCTGAGATCGATTTCGGTCAGATTGTCGGAGGAATTGACATCCAGATGCCGCAGGTGCGGGAAATTCTCGATTCCCTTGGTGGAAGCCACCTGCCACCCTCCGGCGTCGAATCCATAGGGCGCACCGTCCGCCGGCACGATTTCCGCTTCATACGCCGAGATCTTGCTGTCGTCGTTGGTATCCATTCCGTACATGATAGCAGAGAGCTGCGCCGCCATTCTCAGCATCTCGTCCTCGAGCAGGCCGAGCATATCGGGACTTGCCGTCTGCGTAATGACGAACGAACCGGTATCTTCCAGCGTATTGATCTTCAACTCCGCATAGCGATCGTCGAAAAGATCGTTGGCGCTCGCTTTGAATTTTATGGCCGTATTCCCTTCGCCCGAAATGGACGTTTTCTTGACCCATTTCTGCGTTGCGGCATCGAACGATTCGAACCAAATGCCCTCGGGAATCGTAACCGTCCATTTCGAGTCGGCGATAACGCGCACTTCCCGTTCCTCGGTCCAATAGCCGAAGGTCAACTGATCTTTGCCGTCGTCGCTGACCATCAATTGGACCTCCTTTTCAAGTTTGACGGTTACCTGATGCTGCGCGCTCAGGCCGCCGGCATCCTCCGCATAGAGGGTTATCGTCAGCGATCCCTTCTCCAGCTTTTCGGGCGCGACCTCGTATTCGAAGAACGGCAGAGAGAGTTCCGCATCGATCACTTCGCTGCCGACGGTCAGTTTCACGACAGAGATGTTATTGTCCGTATCGCTGACCCTCCCCTTGATGACAAGGGGAAGGTTCGCGTCGTAGGTATCGCCATCAATCGGAGAGGTTATCTTACACGAAGGCGCCGTATTTTCGCCTTCGTCGGCCGTCTTGTCGTCGCTACATGCCGTAAACGCCAATGCCAAGGCCGCTCCTAAAAACAATATCTTTTTCATGACAGTTTTTTATATATTACCGTTATTCAAACTATCAATCCTGAAGACAACGTATCGAATAAGCACGGCTGGGATCGGTTCCTCGTCCGTAGTCTATTTCATATTTGTAGTTGCTGATGGAGGTATTTACCGCGCCCGGATTGCTCGGATAAGTTACGGCATCGTAATGCGGCAGCCAGAAAGCACATGCATTTCCGCCGGAGTCGGGACCTTTATAAAACATACCGGAGATTCTGTACCCTGTAACGAGAACGTTGAATCCATACGTATCGAATCCGCCCTGAGCCAGCTGTGGGAAATCGTCGTCGGGTGCGATCGGCCAGCCCTCTTTCGAGCGGAGATGTCCGCTGACGTTCTTGACAGGCGTTCCATCCCAGTAGATCGCCTCCTCTTCCTTGGGAATCCGTTCGCGGACGTAATTGTACAGAATATCCCACTCGGCTTCGCTCGGAACATGCCAGCCGGCCGGACACGGACCTTGAATACCACTGGGCAGATCGTCGTTCTTCGAATCCATGCTGCCGCCGGCGGCCAGCCAGTTATACAACACGCCTCTGCTCTTGTAGCTCTCCGTCGCCTTGGCTTCCGCTACATCGGTGCCATTGTAACCGTATACATAGAAATAAGGACGATCGGACGCCCCTTCGGATGCCGGAGACACCTGCGGAAGATAGGCGAGGTTCTCGGCAAACCACAGCTGATTTCCGATCTTGACGGTCTTGTAGGTTTTGTTGTCGCGTGTGTCGGTAAATTCGCGGAACCGTCCGAGAATCTCGATGCTCACTTCGCTCGTAGCCTTTTTGCCGTTGTTGTCGGTAACCTCCAGAACGATTTTCACATCGCCCGGCTCCTTGAATTCCTCTGCGAGGGTATACTCGAAAGGAACGTTGGTGACGGACTCGACAACCTTATTGTTGACCTTGAGTACAGCGCCGGCAATGGTGCCGTCTTCGTCGCTGCCCGTACCTTTTATCACGATTGCATCCTCCTTCTCATAGCTTGCTCCGGCTTCGGGAGCGGTGATCGAACAGGTCGGAGCGATGTTGAGATCGGCCAGCGTGACCGTGACCATATCCTTGGCGATCTTGCCGCGGCTGTTCTCGACTTCGAGTGTGACAACATAGGTGCCGATCGGGTAAGTTTCGGCTGCTACGTTATGCTCGAAGGGAAGAGCGGTAACCTCGGGAACGACCTTGTCGTTGAGTTTCAGCGTCACCTTCGAAATCTCGCCCGAGACGGCTTCGCCCTCGCCTTTGATCGCGAACGGAGCGAATACGTTCAGCTCGCTGCCATGAACAGGAGCGGTGATTTTACACGTGGGGGCTTCGGACTGATCTTGGATAGATACCGAAACCTCGTCGGTCGCAGTGTTGCCGCTGTTGTCCTCTACGGAGAGCTTGATCTTCAGGACTCCCTCTTTGAGGTCTTTGGCAAGAACAGTGTATTCAAACGGCACTTTGGAGACTTCCGAAACAGCTTTTCCATCGACCGTCAAAGCGACTTTAACAATACTGCCATCGCTGTCGGATGCAGTACCTTTAATAACTACATCTTCATAGAGATCGAGTACGGCTCCGTCTTTGGGTGCAGTGATCGAACATACGGGAGGATTCGAGCCCCCCCCCTCGTCATCCGAAGAACAGCTGTAACTGATTGTCAGCGCCATCAACATGAATGGCAGTAAAAACCTTTTCATACGCTTAAAATTTAAAATTAAACATTCGAATAAAAACCCGATTTATCTTTAAATACGACAATATAAGTTACAATCTGTAATAGACCTGCTTTTTCAGGCAGTAATTTCTCTCGAAAGTATTACAGAACCGGGCAACAAGATAGCGGGAAAAGTTTATATAAAAAAATATTTTTAGGGTTATTTTACTTCCACTGGAATTGGATTCGACCGGACTTTTGCAAAACATCGCAATTGGGTCATTTGGTATAATATTGATATACAATCGATTATATATACAACACTTGACATATACGCCATTCTTCTCTGTTTTGCAGGCTTTTTAGAGTATTTTTCTAATTGAAACCGACTTTTAAAATTACGGCATCTTATTTATAATCAGCTTATTATTCGAGTAAAAAACCGCATATTCGAACTTTGATGCCGTTATTTCATTGATATTGCTTTTAAATTGTAATCAATAAGCCGTATTTAAGGCTCTATTTGTAACAGCGTCGAAACCCGCATACCCTCAAAAGCAAAAGGAGCGGACGGAGTTCGAAGCCCCTTGCTGTTTCTATAAAATCTTTTCGTATCTTTGACTGCATCTTAGATACGGCGTCTCGGCATAATCAAACTGACGTTTGCTTCTGCGCTCGACTTTAAGTATCTTTGTTCGTAAACGAAACGAATTCATCATGGAGTGGAAAACGAAGATCGGAACGTGTCTTGCCGCAGGAGCCGCCGCGCTGTTTGCTGTGGCGTGCATGGCGCCGAAGACAGAAGCAGCTTGGGAAGATAATCCGACGCTGGAGACAATATTTTCCCGCACGAGCGTCCGCGCCTATCAGGATCGGAGCATCGAACCGCAGCAGATCGATTTGCTGCTGCGGGCCGCTATGTCGGCGCCTTCGGGGCGGGATCGGCGGCCGTGGGAATTCGTCGTCGTAAACGAACGGCCGCTTCTCGATTCGCTGGCCGCAGCGCTGCCGTATGCAAAAATGCTGACGGCAGCACCGTGCGCCGTGATCGTGTGCGGGAGTCCGGCCCGCTCCTCCTATTGGTATCTGGACTGCTCGGCGGCAGCCGAAAATATCCTGCTGGCCGCCAACGCCCTCGGTTTGGGCGGCGTATGGACGGCTGCCTATCCTTATGCGGAACGGATGTCGGCTGTCCGAACGATCCTCGACCTGCCGGAAGGCATCCTGCCTCTGTGCGTCATTCCGATCGGTTATCCGGCGGCTAAGGAGAAGCCGAAACAAAAGTTCGACGCAGCATGCATCCATTATAACGTATGGTAGGCGCAGCTTCGACCGGCGCAATCGTATGCGGAATCAAACGGAAGGAGAATCATGCATCGCGGCCTGTTTTTGCGCTGAACAAGAGGAGTGTTTTTTTGCAGAATAAAATATTAATTCGTACTTTTGCCCTGCTTTTACGCAAGGCTTGCTGCTCGGATGGTGGAATAGGTAGACACGCCGGACTTAAAATCCTGTGGCCAGTAATGGCCGTGCCGGTTCGATCCCGGCTCCGAGTACTGAAATATTATTGCATTATTTTTTGAGTTACACAATAATGCACTATATTTGTAACGTTTTCGATATGCGTGCATCGAACCGGATTTATTCGGATCATGCAAACGCCGGAGACAACGGTTGAAGCAACGTTATTTCACAGTGCCGGTCATCCGACCGGAATTTCATCAGAAACGATATATTGATTAGTTAAGAATTTATGCAGGATTTTAATGCACTCGAAGGGAAGAGCCTTGCCGAATTACGCGAGATCGGCAAGAGCTTGGGAGTAGAGAATGTGATGTTAAAGAAAAGGGAGCTGCTCGAGCAGATCAAGGCGATCGCCCTTGGTGCAGAGCAGCACAACGATACGGCGTCGGAGACGGTTCCGGCAGAGGAGCCTAAGCGTCGCGGGCGGCGTCCCCGGATGTCGGGTGTAAAGGTCGAGGGCCGGTCGCCGGCCGAAGCCCCCGAAGTTCCGGTCGAAACGGAGATTCCGGCTGCCGCTGAGCCTGTTGTCGAGGAGCCGGCCGAACCGGCTGCAGCCGTACCCAAACGCAGAGGGCGCAAACCTAAAAGCGCCGAGGAGTCGGAAGCACCGATTGTCGAAACGGGTGTCGTCGCAGAGCCGCCCGTAACGGAACCGGCACCCCGCATCCGTGAAGAACGGACGGAGGTAATTACCAAAGACGATTTCATCGGTGAAATCGAGGGCGAAGGTGTCCTCGAAATCATGCCCGACGGATACGGGTTCCTCCGGTCGGCCGATTACAACTACCTCAATTCGCCCGACGATGTCTACGTATCTCCTTCTCAGATCAAGCTTTTCGGCCTGAAGCCGGGCGACACGGTGGGTGGTCTGATCCGTCCACCCAAGGAGGGTGAGAAGTATTTCCCGCTGACGAAAGTGAACGAGATCAACGGTCTCGATCCCGAGTATATCCGCGACCGCGTGCAGTTCGAGTTCATGACGCCGCTCTTCCCGAGCGAGAAGTTCTGTCTGACGGGCAAAGGGCACAACAGCCTTTCGAACCGCGTGGTCGACCTCTTCTCGCCGATCGGAAAAGGACAGCGCGGCCTGATCGTCGCTCAGCCTAAAACGGGTAAGACGATGCTCATGCAGTCGCTCATCAATGCCATTGCCGACAATCATCCCGAGGTCTACATCATCGTCCTGTTGATCGACGAACGTCCCGAGGAGGTGACCGAAATGGCGCGCAACGCCAAAGCCGAAGTCGTGGCGTCGACCTTCGACGAACAGGCTTCGCGCCACGTG